>Ga0194133_10000551_pt1 | contig 74062 bp, 68 predicted proteins | sample TA2KigOf40mmetaG_FD_155448 | JGI IMG/M metagenome (GOLD analysis project Ga0194133, IMG submission 155448) | Freshwater microbial communities from Lake Tanganyika, Tanzania - TA2015055 Kigoma Offshore 40m | ecosystem: Environmental > Aquatic > Freshwater > Lake | place: Tanzania: Lake... | reverse complement strand
AAAGCGAGATTTGGTATTAACTACTCAGGGAAAACTTGCTGTTTTTTTGAATAAGTGGATTCCTGGCATCCTGGATGGTATTGTATACAAGCAAATGGCCAAGGAAAAAGATTCTCCCTTTCAATAATTCTAAACTCAGGCTGAAAGTCTATGTCCTTCTTAAATGTACCCTACTGCGCGGTACATCAGTAGGCCCAAAATCTCTTTAAATAGGATTTCCCAGGTTTGGAGGGATCTTAAACTTGGATAAATCAAGGAGGGAAGGTCGTATTTAAGGTCATGGCTGTAATAATCTACAGGAAAGGGAACAGTTTTCAAACCTACATGATCAAAGCAAGCCTTTGCACGCTGCATGTGAAAAGCGGAGGTAATCAGGATAAATTCTTGATTAGTAAATATCCCCTTTTTTTCAAGGAATTCCCTTGTGAAAAGTGCATTCTCTCGCGTGTTTAAACTTTTTTCCTCAATTAAAATGTCTGCTTCAGGCATGCCCGTCATGATTAAAAAACGTTGGAGTAATTCCGCCTCAGAATAAGCATTGGTTGGATTCAAGCCTTGTCCGCCGGTGATTAAAATCTTCTTGATTTTTCCCATTCGGTAGAGCTGTAGCGCTTGAGTGATTCGATCTGCTCCTCTTCCAAAAAAAGTGCGGTCAGAAGCAGTTTTATTCAGGTTGGTCATACCTGTCAAAACAATACCAATTTCAGTGGATGGAATTTCCTTAAAGGATCTGAAGGGAGGTTCCCAAGTCAATAGAGCAAGGTTGGATAGGAAGGGGTTCGAAAATAAAAGTAGAAGCACAATTCCTGACCCAAGGATTTTTTTTCCGGTAGACTTGGGTGTGTAATAAAACGCAGCCAATAGCGCTATGATAACCAAGGTAAGTGGCATAGCCAAAAAACTTAAAAATTGAGAGAGGTAGAAAAACATAGGAAAAGTAAGTTGAAAGGTAAGGGATTAAGTGGAGGTCCGGCTCCTTCGGAAGATATGCCAACTAAGTTCTTTAATTTTTACTCTTCAAAGGTGCATATTTTTAGAATTTGTACGTAAAAATTTGCTTCATAAAGCTAAATTTGATCATGCCTTCAGACCACCCTAACCTAGTTCCTTTTTTAGAAAAATTGGCCACCCAACTGGAGGGTACGCTCCAATGGGATAGTCTATCCAAAACCTTGTATGCTACTGATGCTTCCGTATACCGTGAGATGCCTTTGGCTGTGGCCTTCCCAAAAACCGAAAAGGACATTCAAAAATTAATTCAGTTTGCCACGGAACATGGGACTTCCTTGATTCCTAGGACTGCTGGCACTTCCTTGGCAGGGCAATGTGTGGGAAATGGAATTGTAGTGGATGTTTCTATCCATTTCAACCAGATTTTAGAGATCAACCAAGAGGAGCGTTGGGTGAGGGTGCAGCCGGGCGTGGTGAGAGATGAACTTAACCGCCAGTTGAAGCCCCTGGGGTTGTTTTTCTCTCCCATCACTTCTACCGCCAATCGGGCCATGATAGGTGGTATGGTGGGCAACAATTCCTCGGGTACTACTTCCATAGTCTATGGGGTCACTCGTGACAAGGTAATTTCGCTGAACACCATCCTCAGTGATGGAAAAAAGGTTGTTTTTCGAGCACTTAGTCAAGAGGAATTTCAAAGAAAATGTGCCCAGAAAGATTTGGAAGGAAATTTATACAGGCAGGTTAAGGAGGAGTTGAGTGATCCAGAGACCAGGAAAGAGATTCACTCCCAATTTCCTAAAAAATCTATCCATAGAAGGAATACAGGCTATGCGGTAGATGAATTGCTCAAAGCCTCTCCCTTTGAAGGGGAGGAGCCTTTCAATTTTTGTAAAATTTTAGCAGGATCAGAAGGTACCCTGGCCTTCACCACCGAAGTAAAATTACTCCTAGATCCTCTTCCCGATCCCATAGAGATTGTAGTTGCCGCTCATTTTGAGAGCATACACCAAAGCATGAAGTCGGCTCAGGTAGCCATGAAGCATGAGGTCACTGCGGTGGAACTCATGGACGACATCATTCTTAACTGTACCAAGGAGAGCCTAGAATATTCTAAAAATAGGTATTTCGTGGAAGGAGACCCTAAGGCAATCCTCATGATAGAATTTCGGGGAAAGACCCTGCAGGAAGCTATGGATAAAGGAAACGCTTTAGTGGAGGACCTCAAAAAGGCGGGCTATGGCTATGCCTTTCCTATCATAGAACCAGAAAAAGTAGCCGCAGCATGGGCCCTACGAGCGGCTGGTTTAGGCTTGCTTGGCAACATCTCCGGGGACCCCAAAGCCGTAGCCTGCATTGAGGATACGGCTGTAGCCATAGAAGATTTGGCCGATTACATCGACGAATTGGATGGGATTTTAGCTGGCTTCAATCAAAACCCCGTGCATTATGCCCACGCGGGTGCAGGAGAAATCCACATGCGGCCCATTTTGGACTTGAAGAAGGCAGAAGATGTGGAGGAATTTTACCAGATCTCTCTTGCCTCTGCCCAATTGGTCAAAAAATACCAAGGATCCTTGTCAGGGGAGCATGGAGACGGAAGGGTCAGGGCCGCTTTTATCCCGCTGATGGTAGGAGAGAAAAATTACCAGTTATTTCGAAGGATCAAGTACACCTGGGATCCAAAAAATATTTTTAATCCAGGAAAAATAGTGGATGCCGCGCCCATGAATAAGTTTCTTCGCTATGAGGTAGGCATGCATACTCCAGAGCCAGAAACCGTTTTTGATTTTTCTTCTGTGGGCGGCATTTTGAGGTTGGCTGAAAAATGCAATGGTTCTGGGGATTGTAGAAAACCAGCTTCAGCTGGAGGTACCATGTGCCCTTCTTACATGGCCACCAGGCAGGAAAGGGATACCGTAAGAGGAAGGGCCAACACGCTCAGGGAGTTTTTAACTTTAGATAAAAAAGAAAACGCCTTTGATCACCCAGAAATAAAAGAATCCTTGGATCTGTGTTTGAGTTGCAAAGGATGTACTTCCGAGTGTCCTTCCAATGTGGACATGGCGAGCATGAAGGCCGAATTTCTATACCAGTATCAAAAAACACACGGTATACCTTTACGATCAAAGGCATTTGCTTACATCAACGACTTGAATCGCTTGGGAGCTGTGGTTCCTGGGATTACCAATTTTTTACTAAACAACTCCTTCACAGGGGGTGTATTGAAGCGCATGCTTCAGGTAGCCCCAGAGCGTAATTTACCAGAAATCAGTTCTATAAGTCTACGGGCTTGGTACAAAAAAAATTATACCATTTTGCCTGCACCAAGCAAAATGATAAAATCCGTATACTTTTTCGTAGATGAATTTACCAATTATAACGACACCCAGATTGGAATCAAAGCCATTTCCTTACTCAAAAAATTGGGATATGAGGTGAAGGTGGTGGATCACGAAGAAAGTGGTAGATCGGCACTTTCTAAGGGTTTGCTACTTAAAGCCAAGCGCCATGCAGAAGCCAATGTGAAGATATTCGAATCTATTATCGATGGAAATACCCCATTGATTGGATTAGAACCCTCCGCTATTTTAAGTTTTAGAGACGAGTATCCCAGGATGGTGGGTCCTGACTTGCTTCCAGGGGCAAAAAAGCTCAAGCATCACGTGCAGTTGATCGATGAATTTTTGGGAAAAGAAATTGCTGCCGGCAACATAAAGCCAGACTCCTTTACCACCAGAATTGAAAGAATAAAGTTGCATGGTCATTGCCATCAAAAAGCCCTTTCTTCCCTTACTTGGACTCAAAAAATGCTTTCTTTACCTACCAACTACCTGGTAGAAACTATCCCAAGCGGTTGCTGCGGTATGGCAGGTTCATTTGGCTACGAAGCCGAACATTATGAAATATCCCAGCAAATCGGGGAATTGGTGTTGTTTCCTGCCGTAAGGAAGGCAGATATAGATACCTTGATTGCGGCGCCTGGTACTTCATGCAGACATCAAATCGCCGATGGTACCAGTAAAAAAGCCTATCACCCGGTAGAAATCTTATGGATGGCCCTCAACAAATAAGTTGGGCTTTGGGTAGGATGTATTCAAATCCCAAGATCAGAACAACTTATTCTTGACAATTTGTGTCATAACGGAATTTCCCTAGCGATTAATCCTTCTAGGCGTTCTAATTTTGTATCTCACCTGATTTTTATGGCAAGACCTTTTTTACTTTACAAATCTTCTGCGGGCTCGGGAAAGACCTACACCCTAATTTTGGAGTACCTCAAGCTAGCCCTGCAAGACCCGAAAGCTGGTTTTAAGGGAATTTTAGCGGTGACTTTCACCAATAAAGCTACCCAAGAAATGAAGGAGAGGATTTTAAAGGAATTGGGTAGACTGAGTAAGGAGGTGAAGCCTGAGGAATCCATGGATCAAGCCCTTCTTCAGCACCTCAAGCTTACTCCTGAGCAACTTATGGAAAGAGCTGAACAAGCCTTGCGAAGTATTTTGCATGGCTATGGTCATTTTTCGGTGAGCACCATTGATTCCTTCTTTCAAAAAGTAATCCGCTCCTTTGCCAGAGAATTAGATCTGCAGGCCAAGTTTGATGTGGAGATGGATACTGACAATGTACTTGAGCTTCTTGTAGATCGAATCGTAGAAAAAGTAGCAGAGGATCCCCATCTTCGTCAGTGGCTGATTGCCTATGCCGAGCATCAGTTGTTGGATGGCAAGTCCTGGGACATCAGGGGGGGGATCAAGGATTTGGGAAAAGAAATTTTTCAAGAGAGGTTTAAAGCACACCGAAGGGTGTTTCAAGAAAGCGTTGCTCAGGTAGGATTTTTGCTTGATTTTAAGCAAGAGATACAAGCGGCTAAAAATAGGATTTTGGCTGAAAGCCAGTCCAAGAGGCAGGAGGCCGAACAAATACGCTTGCGTCAAGGGTTGAATTGGGAGGATTTTAAGGGGGGATCTAAGGGATTTGCAATGAAGTTTCCTCGACAAGGTAACCCAAAAAATCCTATTCCTGAACTTACAAAAAAGATGATGGAGGAATTGCATGATCCCCTACATTGGTTTTCCAAAGGTTCGCCCCAGGAGAATCAAATTCGTGCAGCCTTTCACGAAGGATTGGGTGCCATGCTTGCCGCTTGGCCTAGCCAACTGAAGCTATGGAATACCTATCTGGCTTTACAAAAGAATTTAAACGCTTTTGGAGTTTTTAAGAACTTGATTTTGGAATTGAGGGATTTGAAGGATGAAGAGGGTATCCTTTTGATTTCAGATGTCAATGATTTCTTAACTGAAATCACTAAGGATAACGAGGCTCCTTTTATATATGAAAAGATTGGAAATCAGTACCAACATTTTCTCATTGATGAATTTCAGGATACTTCCGAATTCCAATGGTCAAGTTTTAAGCCTCTTTTGGAAAATTCCCTCGCCTCTGGACATACCAATCTCCTGGTAGGGGATGTAAAGCAATCTATTTACAGGTGGAGGGGAGGCAAACTAGAGCTATTGCTTTCAGAGGTGCAAACGCACATACAAGATGAGCTTATAGAACAAAGAAATTTGGATGTAAACTACCGAAGTCTTCCAGGGATCATTCGATTCAATAATACTCTATTTGAACACTTGCCCGCTTTCATGCAGAGGGGGATTGAGCAATACGCCATGGATCATCAATCTATCCTCGCGCAGGCTTTTCAAGACGTGGTGCAGCGGGTGCCTGGTGGCAAGCTGGATAGTCCATTTCAAGGAAAAATTCATATCGCTTTCTCCGAAAAAAATAATTCCACCCCGGGTGCTGAGGACGAGGAGCTGGAGGAGGAAGAAGCTGACTTAGGCGTAATAGAAAAGTTGCCCGATTTGGTGATGAGACTTCAAGACCAAGGGTATGCCTTAAAGGATATAGCATTTTTGGTACAGAAGAATGTTCAAGGAGCGATGATTGCCGATGCCCTGATGGAATACCAGCGAACCCAGGCCCAAGAAGGGTACCGCTTTGATGTACTTTCGGAAGAGTCCTTGTTTATAGATAAATCCATCGCGGTCAAGTGCGTGCTTGGATTACTCACCTACTTCAGTAACACGGCCGATAAAGTAGCTTTAAAGACCTTTTGGCAATATTATGCTTTAGTTTATGGTATTCCGGTCAGTCATAAGCTCTTTCATCATCGTTCTCTTCCCGTAGAGCTTTTTGAAAAGCAAGAGGAATTGCAGTGCAAGCAGGCTGCCCTTCTTCAACTCCCTTTACTGGAATTGGTCGAACAAGCCATTTCCTTCATAGGCTTAACCGAACATCGGCAAGATTTAGCTCATGTATCTGGTTTTAAGGAGGCAGTACTGGATTTTGTGAAAAAAAATAGGGCGGATTTACGAGGTTTTTTGGAGTGGTGGGATCGCAATAAATTGAAACGAACGGTCAGGATACCCGAGGATCACGATGCCATGCGGATCCTTACCATTCATAAAGCCAAGGGTTTGCAATTTAAAGTGGTGATTGCTCCCTATTTGGATTGGGAAATCGTGCCAACTGGAACTAAAGCCCCAATTCTTTGGGCCCCCTTTGCTACCGCCCAAGGAATAGAAACGGTAATTCCACTCACCCATCAAAAGAGCATGAAGCAGAGCAACTTTAGCGAGCTTTATGAAAAAGAAGTGCGATTGGCATACTTAGATTCGTTAAATATGTTGTATGTAGCCTTTACGAGAGCAGAAGAGGCTATTTATGGTTTTGCCAATTATTCCATTCCAAAATCTAATGTACCCTCTCTCAAAACTACTGGAAATGTACTTTACGAGTTATTTTCCACTGGATTTACCTTTGAAGACCAGCCCAATTCGTCTTGGAACCCAGGGATGAATACATTTGACTGGGGTGAGTTTCCAGAGAAAAAGAGGGAAAGAACGCCCCAGGTACAACTGGAGGCTAATTTACGATGGGAATATCAGGATTGGTCACAAAAACTAAAAACAAAATCACATGCTTGGGATTTTTCTGAAGAAGGGCTTCGGGCTCGGGAGCAGCGAGATGTAGGCGTTATTGTTCACGAATTACTTGCCTCTTCAGAAAGCCTATCTGATGCCTTGCTTCTCCTTCAAAAATTTACTTTCGAAGGAAGATGGGTGGAGGACATAGCTTCCGAGATTGCTACTCAATTAAAGCGCTTGTTTGAAAATAATCAAGTTAAGTCTTGGTTTGATCCAGAGTCCTTTAGCCTCACTGAGCAGGGTATATTGCTTCCAGGAGGTATGCAAAAAAGACCGGATCGGATTTTATTGGGAAAAGAGGAAGCAGTAGTTATAGATTTTAAAACAGGGGCTAAAAAGGAGGAACACCCTAGACAAGTAAAAGAATACATGGATCTGGTTAAGGATTTGATCCATCTTCCCGTATCAGGTTTTGTATGCTATCTCCAACCTCTAGAAATTGTAGAAGTATGATCCCTTTTTTGAAAGAAACGGCGAAAAGCCTACTGGATTCTGGAAGAGAGTTAAATCGCCTCCGGGTTGTTTTACCAAACCGCAGGGCAGGTTTATTTTTTACTAAGTATATGGGTGAATTGATCGAGCAGCCCGTGTGGATGCCTGAGGTCATTACCATTGAGCAATTGGTTTATGAATTGGCCGGAAAAACCCCCACAGATGACCTTACCTTGATATTTGAATTGTACGAACAATACTGCCAAATTCAGAAAGAACCAGAGTCCTTTGATCGATTTTACCATTGGGGGGAACTGATCCTTAAAGATTTTAACGACTTAGATCAATTTTTGGCTCCAGTGGCCCAGGTGTACACTCACCTCGCTGAAATCAAATCCTTAGAAACAGACCTCAGCTACCTGAGTGATGAACAAAGAAGCTTGATTGCTCAGTTTTGGAAAGCCTTTGAGCGGCAAAATGAAAGAGAGCAGGAGCGTTTTTTACGATTCTGGCAAGTACTTGGAAAGTTATACGAAGGATTTCAAGCCCGATTGCACACCGGAGGATTTTCCTATTCGGGCCAACTTTACCGGCAGGTGGCCCAGCAAGCACAGGAGCTTCCTGTACCTGAAAAGGAAGTACTTTTTATAGGATTCAATGCCTTTACTCAGGCCGAAGAAAAGATTATTTCCCACTTCATTCAATCTTTTGGGGCACAGTTGATCTGGGATGTGGATGCCTATTACTTAGAAGATTCCATGCAAGAAGCAGGGCTATTTTTTCGACAGTACCGTAAGGATAAGATTTTTGGAAAAACATTCCCCAGTCCCATACCAAACCAGATCAGAAACAAGTCTGGAAAGGTGCATATTCATGCTATTCCATTGAAGACCAATCAAGCGAATTTGGTGGGTCAACTTTTAGAAGAGCAGAGTGTAGGTGAGGCCTTAGAAGAAACGGTGATCATCCTCCCTGATGAGCACCTGCTTTTTCCTGTATTGGACCATTTACCAGAAAGAATTACAGATCTCAACGTGACCATGGGCTATCCCATGCGCAATGCCCCCATGTATGCCTTTTTGGATGCCTTGCTGGAATTACAGAAGCATGCCAAAGTAAAGGATGAAAAAATCTTTTTTTATCATAAAACGGTATTGGACCTGTTGGCCTATGCTTACTTGAATGAAGAAGATCCCCTGGGAAATGCAGAGGTCATCGAAAAAATCAAAACCAACAACCTGATTGAGGTTCCTCAGGAAGCCGTAGCCAAAGAAAGTGGACTTTTTGCCCTAGTTTTTCAGAAAATCCCATCACAGGGTATTTTGGACTATTTGGCCTCGATTATAACTTTCCTAGCGAAAGAATTTCCTCAAAACGATACACAAAAAAACTACTTGTTTCAGGCCTTTAAGCAGCTCAATCGGATGAAGGAAATATTCCATTCCCAGAATGCTAACCTGACCTTAGATTTTCAGCTCAACCTCTTTCGCAAGCTTTTTAGAGAATTGAAACTTCCCTTTGAAGGGGAGCCTCTAAGGGGACTACAAATCATGGGGGTATTGGAGTCCAGAAATCTGGATTTTAAGCGTGTTATTTTTTGTGATGTCAATGAGGGAAGTTTTCCTCCAGCTGCAGGCATGAATTCCATGATCCCAATGAATCTGAGAAAAGCATTTGGTTTGCCAGTGCAAGAACAAAACGACGCCATCTACGCCTACACCTTCTATCGTCTTTTGCACAGGGCAGAGGAAGTCCATCTGATATATTCGACTGCAGGCGAACAAGGAAAAGCGACAGAAATGAGCCGCTACCTTCACCAGCTTCGGGTAGAATTGCAGGTTAATGAGGCTAATTCGGTATGGATTCCCGTTCAAATGACCCCTCCTTCTGCTTTTTCGATAGAAAAAACAGAAGCGGTGATGGATAAATTGACTCAGTATCTAGTGAAAGAAGGAGAGGAGGTAAAAACTTTTTCGGCTTCGGCTCTCAATATGTATTTGGATTGTCGACTACGATTTTACTTTAGGTATGTAGCCCAGCTTAAGGAAAAGGAAGAAGTTGTGACCTACATTGACCCCATGACTTTTGGCACCTTGCTCCATCGAGGGATGGAGCATCTATACGCCATTCCAGAAGGAAGAACGTATAGGGATCTGGATAAGAAGGATATTGAGCAATTGATTCCCCAAGTGCAAGCCGCTGTAACGCTCGCATTAAGGGAATTCTACAAGGTGGAAGAAGGGGAGGAATTGCGATTAAGTGGGCAATTGGTTATTGCCAGTGAGGTGTTGGCCAAGTACTTGGAGGCAATCTTGACCTACGATAAAAATCAGGGAAAATTTCGGGTGATTGGATTAGAGGAAGAATGTAAAGCCAAGGTAAGTATTCAAACGGCTAAGGGGATAAAAGAAGTCGCCTTAGGGGGTGTGATTGATCGAATGGATATCAAGGAGGGGGTAGTTCGTTTGTTGGATTACAAAACAGGAAAAGACACCAAGGTGGTGGGAAGTATTTCTTCTTTGTTTGATCGAGAAGATAAAAAAAGGAATAAGGCTGCCATGCAAACCTTTTTGTATGCCTTTTTCTATCACTACATGCATCCTGAAAATCAATTGCCTATCAAACCTGGGATTTTTAACATAAAGGAAATTTACGCTGAAGATTTCAATCTCTTTTTGCAGATGGATAAAACAGAGATCTTAGACTATCGAGACCATGCTGCAGAATTTGAGGAGGGATTACGAAAACTTATCGAGGAGATACTAAATCCTGATCTTGTCTTTGATCAGACCTTGGATAAGAAAAAATGTACCTATTGTGCATACAAAGAAATCTGTGGTCGTTGACTAAATACTTGATTTTTCTTGTCCCAATTTTGATCAAAAAGCAAATTCCTGAGTCATTAGCACTAGGGTAGGGCAAAACATTTTAATTAAAATTTCTCTACGACCTGAGGAGCAAATCCTCTTGGACTTAACAAAATATTTGATAGAAAATGAAGGGACGTATTCCCATAGGATTGAAGAGAAATTTAGACAAATCCAAAGAAAAATACTTGTTGAAGACAAAACTTACTTAAAGCTTGATTCTACTAGTTGGATAAAAAATTGATCTATGCTTATATAAACTAAAGGTTAATTAAAAATAATATAAATAACTGATTTACAAATTGATAAATTTAATTTAAACTCACCTTAATTTGATTAGTCTAAATAATTTAGATTTGTCTAAAAATTATTATTTAGGTGAAATTCTTTTCTTTTTTGTTGTCCAACGTATTTTTTGATTCTCAAGACCTAAAGCCCTAAACAATCTTGAATTAGATCATCAAGTTGGCGGTATTCCGGATCTAGACCAGTACCCGAGTAGACGAAGAAATGCTGGTACTTACCAATGAAAATTTTCTTTTAAAATGCCAATCCTTCCAATCCCTATTTTTTGTCTACGCATTGGAGAAAATTATTTATTTTTGATCATCCTTTTTTACTATGGCAGAACAGGCAAGTACTCGAAAGAATGTTTTTTCGAAAAAAATTGATAAGTTTTTTACGGGCTTGGCTGACGCATGGAATTTCGTAAAAAGATTTTTTCAAGAGGTATTTTTACCTCCCTATGAGTTTAAGGAGGTCATCCAACAATGCTACAGAATTGGGGTAGAATCTTTACCATTGATTTCGCTCACAGGATTTATTGTTGGGGTGGTATTTACTAATCAATCCAGGCCTTCCTTGTCTGAGTTTGGAGCCACCTCTTGGTTACCTGCATTGATTTCCATCGCTGTGGTCAGGGCCATGGGGCCTTTGGTGACGGCCTTGATAGCGGCTGGTAAGGTAGGATCGGGTATTGGGGCCGAAATTGGTTCGATGAAAGTAACCGAGCAAATTGATGCCATGGAGGTATCGGCCACCAACCCTTTTAAGTTTTTAGTGGTGACACGGGTGTTGGCGACTACATTTATGATTCCTGTTTTGGTTATGTATACTGATTTTGTTGCCTTGATGGGAGCATTTGTCAATGTGAATACCAACGAATTGGTGAGTATATCTACCTTTTTCGTGCAAGTCTTTGATGCAATCACATTTCTCGATATTTTTTCTTCCATTCTTAAGTCCTTATTGTTTGGGTTTACCATAGGCATTGTGGGTTGTTACAAGGGATATAATTCCTCCAAGGGCACAGAAGGAGTAGGTCGAGCAGCCAATGCCTCGGTGGTGATTGCCATGTTTTTGATTTTTATTGAAGAATTGCTTGTCTTGCAAATTGTCACTGCCATTCGATCGATGTAGCCATGGATAAGCGAGAAAAAGTTGTGGTAGTAAGAAATCTATACAAATCCTTTGGAGACTTGGATGTACTCAAGGGTGTGGATATGGATTTGCATAGGGAAGAAAACTTGGTGGTATTGGGGAGATCGGGAACAGGTAAATCTGTATTGATCAAAATTATGGTCGGACTCTTGCGGCAAGATAGCGGGAGCATCGAGGTGTTTGGACAAGAAGTTTCCACCCTTTCCTTAAAGGATTTAAATAAGTTGAGGTTAAAGATTGGCTTTTCCTTCCAAAATTCTGCTTTGTATGATTCCATGACCGTGAGAGAAAACATGGAGTTTCCCTTGGTTAGAAATATTAAAAATTTGAGTAAAAAGGAAATTTCCATGCGTATTGAGGAGTTGCTAGAAGCGGTGGGATTGCCTCATACCATCAATCAAATGCCTTCGGAACTTTCTGGAGGTCAAAAAAAGAGAATTGGAGTAGCAAGGACCTTGGTACTTAATCCGGAGATCATGCTCTACGATGAGCCCACTGCAGGATTGGACCCCATCACTTGCGTAGATATCAACAATCTCATTCAAGAAGTTAGGGAGCGGTATAAAACTACTTCCATAGTGATTACCCACGATTTGGCCTGTGCCAAGCAAACGGGGGACAGAATGGCCGTGCTCTTGGATGGTCAATTTAGGGCTTTTGGCACCTTTGAAGAGGTATTTCCTCATGCAGAAGACCAAAGAATCAAATCATTCTATGATTATAATTTTATTTACTCATGATAAAAGAAAATAAACGTGCCGTTTGGGTAGGCCTATTTGTATTGATAGGTATCGCCATTTTGGTGGTAGGTATACTCACCTTAGGAGGGCAGCAGAAAAAATTTGTAAAGGCAGTTCATTTAACTGCTGTGTTTGATGACGTAGGAGGCTTGCAGACAGGAAACAACATTTGGTTTTCTGGAGTAAAGATAGGCACCGTGAGAAAAATCAATTTTTTTGGAGACTCCCAGGTGGAAGTCGAATTGAGTGTGGAAGAGTCTGTGGCAGAATTTATCCGCAAAAACTCCAAAGCTACCATCAGTTCAGACGGCCTGATTGGGAATAAAATCATAGTCATCTATGGAGGCACCACCGATTTTCCAGCTGTAGAAGAGGGAGATAAATTGGAAGCCATTATGCCTTTGGATACGGACAAAATGATGGAAACACTACAGGAAAACAATAAGAACTTGGTAGACATCACCAATGATTTAAAAGTATTGACCTCAAAAATGGCAGCTGGAGAAGGGATCATCGGGGCTGTATTGACCGATTCTTTGTTAGCCGAAAATTTTAGAACCATTTTGGTCAACCTCAACCGTGCTTCTGCCAATAGCAATAAAATGATCGCAGATCTCTCTGCTTTTTCTGTGAAATTAAACAAGAAGGGTACCTTGATTAATGACTTGGTCACCGATACTTCCATGGTTTCTGATCTTAGAGCCACCTTGGATCACTTGCGTACTACCAGTGAATCTACGGAAGCACTTACCAAGCAGCTGGCTGAGATTTCCAAAAAACTCAATACTACAGATAATTCCCTAGGGCTACTATTGAATGACCCTGAGTTTGCTAAATCTTTGAAAAACACCCTTGAACAAACGGATTCAGCGACCTTTCACCTAAGCAAAGGCATGGAAGCATTAGAATATACTTGGCCATTCAACAAGGGTTTTAAGCGAAAAGCAAAGGCGAGTGGAAATTAAATGTAATTCAAGGCTCCTTGTTTAAAATTCAGTTTTTCCAAGTTTTTCTTCGCACAAATCTCATTTAAGTATCACTCCAGTACCTACGTATGAAATCTATTAATCCAACCTCTACTGCAGCCTGGACTTCTCTTTCCAATTTATCTAAAACCCAAGGGAATATTCCCCTTACCCAACTTTTTGATAAAGCCGGCAGGTTTGAAAAGTACAGCATTCTATGGGAGGATATCCTAGTTGACTTTTCTAAAAATAGAATAACTGAAGAAATTTTTTCAAGTCTTCTAGCCTTAGCTGAGCAAACAGAGCTTGCAGAAGCCATTGAGAGTATGTTTACAGGGCAAGCAATTAATCAAACGGAAAACCGTGCCGTTTTGCATACAGCTTTGCGCAATCGCTCCAATCAGGCTGTCTTGGTAGAAGGGAAGGATGTGATGCCAGAAATAAATCGGGTGCTGACTCAGATGAAGAATTTCTCTGATAAAATTTATGGAGGAACCTGGCGGGGATATAGTGGCAAAAAAATCACCTCCTTGGTAAATATTGGAATCGGAGGATCAGATTTGGGTCCGGTGATGGTGACGGAGGCTTTAAAGCATTACCAACATCCTGACCTAGAGATATTTTTTGTTTCTAATGTAGATGGAACGCATATTTCTGAAACGCTGAAAAAATTAAATCCAGAAACGACCCTCTTTTTCATTGCCTCCAAGACTTTCACTACCCAAGAGACCATGAGCAATGCGCATTCCGCAAGGTCTTGGTTTTTGAGCCATGCAAAAGAAGAATCTGCTATTGCCAAGCATTTTGTGGCACTTTCTACCAATGCTAAGGCTGTTGGCGAATTTGGAATAGATATCCAAAACATGTTTGCCTTTTGGGATTGGGTGGGAGGTAGGTATTCCTTATGGTCTGCTATAGGCTTGCCCATAGCCTGCTGCATAGGGTTTCAACGTTTTGAGGAGTTGCTTTCGGGTGCACATGCCATGGATTTGCATTTTAAGAATGCTCCTTTTGAAAAAAATATTCCAGTGATTTTGGCTTTAATAGGAATTTGGAATACCAATTTTCTAGGGGCCTGTTCTGAAGCTATTTTACCCTACGATCAGTATTTACATCGATTTGCAGCCTATTTCCAGCAAGGCAATATGGAAAGTAATGGCAAATATGTGGGAAGAGATGGAAAAAAAGTCACTTATTCCACAGGACCTATCATTTGGGGAGAGCCAGGCACCAATGGTCAGCATGCTTTTTATCAATTGATTCATCAGGGTACGCACCTTATTCCTTGCGATTTTATTGCGCCCGCAAATTCTCATAATCCTCTGGGAGACCACCACAAAAAGTTGCTTTCTAACTTTTTTGCTCAAACCGAAGCGTTGATGAAAGGAAAGCCCTTGGCCGAAATAGAACAAGAGATGCGAAAGGCAGGCAAATCTGAAGAAGAAATCCAAAAAATAGCCCCCCACCGCGTTTTTGAAGGAAATAGACCCACCAATTCCATTTTACTAAAAAAAATCACCCCGTACACCTTGGGCCAATTGATAGCCATGTACGAACATAAAATAGCGGTACAAGGATTTATTTGGAATATTTGCAGCTTTGACCAATGGGGTGTGGAGTTGGGAAAGGTTTTGGCCAATGGTATACTGCCAGAGCTCCTAGGAGAGGAAAAAGTAACTACTCATGATGGATCTACTAATGGTCTAATCAATGCTTACAAATCCATGAGAGAGTAATTTTTCTTCCCTATAAAACTGCATCTCCGCCCTCCGAAGTAAGCTTTACCTCATGGATGCATAAATAAAATAAATGTGTCTTTATTTTTTCAAACATTATTAGGACTCAATGAGTTAGGTAACAATATACGTTACTATGAAAGAGCTACTCGAAGTAATCAAGAAGAATGGGAAAAGTAATGGTGAGAGGAAAGGTTATTTATCAGATACGAAATTATTGGTAAAAGACGCCATTTTTGTCCGCCACGAGGGTAGCTTGGTCAAAGTAAGATTTGAAGACATACTTTGGTTGAAGGGAGATGGCAATTATACGACCTTGATTACTAAAAAGAGCGTTTTTTCAGTAAGAAATATCCTTAAAGAATTCGAATCCGTATTGCCTACCCATCAATTTATGCGAATTCATAAAAGCTATATTGTTCAAGTTTCCGAGATTGTTTCTATTACTACCAAAGAAGTAAAGGTGGCCGAAGACCTAGTGCCAGTGGGTAGGACTTTTTACCACCAATTGATAGGTGGAATTAAAAAAATTGGGAGTTTGACCGATTAAACCCAAAGTAAACTACTATCTCCGTAGCTTAAAAATCTATACTCTTTTTCTAGGGCTTCTTCGTAAACTTTTTTCCAATCTTGCCCTAAAATGGAAGCTATCAATAAAATTAGGGTAGAGCCAGGTTGATGAAAATTGGTAATCAGTGCATCTACCATTTGGAATTCATAGCCTGGGATCAAAAAGATTTCAGTAGTACCCAAAATAGAACTTAAAGATACCCGTTCCATCTCGTGTTTTACTGCATCTAAGGCTTCTTTTCGGCTAGGCAGGTAGCTTCGCTTACGATAAGGGGCAAGTTTTTCAATTGTGAAAGATTTCTCCCCCTCTTCGATTAATTTTACCCCATACCAATACAGGCTTTCCAAAGTTCTTACCGAAGTTGTTCCTACGGCCACAATTTTACCGGTATGCTTGGCTAATTTATCTACCGTTTCTATCCTAATGTCCAGTTGCTCACTGTGCATGGGGTGATCCTGAACTTCCGCAACTTTAATGGGCTGAAATGTGCCTGCACTGACATGGAGGGTAACTTCAGCTTCTTGAATGCCTTTTTCTCGTAGACGCGCAAATATTTCCTCAGTAAAATGAAGACCTGCGGTGGGCGCAGCTACTGCGCCTTCTTTTTTGGAATAAACAGTCTGGTAGCGTGATTTATCTTCCTGAATGGGTTTCCTATTGAGGTAGGGAGGAAGGGGAGTTTCGCCGCAGGCTTCCACCACGTCTACAAAGGGAATTTCTGCTTCCCCCCAAGAAAACTCAACCAATTTTCGCAAAGGATCGATAAGCTTGGCAGTCAACACCACTTTTTTACCTTGTATTTCTAATTCGCCCTGAAGAATTTCTCCTTCTTTCCATTTTTTAGCATTTCCAACCAGGGTTTCCCAGGTTACCGCTTTTTTGGTAAGCATAATTTCTGAAATTACCTTAGAGGGAGTATAAGGTTGCAGCAAAAAAACCTCAATTCTAGCTCCAGTATTTCGCTGAAAGATCAATCGAGCAGGAATGACCTTGGTGTTGTTGTAGACCAACAAGGTATCCTCATGGAGGAGCTCGGAAAGATTAAAAAAATGGTGATGCTTGATTTTACCTTTTTTATATTCTAAAAGTTGAGAGGAATCCCTTTTTTCTAATGGAAATTTAGCGATTCGCTCTTCAGGCAATGTATATTCGTAATCTTTTAGATCAATCTTAGGGATTTTCATGAAAAACGCTATTTCACTCGCAAATATAGCTAACCCTTTCCATCTTGTAGTTGTTAACTCCCTATGTCGGATGCGGTAAAAATCAATTTTTCCTATGTCAAGCGAAAGCTAAATTTTCGTTTTGAGGCAAGCACTTCAAGGGGAGTAATGACCTTTAGGGATGTTTATTGGATTAAGGCGCAGTTGCTTGGGGAATCTACTACGATGGGCTGGGGAGAAGCTTCCCCCTTGCCTGGATTAAGCCCTGATTTTGGACCAGACTTTGAAAAGCTACTGCAGGAAGTACTGCAACACGCGCAGTCCCAGTATTGGCCCACCCAAGTAGATTCTTTACTTTATGTGGTTCAAAAAATCGTCCCTTTTACACTTCCTTCTTTACGATTTGGACTGGAAACAGCAATTTTGGATGCTATCCACGCTGGGGCCAAAAGAATTTTACCAAATTCATTTTTTGATCAAGGAATACCCATACCTATCAATGGATTGATCTGGATGGGAGATAGAGAGTTTATGCGCCAGCAAATCGATCAGAAATTGGAAGATGGATTTTCCTGTTTGAAGATGAAAATAGGGGCCATCTCCTTCGACACGGAGTTGGATCTCCTATCCTATATCCGGGATACCGCTTCCTCTCGACAGCTCACCCTACGTGTGGATGCCAATGGGGCATTTTCCCCTGCTGAGGCAATAAATAAACTTGATCGCCTAGCTCCCTTTAATTTGCACAGCATTGAGCAACCTATCCCAGTGGGGAATTGGGAGGAGTTGCGATTTCTTTGCAAACAAACCCCTATACCTATAGCTTTGGACGAGGAGTTGATTGGAATTACAGAGAAGGAAGTTCTTTTGGATAAAATTCAGCCGCAATTTATCATCCTAAAACCCACCCTCTTGGGAGGTATTTTGGAAACCAAGAAATGGATTGAACTAGCAGAACAGCGAGGCATAGGATGGTGGATGACCTCTGCTCTGGAGAGTAATATTGGATTGAATGCCATTGCTCAACTTGCAGCTACTTTCCCTCTAGAGATTCCCCAAGGGTTAGGTACTGGGAAATTGTTTCACAACAACCTGGACTCCCCGCTCCTAGTACATTCAGGGCATTTGCATTACCAACAAGGGATCACTTGGGAAGAGCCTGTTGATTTAGAAAATCGCTAAAATTTAGATTGCAAAGATTATTTGCTACTGTGCAGGAACACTCCCCTTATTTTGGACTTTTCCTACTATAAACCAAGAAAAAAATCCTGCCAGTATCCCTATTACGGCGCCGCCAAAAATGTCCATGGGGTAATGTACCCCCAAATAGATACGACTATAGCTCACTAAGAAGGCATAAGCATAAATGCAAAGCATGATAGGGCGAAGACCCTTCATCCTTAAGGTTAAAAACGTAGCTAAGCCAAAGGTATTTGCGGCATGTGAGGATACAAATCCATACTTACCTCCACAGCTCCCATAGAGATGTACCAAGCCCTCCCATCGCGGATCCTGGCAAGGTCGCAACCTTTCAAAATAGGGCTTCATGATCCCTGAAGTTATCTGATCGGAAAGCAAAATTGTTAGGACCACACCGCCTATTACCCAAAGCACATTTTTGGAATCGTGACGGTAAATTTTAAACAGTAAAAAGGCATACAAGGGAATCCAAGTAAGGGTCTTGGTCAATTGAAACATGACAGGATCGAGCCAGGGTGCATGAAAGGAATTCATCCAAAGAAAAAATTCCTCGTCCCATACTTTTATCAATTCAATCATGACTGAAAGGTAATCCAATCCATTCCTTTCTTCAAATGTTCTAAGGTAAATGCTTCCTGTGTTCCAGGTTCTGCTTGGTACCCGTAGGTCCACTCGGCTTGAGGAGGCATACTCATGAGAATGCTTTCGGTCCTCCCATGGCTATCCAATCCAAATTTTGTTCCAGAATCCCAGACTAGGTTGAATTCTACATACCTACCTCTTCTGAGGTTTTGCCACTCCTTGTGTTTTGGCCCATAGGGAAGAGGAGAATTCTTGTGCATAAAATAGGCATAGATCTCTGGAAAAATTTTGGCTAAAGAAAGGCTAAAATCAAGAAGTTGTTGAAACTGCATGGTGGAAGACGATGTCAATCTATCGAAAAAAATCCCACCAATTCCACGGGTCTCTTCCCTGTGTTTGAGGTAAAAATAGTCATCTGCCCAGGTTTTGAACCGGGGATAATACGTAGGATCAAAAGTTTCACAAGTGGATTTAAGTTGGCGATGAAAATATGCAGCATCCTCTGCCACGATGTAGTGCGGTGTAAGGTCTATTCCTCCTCCAAACCAGTGAACTCCATTTTCCAGTTCAAAATATCGAATATTCATGTGGATAATTGGAACCATTGGGCTATAAGGATGAATCACCACTGAAACCCCTGTAGCAAAGAAATCAGCCTCTTCTATTCCTAATGAAGCTTTAATTTTTTCTGGGGTAGGCCCATGCACGGCAGAGAAGGCAACTCCCCCTTTTTCTATTATTGCTCCTTGCTCAAAAATTCTAGTTTTTCCACCTCCACCTTCAGCCCTTTGCCAAACATCTTCTTTGAATTTACCCTTACCGTCGGCCTTTTCCAGCTGCTCACAGATATGATCTTGCATCTGTTGATACAGAAGAGCAACTTCCTCTTTCGTTTTTCTTTGCATAGGTGTTTGGATTAGAAAGGATAGCCTATTCCAAAATTAAAAACGGTTTGTCCCCTAACCCCAAAGGGTTGATTAAATTTCAAGTTGTCCAAGACCCATCTGTTTCCTTCATCTTGAGAGGGATCAATGGCTTTTGTGGCGAGATCAAGTCGAATCACCAAAAAATCGAAATCCATTCGTAATCCAATTCCAGTACCAACCGCTATTTCTTTGTAAAACCTGTCGTACCTAAAATCTGCTCCAGGTCTTGCATCGTCTCTACCTATCATCCAGGAATTTCCTGCATCTAAGAATAGGGCCATGTCAAAGTAGCTAAATAACTTTCTTCGGTATTCCATCATGCTTTCAAGAATCATTTCCGCAGGTTGTTCGTTGGTATAATCATAATCTCCCCCTGGTCCGGTGATGGGTTTTGAACTTCCTGGCCCCAAACGTCTAGCCTGCCAGGCGCGAATACTGGTTCCTCCTCCTGCAAAGAAGTATTTTTCATAAGGAAGTATGCCCGCACTGACTCCGTAGGGTCTAGCCATTCCAAAATTTAGCCTATAGGCCAAGGTCTGTTTGTTTCGTATGGGGTAGTATCTTCGGAAATCTACTTGACCTTTGAGCCATTGAAAATTAGCAAAATCAATTCCTGGTTCATCATTTCTTTTGACGTCTACAAAATTGAGTGTACTTCCTCCACTTTCACCAAAAATCCTAAGTAGGGAAGCTTTTTTGGCAGAAAAATCTCCGTATCGATTGAAATTAATTAAGGTTTGAGCTGAGAAACTACTGATCAAAGAAGGTAAAAATGACCAAATTAGGTTGTTTCCATCCTGCTGTAAATTTTTAAGAATACTTGAAAATTCTTCTTGGATGAAGGGAGTTCGGATATAACTGATATCAGCAGCATTGATGGTGAAGGATTGCCTATTGTTTCGCGTGGCCCAGGTATAGCCTAGCTGACCATTGAGTGCATTCCGTTTGTATTCAGGACGATTGGTATTGAGATAGCCTACCTGTAGTCTGGTCGTAGGGCTATACCTCCCCAGACGTTGTAGGGAAAGGGGAGAAAAGGGAATAAGAAACCTTGGAAAAATGACAGATACCGAGGTATTCAATTCGCTACTTTGGTATACTCCTTGGCCTGTTGCCGAAGCAACTCCTTCTAAACCAGCTCTGAAATTTAATTCAAGAAGCTCCCCTGCGCGGAAAAAATTACGATTTCTCAAGGCAGTGCTAAAGAAGGGACCTGGAAGTTGCTCTGTGATGGTCATCCCCAGCTGATTGGTCAGTTGGTACTTCTGATTGGGCTGTGTGAAAATACTTGCTGTCAAGGAGGTGCCTAGGGTATCAAAAGAAATGTTTACAAATCGGAATAAATCCAAATTGTTGATCAGCCTCTGAGTTTCCAATGCTTGGGTTCTATTGTAAGGACTTCCTTTTTTAAGTTGAATTCTAGAGGCTAGAATTTTTGCAGAATACCGATCTCTGTAAAAGGAGAAATCAATTCCTTGAAACTCCGTTTGAATCTGCCTATCTGCAAATTCATCTGAGGGGGGATTGATCCTAAATTTTATTGATTCAAGGGTATAAACCTCATGGTCCTCTGTGAAGGTAGGTTTTTGGATGATCTCCTCCAGCTGAATGGTTTTCTTGCTGGTGTCCTGGTAAGCGATGTAAGAAATGTAGGACTTGGAAAACATGTAATACCCGTTGTTTTTCAGCAATTCTTCTAAACGATTGCGTTCTGAAGTAATATTATCTTGGTTATAAATGGATCCCTTTTTAAGCAAGGAGGTGGAAGCATGTGAGGTAAGGAGAGCCTGAATCTTTTCATTGTCCGTGCGTACCAAAATAGAATCTATAAGGTAGGGCTGATTCTCCTCAATCAGGTAGCTCACGAAAGCTTTTTTATCTTTTGTTTTTACCGAATAACTGACTTTAGCATCGAAAAACCCATGATTAACAAGGTATCCTTTCATGTTTTTAAAGGATTTTTCAACCAATGTGGAATCTAGCGCCACTACTGGATTTCCTGTTCTCATGAGTCGATTACCAAATTCTAGCGTATTTTGAAGAAGCTCTAGCTTGGATTTCAATTTCTCTTCTTTTTGCTTAAGAGAGGTTTTAGGTCCTAACGAATCTACTTGGCTTTGTATTTCTTGAAGATTATTTCTGACCTCATTGTATTTTTGGGATACTTTGGAGCTATCAAAAAAACTATTTCCCAATGCATAAATGCCTACTCCCAAAGATCCACCTAAGAAACGGGTGTTGGGTTCTTGTTCGATTAGGCCTTGCAAGTCCTCAAGATCAGCTTTATTGACCCCTTTTACTTCATTTTCATAGACCACCCATTGACCTTCTTGCAAATTTCTAGTCAAGGAGCAACTCAAGCAGAACCACAGGAGAGGAATAAAAAGTATATATTTGAAGGGTTTCAATTTCGAATAAGGAGAGGAATGCTGAGCAAAAATACGGTTAAGTTTATAAAATCCTTACATCAAAAGAAATACCGAATGGACTCGGGAGCCTTCTTTGTGGAAGGTGAAAAAAGTGTAGTCGAAGTGCTGCAGTCGGACTTTACCTTAGATTTACTTTTAGTAACTCAAGACTTTGCTCACAAGTATGCTACTTTATTGTCTCGCATTGGGGTAGAGGTACTTTTGGTCACAGCAAATCAACTGGAGCAGGTGGGACAGTACCAAAGCAACGATGCTGCCTTGGCAGTGGTGAAAATGAAGCCCAATTTAACTTTTATGCCTCAGGACGATGAACTTATTCTAGCTTTGGATGAGGTACGCGATCCAGGTAATTTAGGCACCATCATCAGGATAGCGGATTGGTATGGCATCAAAAAAATGGTCCTTTCCCCCAATACCGCAGACTTTTATAATCCCAAAGTAATTCAATCTTCTATGGGTTCATTTACGCGAGTACAATTTTTTTACGAGGAATTAGGGGATGTATTCTCCCGGTGGAACGTGCCCGTGTATGGGGCGTTTTTAGAAGGTGAGTCCATACACCAACTTAAAAATCTCCATCCAGGGGTTCTATTGATGGGAAATGAATCTCAAGGGATTTCAAAGGCCATAGAAAAATGGGTGACTCGTAAGGTGACCATTCCTGGATATGGAACTACCGAATCCTTAAATGTGGCTATTGCTACAGCTATCCTTTGTGATAATTTTAAAAGAATATTGAGTTCATGAGGAAAGGGTTATCCAAGTTGTTTCATAGCGTAGGACTCAATGGGTTTTTGTTGGGAATTTTCGCAGCCATTGGTTTGGCAGCACTTTTCCCAGACTTAGGTTCCTCTGAATCCAGTCTCCCCTGGAAGCCGGTTATTCAAAAAGGTATTGCTTTGCTTTTCTTTTTTTATGGGCTAAAGCTTGATCCCTCTCAGATAGTTTCAGGACTAAGAAATTGGAAATTACATATCTTGGTCCAAATGACTACCTTTTTGGGGTTTCCACTGCTCACCATGGGGCTGGTTTCCTTTTTTCCAGGCTTAGATCCAGCTTTTGCGCTAGGGATTAGTTACTTAGGTGCTTTGCCCTCTACCGTCAGTGCCTCGGTGGTGTTGGTGTCCATTGCAGGTGGAAATGTGCCGGCAGCCATCTTTAATGCGAGTATTTCAAGTTTATTTGGGGTAGTTTTCACTCCAATTTGGATGCGTCTTTCAGGAGGAGAGGTAGCCGGAGAACTTGATCTTTGGTCTTCCATTGTGGATCTTCAGAAACTTGTAGTACATCCGGTCCTTTTGGGGTTGCTTTTACATCGTTTCTTATTTCCCAAGATCAAACCCTATGTGAACCGATTAAAATACTTGGATCAAACGGTGATTCTTACCATCGTGTTTACCACGTTTTCGGAATCCTTTTCACAAAAAATATTTGCTTCCTTTTCCTGGCTAAACTTGGGAGGATTAGCACTTTTTATGCTAGCCATCCTTATACTTGTCTTTGGAATTCTTTTTTTTCTGGTTCGGTTGCTTTCCTTTTCACGAGAGGATCAAATTGCAGCTCTTTTTTGTGGGTCTACCAAATCTTTGGTGCATGGGGTAGCCATGGGAAAAGTATTGTTTCCTAGTTCTGCAATCCTAGGGCTTGTGCTGCTTCCTGTGATGGTGTACCATCTTCAGCAATTGATTTTGGGGAGTATTTTGGCTAAATCCTTTGAAAAAAATAAGCCCTGAGCGAGACCCAAGGCTGTTTGAATATTAGAGGTATTTGCTGGATAGCTCAGTGACCAATTCGATATAGCCCGTGCTGGCTTCCTCTTTTGATTTTCCTTTAAGGATCAACCAGGCATTGTATTTGGCAGCTGCTTTAAAATCAAATCCTCCAGGCCGTTCTTCTTCATTGTCTCCTGCGGTAGCCTGCTTATAAAGCCCATAGAGGCGAAGAAGTTCTTCATTGCTAGGCTTAGAAGTGAATTTTTGAGTCAGCGCAACAGCTTCTTCAAGGGTACTTGGAATCATGTGCAGAGAGGTAAAATTTATTTAAGTAGAATTTATACTTAACCGAGTCAAGGGTTAAAAAGCTGTAACTAACTTTTATTTCCCTTGACGCGATTTATGGAGTGTTTAACGATTTGACATGGCTACATAGCCACGCTCTATCGCTCCTGTATACATTTGCCGTGGTCTGCCTATAGGCTCACCTTTTTCGGTCATCTCTTTCCACTGAGCAATCCAGCCTGGTAGACGTCCTAGAGCAAACATGACCGTAAACATGTCGGTAGGAATTCCTAATGCTCTATAAATAATACCAGAATAGAAATCCACATTAGGATAAAGCTTTCTCTCCACAAAATAAGAATCATTTAATGCGGCATATTCCAATTCCTTGGCGATATCCAAAACGGGATCTTTCACCCCTAATTTTCCCAGCACATCGTCTGCAGCTTTTTTAATAATTTTTGCTCTAGGATCGAAGTTTTTGTATACCCTATGGCCAAATCCCATCAATCTGAAAGAATCATTTTTGTCTTTGGCCTTATCCAAGTATTTCTTTGCGTTCCCTCCATCGGCTTTGATAGCTTCTAGCATTTCAATAACCGATTGATTTGCTCCTCCATGCAGAGGTCCCCAAAGGGCATTGATTCCAGCAGAGATGGAAGCATAAATGGGTCCTTGGGAAGAGCCTACCATACGTACCGTAGAAGTTGAACAGTTTTGCTCGTGGTCGGCGTGCAAAATAAGCAACACATCCAGTGCCTTAGCTACTATAGGATCTACTTTATATTGCTCTGCAGGGAAAGCAAACATCATTTTTAGGAAATTAGAGCAGTAGTCCAGGGAATTATCTGGATAATTTACGGGGTGTCCCATTTTATTTTTATACGCCCAAGCTGCAAAAGTTGGCATTTTTGCCAATAGGCGAATCATGCTCAAATTCACTTCCTCAGGAGTACTATTTGGATTGAGTGAATCCGGATAAAAAGCAGAAAGTGAGCAAATTAGGGAAGAAAGTACTCCCATGGGATGAGAGTTGGAAGGGAATCCGTCCAAAATTTTCTTGATGTCTTCGTGGACCAGCGTATGGTAGGTAATCTGCTTGGTAAAATCATCAAACTGATCCTTTCTTGGCAATTCCCCATAGATCAAGAGATAAGCCACCTCAAGAAAATTTGATTTTTCTGCCAATTCCTCGATCTTATATCCCCTATACCTCAGAATGCCTTCCTCTCCATCCAAGAAAGTAATGGAACTGGTAGTCGACCCAGTATTTTTAAATCCTGAATCAAGAGTGATCAGTCCTGTGTCACTTCTTAGTTTTGCAATATCAATAGCAGGCTCATTTTCGGTACCTACAAGTATCGGAAATTCATATTCTTGTCCTTTGTAGACCAGTTTAGCGGTATCAGACATGGGTGTGGTAGTTTGAGATTATTTCTAAGAGCGATTTTAAAAACGCCCCAAGTTACTAAAAGAGACTATTTTTTTACTATTTTATTCTATAAATGGATTTATGATAAGGATTAAAAATTTAATACTTACTAATTAACTGATAATCAATTAATTAAGGCTATAATTTTTTAGTATAAATCCCTACCTTGCACCTGCCCCTTATACAACCGAGGAGCGAGGACCTATCAATCACAGAAATGCTCAAATACCTCGACCAAATGATCTCCTATCATTTTGGCATTTCTCCCTTCGATGTGGTGTCTTTCGATGAAGTGAACCAATTCTCCATCCTTAAAAAGGGCCATGGCTGGAGATGAAGGAGGGTAAGGAAGAACCAATTCTCTAACTTTGGCAACAGCTTCCCGATCATTTCCTGCAAAAACGGTGGCTAGGGAATTGGGCTTTTTGCTGGATTGTTCTAAAGCATAGCGTACTCCTGGTCTAGCTGCTCCTGCAGCGCAGCCACAAACAGAATTCACAACCACAAAAGTGGTACCGGTATGGTCTTCTCCGAGGTGCGCTTCTACTTGTTGTGCAGTACGAAATTCTTGAAATCCAAGATCTGATAATTCAGCTCTCATGGGGGCTATTAATTCTTCTGGATACATGATTGACTATTTTTAAATTGTTATTTTAAAGAAATCCTAATTCAAGTTTGGCTACTTCTGACATCATGTCCTGGGTGTAGGGGGGATCGAAAGTTACTTCTACTTCTACATTATTTATACCCATGACTTGCTGAATTTTTTCTTTTACCTCCGAGGGAATAAATTCTGCTGAAGGACAATTGGGGGAAGTAAGGGTCATCAATACATATACGTTATTGACGGGGTAAATAGTTATCTCATAAATTAATCCCAATTCGTATACGTCTACAGGAATTTCCGGGTCATACACCAGCTTTATAGCTGCAATGACCTTTTCCCTGAGGTTGTCTAGTTGCACACCATCAGGTTCAGATACCTTAGTTTCCATGGATGGATAGTTGCTTGGTTTTAAAGGCTAAGGCATAGCGCTTCATCTGTTGTATCATGGAGGCAAGGCCATTGGATCTCTGACTTCCCAAAATATTGCCCATTCCGATTCGTTGAAGAAATGTGAGTTCATTTCCAAGAATTTCTTCTGGACTCCTGCGGTTGTAAATTCGAATCAACAAGGAAATCAATCCTTTGGTGATATCTGTATTTGAATCTGCAGAGAAGTGGCACTTTCCTTCAATAAATTGTGCCGCGAGCCAAACTTTAGATTGGCATCCTTTGATTACATTCTCCTCTTTTCTTTCTTCTTCTGGAAAAGGGTCAAGACTATTCCCTAGTTCCATGATATAAAAAATAGTAGACTCTTTATCGTCCCCAAGGATTTCAAATTCAGAAACTATTTCTTCTTGTATGTCTAAGATGGAATTCATCTATTTTTTATTCTTGCAAGTTGAGCTACTCCCTCAGCGAAAACATCAATTTCAGCCTTAGTGTTATAAACTGCAAAAGACGCCCGTACAGTTCCTTCTATTCCCAGTCTTTTCATCAAAGGTTGGGTACAATGGTGACCTGTTCTCACGGCTATTCCTTTAGCATCTAAAAGTTGGCCTACGTCATAAGGATGCATTCCTCCCACTGTAAAAGAAAGTACAGAGACTTTTTCTGCTGCAGTGCCCACAAGGGTTATTCCTTTGATGTCCTGCAGGAGTTGAGTGGCATAGGTCAAGAGTTCGATTTCATGAGCCATGATTGATTTCTTGCCAAGTCCTTGAATAAAGTCTAGTGCGGGACCAAAGGAGATTACTTCTGCAATGCTAGGAGTCCCAGCTTCAAATTTGAATGGGATATCGTTGTAGGTGGTTTTTTCAAAGGAAACTTCTCGAATCATTTCTCCACCTCCAAGAAAAGGAGGCATTTGTTCCAAAAGATTTCTTTTCCCATACAAAACCCCCAAGCCGGTTGGGCCATAGAGTTTGTGGGCTGAAAACGCTAAAAAATCGCAATCCAAGTCGAGTACATCTACTTCTAAGTGAGAAGTAGCTTGTGCTCCATCCAGCAGTACCTTGGCACCTGCTTCGTGCGCAGCTGCAATTATTCTTTTGACAGGATTGATGGTTCCCAGGGCATTGGAAGCATGTACTATACTCACCAACTTGGTTTTTGGGCTTAGAAGTCGCTCAAATTCTTCCCAAATCAATTCTCCTTCTGGAGTGATTGGAATTATTTTTAAGCAGGCACCTGTCTCCTCACAGAGCATTTGCCACGGCACAATATTGCTGTGATGCTCCATGGTGGAAATTAAGATTTCATCTCCTTTGGTAATGAATTTTTTTCCAAAAGTCTTGGCCACCAAGTTAATCCCTTCGGTAGTGCCTTTGGTGAAAATAATTTCAGCAGCTTCTTTGGCGCCTAAAAAGCCCTGGATCGCTTCTCGGACTGCCTCAAATTGTAGCGTGGCACGGTCGGCTAGGGTATGGGCCCCTCTATGGATATTGGCATTATTCTGCTCGTAGTAAGCCTGCTGAGCCTCTATGACCGATAGGGGTTTTTGGGTGGTAGCTGCGTTGTCAAAATAAATCAGGGGCTTGCCATTCACTTCTTGATGAAGTGCTGGGAAAAGCCTTCTGATGGATGGTACATCGACGCTCATGTTCTAAACTTACTCCCCAGACGCTCCTGAATCAGGGTGATGATGTATTTTTGTAAGCTCTCAATTTGAATTTTATCCACCACTTCCGCGATGAAAGCAAATAAAAGTAAGCCTCTCGCAGTGGTTTTTTCAATACCTCTCGCTTGGAGGTAAAAAAGAGCCTCTTCATCCAACTGCCCTACGGTACATCCATGAGAGCACTTCACATCGTCAGCCCAAATCTCCAATTGAGGCTTGGTATTGATTAAGGCATCTTCGGAGAGGAGCACGTTGTTGTTTTGTTGAAAAGCATTTGTTTTCTGAGCATCCTTGCGGACAAGAATTTTGCCATTGAATACTCCTCTGCTGTAATCCCCAAAGATTCCTTTGTACAATTCATTGGATTCGGCATGTGGTTCTTTATGATCCACGTAGGTATGGTGGTCGACCAGAGATTTTCCTTGAAGCAAGGAAATCCCATACATGTTACCCACGGAATTACTTCCCTTCAAATGCAAGGACAGGTTGTTTCGAATCAGATCCCCAGAAAGGGATAAATAAAAAGAGGTAAATTGAGCACCTCTCTGTATGTCAGTTTCTAACTGACTTACTTCTATGACCTGATTTCCTTCGTGCTGAATTCTATGGTAGGAAATTTGGGATTGTACTCCACCTTGGATTTCTATGACCTTGTTAACGAAATAAGGGGAACTTCCTAAAGAACAGCCCTGCTCTACAAATGTGACTTCGGAAAAATCTCCAACTTCTATCCAAATTCTTGGACTAATTACTTGTCCATCCAATTCTTGGTGAAAGTTCAAAAGTAAAATAGGTTTTTTACAGATAAATTTGGACGGAATGGAAATAAAAATCCCATCGGAGAAAGTGGCTTGATTTAAGGAAAGAAAAGGGTCTTTTTCAGGCTTAGCAATACTTCCAATGGGCGTATTGGGCTTTTCTGATAAAATCGATACTTCCATGCCTTCTATCTGGTTAGAAAATTCCGGATGATAATATCCATTAGAAAAAACCAAAACATCTCCTTCAAATCCATCAAGTAAGGCATTTTGAACTTGTTCTTTACTTAAAGAAAGGGGAGAGGCCGGAAAAAAACGGGTAATCGCCTGCTCCAATTTCTTGGCAATAGGCGTAAAACGATATTCTTCAGATTTTTGGCTAGGAAGTCCTTGGGATAGGAAAATTTCCTTTCCCTGCTCTCTCAAAGCGATGAAATTTGAGGGAGAAGCGGTGAAAAGGCCCTGAACTAATTCTTGTTTGGTCTTGATACTCATGGGTTTGTAGGGGAGATCAGGCCGTAGCCTTGGCGGTATCAACTTCTTCTTTTATCCAATCGTATCCTTTTTGCTCTAATTCTAAAGCCAATTCTTTGCTTCCTGATTTTACAATTCTTCCTTGATAAAGTACGTGTACCACATCAGGAACGATGTAATCAAGAAGACGCTGGTAATGGGTAACTACTATGGTTGCCGTGGAGGGAGATTTTAATTTATTAACACCATTGGAAACGATTCGTAAGGCATCAATATCCAATCCAGAGTCGGTTTCATCCAAAATAGAAAGTTTGGGCTCCAACATGGCCATTTGGAAAATCTCGTTTCTCTTTTTTTCTCCTCCAGAGAAGCCTTCGTTGAGCGAGCGGCTTAACAATTTTTGATCAATCTCAACTAGCGCCATTTTTTCCTTCATCAAGGAAAGGAATTTTACGGCGTCTAGAGGCTCTTGACCTCGGTATTCTCGGATTTGATTGAGCGCTGTCCTTAAAAAATTAGTCGTTGAAACTCCCGGAATTTCAATGGGATATTGAAAAGCCAAAAATACTCCCTCTCTCGCACGATCTTCTGGAGAAAGCTCAAGAAGCTCTTTTCCTTGAAAAATCACTTCGCCTTGGGTGACTTCGTATTCTTCTCTTCCTGCCAAAACCGAGGCCAAGGTAGATTTACCCGAACCGTTGGGTCCCATGATGGCATGGACCTCTCCTGGATTTACTTGTAAATTGATGCCCTTCAAGATGGGGGTGCCCTCAATAGAAGCATGTAGGTTTTTTATGGATAACATGGGTTATATTTTTTCAAATACTAAAACTTTAGCACTAGCCAACGGAACCTTCTAAGGTAAGCGCCAATAATTTTTGAGCTTCTACGGCAAATTCCATTGGGAGTTGGTTGAGTACCTCTTTGGCATAGCCATTGACGATCAATGCAACGGCATCTTCAGTGGCAATGCCCCGTTGGTTGCAATAGAAAATCTGATCCTCCCCAATTTTTGAGGTAGTGGCTTCGTGTTCTACTTTGGCCGTAGGATTGGCAATATCGATGTAGGGGAAAGTATGGGCTCCACAGGCATTTCCCATCAACAAAGAGTCGCACTGAGAAAAGTTTATAGCATGTTGAGCTCTTTTCATCACCTGCACCTGGCCTCGGTAAGAGTTTTGAGATTTACCTGCTGAAATTCCTTTAGATACAATTCTGGATTTCGTGTTTTTCCCAATATGGATCATTTTAGTTCCGGTGTCCGCCTGTTGGTAATTGTTGGTTACCGCCACAGAGTAAAATTCACCTACCGAATGATCTCCTTTCAAAATGCAGGAAGGATATTTCCAAGTGACAGCCGATCCCGTTTCTACCTGAGTCCATGAAATTTTGGAGTAATCTCCAGCACAAATACCTCGCTTAGTTACAAAATTGTAAATACCTCCTTTTCCTTCCTTGTCCCCAGGAAACCAATTTTGTACCGTAGAATACTTTACCTCGGCATGGGCAGCAGCGTAAATTTCTACTACGGCAGCATGCAATTGGTTTTCATCCCGTTGTGGGGCAGTACAACCCTCCAAATACGAAACGTAGGAAGATTCTTCGGCTACAATTAAGGTTCGTTCGAATTGCCCTGTATTGGCAGCATTGATTCTGAAGTAGGTAGACAATTCCATGGGACAACGCACACCTTTCGGTATGTAACAAAAGGATCCATCGGAAAAAACAGCTGAATTTAAAGCCGCATAATAATTGTCCTGAATGGGCACTACTGAGCCCAGGTATTTTTTAATTAATTCGGGATGCTCTTTTACCGCCTCGCTAAAAGAACAAAAAATGATTCCTAATTTGCTTAAGGTATCCTTGAAGGTAGTTGCCACCGATACGGAATCTAAGACAGCATCTACGGCAATCCCTTGAAGTCGCTTTTGCTCATTTAAAGAAATTCCAAGTCTCTCGTAAATGGCTATCAGCTCCGGATCTACCTCATTGAGGTTTTTTGGTTTTTTCGACTGCTTGGGAGCAGAATAGTATTTTAATGCCTGAAGATCAATTTTTGGATAGTTGACATTGGCCCAAGAAGGCTCTGCCATGGACTGCCAGGTAGCAAAGGCTTTCAGTCTCCATTCCAATAGCCACTGGGGTTCTTCCTTTTTAGAGGATATCCACCGAATTATCCCTTCATTCAGCCCAGCAGGGGCTTCATCGGCTTCGTAATTTACCGACCAGCCGTGCTCATATTCTTTGGAAGTTAGATCTTCTAAAAGTTGATTGTCTTTGCTCATGAACTGAGTTATTTAGACTAAATATAATTTGAACACAAAGCTATAACATTCAATTAAAAAAATATGTTCGCATTCCTATCAAAATTCCTTTTAAACAATAAAAAAAGGGTAAAAGTTACCTTTTTGATATTCCTATCCTAACTCCTAAAAAAAAAGCACAGGAGGATCTATGCTTTTCGTAATCATGAATCTAAGAGCTTGGCTTATTTTTCCTTGTCGAAAAACTGTATGGGTCTATTGATACTTTCTTCCAATACAATCAAGGTTTCTGTTCTATCAATTCCATCCACCTTTTGAATTTTATCCAACACCAACCTCAGGTGATTGGTATCTCTACAAATGATTTTGGCAAATATGGAATAATTGCCCGTAGTGTAATACGCACTAACTACCTCAGCAATTCCTTTTAATCGTTCGATGACTGAATCGTAAAGAGAACTTTTCTCCAAATAAATCCCAAGGAATGCCGAAATGTCATAGCCTAATTTTGAAAAATCAATGGTCAGGGTTGCACTTTTTACCACTCCCATGTCCTCCAATTTTTTCATTCGTACGTGCACTGTACCCGAAGAAACGAATACCTTTTTGGCAATTTCGGTGTAAGGAGTCTTCGCATCCTCGTTGAGAAGGGAGATTATTTTCAGGTCAATATTATCGATATCTAAAATTTTGTCCATTTTCAGTCAATTCATTTATATGATTTATAATAAACGTGTCATAAAATTAAAGATTATTTAAAATATTACAAAATTATTTTTTCAATTTGTAATTTCACAAGAAATCCTTTTACTTTGGAATTGTATTTAAATAGCAAATGAAAATTTTGTTGTTTTCATAAAACTTTAATTTTCAATTTGATTCTATTCTTTTGACGAAAGAATCAATTTTAATCGCTTGAAAACTTTTAATCTCTAAAGTTATATTTGGGTTTATATTCTGAAAAGGGTCTTGTTTTTGACGAGACCTTTTTATTTTCCTCAAAAGGCTTACATCTTTCTTTAAACGGTGGTAGTAGCTACCTTTCAACGCTTATTTTTACTTCTTTAACAGCCCCTTCATGAAAACTTCCTTACTCTTATTCTGCACCTTGTTTGTTGCCTTACACACCCAGTCCCAAGTAAGGTCCTTTGTGTCCGAACCCACTTTTCCAGAGAAAAATGAAAAAACTTCTTTTTATGTGGTATCTGGAGAAAGACATGGAAATTCTTTCTTTAAAAAGGTGGCCTATCCCGAAGTGGAGTATACGCCAGGAGCAAGCCTAGATTTTTCTAAGTACCATACGGTAGATGTGATGTACCATTGGTATGAGGTATGGGCCAAGCAATTCCCTCAGCTGGTAGACCTTTATGTGGTGGAACATTCTTTTGAAGGACGTCCCATTTACCAAATGGCTATAACCAATAAAAACACGGGAAAAGATACCGATAAACCTGCAGCCTATTTTGAAGGTGGAAGACATTCTGGGGAGATAACTTCCAGCGAATCCATACTTTGGCTGACCCAGCACCTTCTAGAAAATTACGGAAAGGATCCCGAAATCACTGCCTTAATAGACAGCAAAGTGATCTATCTCCGGCCTCAAAATAATCCAGACGGATCTAATCTTTACCTCTACTCTGCCCAGAGAAATCGAAGCACCGTAAAGCCTCAAGATACCGACCGAGACGGATTGTTAGATGAGGATTCTGAAGAAGATTTGGATGGAGACGGGATTATTTATCAACTAAGAAAAAAGGCCATTACTCCCTCTGAAAAGGAAAAAGCGAATTACATTATAGATCCTAGAGACCCCAAGGGGAGATTGATGAAACAAACCTTTCCTGGGAAAGGGGAATACCTGTTGTATACAGAGGGTATAGACAACGATGGAGATGGAAGGTACAACGAAGATGGGATAGGGGGCTTAGACTTGCACCGGAACTATCCGGAAAATTGGAGACCCAATACCGGTGGAGACCTTACAGGTAGGGGATATACGCAATTTGGATCAGGAGAATACCCGCTAAGCGAAATTGAATCCCGAGCTACGGTATTGTGGATGCTTAGCCATCCCAACATTTCGGTAGTCAACTCTATGGATACCCGAGTACCCATGCACTTACGCCCTCCCTCTACTTCTAAGAGTGAGGAAAGGATGTACCCACAAGACTTGGCTATTTACAAAGAAATGGATCAACTCGGACTTTCTTACACAGCTTACCCCTGGGCAGGAGATGTATATGAAACCTATGCCACCCGATACAAAGTCAACGCTATGACAGGAGATCCGCTTCTTCCTGAACCTCTTTTTGGGCATGGTCCTGACTTCGGATATTTTTATTACGGAAGTATTTGGTACGGAGATGAACTTTGGAATGGGGGTGCCATGAAGGATTATGACGGAGATGGAATTTATGACGAATACGATGGACTCAGATGGGACGATGAAGCCAATGGGAGTAAAGGATTTAAAGTTTGGTCACCAATGGTGCATCCCGAACTTGGCGAAGTAGAAATTGGAGGCTTTCATCCTAAATTTTTTGCCCAGAATGGTCCCGCATGGCAACTAGAGGATTGGGCCAAAAAGCAGGCTTTATTCAATTTGGCGATGGCCAAAAGGCTTCCTCAAGTCAGCATCACCGATGTAAAGGTCAAAAAGCGAAGTGAAGGAGAATTTGAAATCTCCTTATCTTGGACCAATTCAGGTAAATTACCCGTAGCCTTGGAACAAGCGAAGTTGGTAAAAATTGTACAACAAGATCGGGTGATGCTGGATTTTGATAAAAAATTGCTGCAAGGGGACGAAGATGCTCCTGTCCGTATTCTCACCCCAAGCACTTACGAAAAGACCATTTATGCAGGCTACACTGGGGTAGGTGAGAAAAAAACAGCCACTTTTATCGTATCTGTCAAAGGAGAATTACCCGTAAAAGGCAAAATCAAGCTATCCTCCACCCGCGGAGGATTTGTAGAAAGAGAATTTACGTTATCCAATTAAACCCCAGCATGAGAAATTTAAGAAGTACATTCGGATGGGTATTTACCCTTCTTCTTATTTCCCAATCCATAATTGCCCAGCAAAAACGATCCCTGACTCATGCCGATTACGACGGTTGGGAGAGCCTATCCTCAGAAAAAATCACCAAAAATGGACTTTTTGTGGGTTACCAAATCTCCCCGCAAGATGGAGACAGTCGCTTGGAGATTTTTCCATTCAAGACTCCTACCAAAAAGACCGTGATTCCACGCGGAAATGGGTTTTTGTTTACTCCGGACGATGCCTATGCCGTGGGGAAAATAGCTGCCCAAAAGGATTCGGTCTATGCTTTAAAGTTGAAGAAAAAGAAAGGAGACGACCTACCCAAAGATAGTCTCTTTATCCTCCATTTGGCTTCCGGAAATTTAGAGAAGTTGGCTCGAGTGAAGTCTTTTGCCACCCCTACGGAAAAAGGCAGTTGGATCGCCATCCATTTTGAGAAAGAGCTTGCCCCAAAGGAAAGTTCGAAGGGCGCTGCTGCTTCGGATTCGACCAAGAAAGTAGAAAAGCCTAAGAAAACAGATGGGACCAAACTACTCGTACGATCCTTGGATGGGGCAGTTTCTTGGGAACTCGATCGGGTGAAATCCTTTAGCTTCTCTCCAAATGGTGATTACTTGTACTACCTCCTTGCTGAAGAAGAAAAGCAAGATAATGCAGCCTTGCATGTGCTTGAATTGGCATCCGGCGCTCAGCGTTTGGTACATGAAAAGATGACTACCTACACGAGAATGACCTTTTCTCCACAATCAACCTATCTTTCTTTTGTTACGACTGATGACTCATTGAAAGCGAAGAAGCCAAGCCATAAACTGTTGTTGTACGATGTGAAGAAACAAGTCATGGCTGCTGAAATCGATAAATCAGCTTTGAAACTCGAGAATAGCCGAATTAGTCCAGACGCTTCTTTGCGCTTCTCTGAGGATGAATCCCGTTTGTTTTTTGGAGTCTCTATGGAATACCAGGATTATGCTTATGAAAATGATACTACGCTGCTCGATGAGGATCGCGTGAGTCTAGACATTTGGGGCTGGCAAGATGCGGAGATTCAACCCATGCAATTGAAGAACAAGTCCCAGGAAGAAAAGAAGAGTTACTTGGCTGTCCTTTCGCTAAAAGACCAGCAGGTCATTCAATTGACCACACCTGAGGTGGATGAGGTGCAACTGGAAAATAAAATCACCAAGGAGATTGCCTTGGCTTGGACGGACGCACCCTACCGAAGAAATTACAGTTGGGATATTCAGATAGGCAGGGACGTATATCTCCTAGATTTAGCTACAGGAAATAAAGAATTGATTGAAAAAAACGCATCTGGGTCTCCAAGACTTTCTCCTGCAGGGCAGTATGTGTATTGGTATGCAGCGAGGGACAGCGCTTGGGTGGCTTATGACTTGCAATCAAAAACTAAAATCAATTTGACCCAGGGCTTGTCCGTGCCCTTTTACGATGAATTGAATGACTCTCCTTCTTTTCCTAGTAGTTACGGTGCTGAAGGGTGGCTCAAAGAGGACGAGGCCCTGCTGGTAAATGACCGTTTCGATATTTGGAAGATTGATCCTAGAAACCTCAATACCGCCCAAAATATAACCCTTGGAGAAGGTAGAAAGAAGCAAATTACTTTCCGCAGGGAGAGATTGGTGTTAGACGAGACAAGTATTGATACCCAGCAGATTTTCCTTTTGTCAGCCTTTGAAGAAAATACCAAGAAAGGTGGATTTTTTATGGGGGATTATTCAGGCAAACAAGCACCCAAACAGATGTTGCTTAGCGATCATCGCTATGTTGGATTAAGAAAGGCAGAACAGTCAAATCAAATCCTTTTGAGAAGATCTACCTACAAGGATAATCCAGATTTATACTTGAGCGATTTAAGTTTCTCTGCCTTAACAAAAGCTTCTTCCTTAAATCCCCAACAATCCACCATCAAGTGGGGAAATGTCAAACTGGTGTCCTATCTGGCTCAAGATGGGACTCCGCTTCAGGGTCTTTTGTTTACTCCCGAAGGATTTGATAGAGTAAAGAAATTCCCCATGATGGTATTTTTCTACGAACGATACAGCGAGACCTTGCACAACTACCGTGCTCCTGCACCTAGCCGATCTACGATCAATATCCCGTATTTTGTCAGCAATGACTACGTGGTATTTGTTCCTGATATCAAGTACGATTTGGGCTTACCAGGACCAAGTGCTTACGATTGTATCCTTCCAGGCGTTCAGGCAGTACTCGCCCAAGGGGGTGTGGATGCTGAAAATATGGCCATCCAAGGTCAAAGCTGGGGAGGATATCAAGTAGCCTATTTGATTACTCGAACCAATTTATTTAAAGCTGCAGGGGCCGGGGCACCTGTGGTCAACATGACCTCGGCCTACGGGGGTATTCGCTGGGGAACGGGCATGAGCCGCATGTTCCAATACGAGCAGACCCAGTCACGAATCGGCGGTACCCTTTGGGAAAAGCCGCTATACTACCTAGAAAATTCCCCCTTGTTTACCCTGGATCGGGTAAATACCCCCGTGCTGATCATGCACAACGATGCCGATGGAGCAGTGCCTTGGTACCAAGGGATTGAAATGTTTATGGGCCTCAAGCGCCTCAATAAGCCAGCTTGGCTTCTTCAATACAATGGGGAGGATCACAACCTGGTGCAGCGCAAAAATGCCAAAGACCTTTCCATCCGTTTGAGTCAATTTTTTGATCATTACTTGAAAGGAGCTCCGGCGCCCCTTTGGATGACCGAAGGACTTCCAGCAGTAGAAAAGGGAAGAACCCTCAAGTACGAGTTGGGTAACTAAATCATAGCTTCATACCAAAAAAAAGCGCATCCTGAATTCTGGAGGCGTTTTTTTTCCTTGTGTTAGGTAGGTGACGGCAGCCTTGTCCCGTAAATCAAACTGCCACAGGTGCCTTGATATGTGGGTGTGGATCGTAGTTAAGCAATTCAAAATCCTCGTAAGTAAAGGCAAAGATATCTTTCACTGCAGGATTGATTTTCATGGTAGGCAAGGGCCTACAATCTCTGCTGAGTTGCAATTCGGTTTGCTCCAAGTGATTCAAATACAAGTGTGCATCGCCGAAGGTATGAACAAACTCTCCTGGCTCCAGATCACAAACCTGTGCGACCATCATCGTGAATAAGGCATAGGAGGCGATATTGAAGGGCACACCTAGAAAAACATCGGCACTGCGCTGATAGAGTTGGCAGGATAATTTCCCATTGGCTTCGTAAAATTGAAAAAGCGTGTGGCAAGGAGGTAGTGCCATTTGGTCTACGTTAGCCACGTTCCAAGCACTTACCAGATGTCTTCTGCTGTCCGGTTTGGTCTTAATTTGGTGAATTAGGTTTTTAATTTGATCTATTTCTCCTCCTTTACCATCAGGCCAATGTCTCCATTGGTACCCATACACTGGACCAAGGTCTCCATTTTCATCCGCCCATTCGTCCCATATCGAACACCCATTTTCTTTCAACCATTTGATGTTGGATTCCCCCCTCAAAAACCAAAGCAATTCGATAATGATGGAGCGGAGGTGTAATTTTTTGGTAGTGACTACCGGAAATCCATCCGCTAGATTAAAGCGCATTTGATGTCCAAACACACTTATTGTACCTGTTCCTGTACGATCAGTTTTTTTGACTCCTTCAGAGAGGATCCGCTTCATCAGGTCGTGGTATTGCTGCATAAAAGGGAAATTGAGTTTGATTAGGACAAGATACCAAAATACCAAGGATTGATACAAGCCCTTTTTGTACTTCAAAGATAGTTGAAATGATGCTAAATAAAGGAGTTCTACTAAGCGCTTTTAAGCGGCGTTAACACCTTTTCTAATTGAGAATTAGGGATTAAATCTATCCCAAGAAAATGTGGCAGAGATGGGATAATGATCTGAATAATCCACCTCGTTATGGGTGGTGAATTGTAGAGGAATCAGGCTAGGGGAGGAAAAGATATGGTCAATCCGGAGGAAAAATAGGATTCGGTTGTACGTAAATCCAAAACCTCTTCCCGCCAATTCGAAGGCGTTTTCTAGGGATTCGCTAAGCTTGAAATAGGCATTGGAATAAGGAATTTCATTCAAATCCCCCATCAATATCACTTCATAGGGACTATTGTTGATGTGTTCGCTCAAGACCTTTATTTGTTTGGCTCTCTCCAAGCTCCCTTGATGGAGCTTACCTAAGGTTTGCCGGTACACTTGTTTGGCACTATCGTAATTTTCAAAGGCTTCCGCTTCAATGGACATGGAGGCCAAGTGTACGTTGTATATTCTTACGGTGTCCTCGCCTACTTCAACATCTGCAAAAATTGCCCCATTGCTATTTTTCTCACTAAAGACAATGCCTTCATTTACAATAGGGTAGGATGAGAATATGGCCATACCGTAGGATCTTTTTTTTGCATCTCCGCGAAGCGGATGATAGGTATACTCAAGTTCGCCGTCTTTACTTAAAAATTTTAATGCATTTTGATTTTCTACGGTGAAATCTTGGTAAAATTCTTGTATGGCTTTAATTTCTGAGGGATGCTCGTTGATCCAGGAAAACACATTGGGATCGGACCCGTCCTTGGAGGGATTGTTATAATTAAAAAGATGAGCATTGTAACTCAACAACTTAAGGCCTTCTGCTTCGGGATTTTTGGAATGAAGCTGTACGGTAAGGAGCACAAATTTGTATCCCAGTAACAAACAGAGTAATGGGAAAAAGGCTAACCTTCTCCAAGCCAATGCCAAAAGGAGAAATAAAACTAAATTCGATAAAAAGGCTATTGGAATTAGAAATGGAATTAAACCTGCGTAAGGAAATACCTCTGGAGAAATGAAAACACTTGAAAAAATAAGTAGGCTTAAAAAAAAGATTAGGCCAGTGAGTAATTTCATTGTGTTGGTTCAGGTAGCTAGGTTTATGCCTCAAAAATGGTAAATATTTGGGCAATTATTTATTATCCTTCCAATAATATGGGAGAGAAGTTGGTTTTGAATCATTAAAAATAAAAAATTACCCACTGAATATTAATAAAACTATCCTTTGCTAATTAACGTAACAAATTAAAATTTCATCTACTTTGATTTGATGTTTTCCAGGTAATTCTTTTTATTTTAAACTTGTCTTTATTATTTCTTTATTTCTTATGAAAAAAATCCTTTCCTTTTTGGCATTAGGGCCAATCGCTTTTCTATTATTTTATTGTCACCCCAAAAAAGAAGAAACTTCATCCTCGGAAGAGCTGTCACAAGAGGAACAACAAAGTGCGGAGCAGCGGCCTAGCCCTTTGGTCACTAAGGAAGGTAAAGTTTCGGGAAAGACCATAAAAATTCAATACGGGTCACCCGCTGTAAAGGGAAGAGCAATATGGGGAGATTTGGTACCTTACGATGAGGTGTGGAGGACAGGCGCCAATGAGGCGACCTATGTGGATCTCTCCCAAGCAGTCACCGTTGAGGGAAAAGAACTCCCTGCGGGAAAATACTCTGTTTTTACCATCCCAAAAGAATCGGGTACTTGGACCGTAATTTTTAATTCAGATTGGAATTTGGAGCATGGGCATTTTCAATACAACGAAAAAAATGATGTTCTTCGGGTCGAGGCACAACCCAGTTGGGAGCAATACTCCCAGGAAAGTTTATCTTTTGAGGTGGAGTCTCCAGGTCTTGTTTTGCGTTGGGAAAAACTCAAACTTCCTATTGCCATCCAATGAGGAAGTCTTGAAGTCCTCGGCCCACCTGGTCGAGGATTTTTTTTACTTAAAATTTTCCGTAGTTTCCCTGTTAATTCTTGGTATCACCTACCCTTAGAGATTTTCATGAAATACCTTTCCTTTTTATTAGCACTTGGATGTGCTTGTGGTTTGGGAATATTGATTTCCATGCCCATAGGGCAAATCCCACCCATAGCCCCCTTGTTGGACCCAAATCATGGCTTTTGGCAAAATTCATACAGTGAGGACCAAGTTGCTCAAGATCAACTCACCTTAAGTAACCTTCAAGCCGAGGTAAGGGTAGTTTACGACGAAAATTTAATACCTCATATCTATGCTCAAAATGACCTAGATCTTTACCGAGCTCAGGGATATATTACAGCGAAACATAGGTTATGGCAAATGGAATTCCAAACCAGGGCTGCTGCTGGAAGACTCTCGGAGGTAGTGGGACCCATGGCCTTAGAGTTGGATAGAATGACTCGAAGAAAGGGACTTGCTTTTGGTGCAGAAAAAGGAATAGAATTCCTGAAATCAGAAGATCCAGAGACCTTAGCTTTGGTGGAAGCTTATGCCGATGGAGTTAACCAATACCTAGCACAACTGACAGACGCTCAACTTCCCGTAGAATACAAGCTTTTAAACTACCGCCCCGAGCCTTGGTCTGCCTACAAGTCCTTGTTACTGCTCAAGTACATGTCCGATATGCTAGTAGGGGATAGGGATTTAGAATATACCAATTTGAGGCAACTGTTGGGTGAGACAAAACTCAATCGCTTGTATCCAGAATTTCCAATGGAAAATGATCCTGTGATTGAAAAAGAACGAATTTGGGATTTTCAAGCCCTTCCAGTATCCAAACCGGATAGCTTGGGATATCCAAACGAATTGGTGTCTTTGGCCCCTCTGTCTCAACCTGAGGATGGTACGGGCTCCAACAACTGGGCGGTAAGTGGGAAAAAGACAAAGAGTGGTCATCCCATTCTTGCCAATGACCCACATTTGGGACTAAACCTTCCCTCTTTGTGGTATTCCATGCAATTGACCACCCCAAAGCATAGCGTTAAAGGGGCTACGCTCCCAGGTGCCTTAGGGATTATCTCTGGCTTTAATGAACACATCGCCTGGGGGGTAACCAATGCGACCAAAGACACAAGAGATTGGTACAAAATCACGTTCCAAGACGAAACTAGAAAAGCGTATCGCTATGGAAATGAGTGGAGACCCACCCAATTGCGTATAGAAGAAATTAAGGTGAAAGGGGAGACGGCTTTTATAGACACCGTGGTATATACCCATTACGGGCCAGTAGTTTACGATCGTTCCTTTAAATCCGATCGGCAGGATGTAAACTTCGCTTTGCGGTGGATTGTTCATGATGGAAACTCCAACGAGCAGAAAACCTTTATGTTGCTCAACTCGGCTACTAATCATGCAGAATATACCCAAGCCTTGTCTCACTATGCGGCTCCAGCCCAAAATTTTGTCTTTGCCTCCAAATCAGGGGATATTGCCATGAGGATTCAAGGTAAATTTCCGCTAAAGTGGAAAGAGCAGGGTAAATTTTTTATGGATGGAGCTGATCCACGCATGGAATGGCAGGGTTATATTCCTTTTGAGCACAATGCCACCACCTTAAATCCTGAGAGAGGTTTCGTTTCTTCTGCAAATCAACATCCTGTAGACAGTTCTTACCCTTACTATGTATTTGATCATTCCTACGAACATTATAGGAATAGAAGATTAAATCGAGAGTTGGCAGAGATGAACCAAATCACGGTGGAGGACATGAAGGCTTTGCAATTTGACTCCTACAACCTACAAGCTGCTGAAGCGCTCCCTGTACTCCTTGATTTGTTGGGATCTCATGGAGAAAATACTCCAGAAGGTAAAAACTACCTGGAGGAGCTTAAAACCTGGGACTTTTATGCAGATCCTTCCAAAACAGGTCAAACCTTGTATTCCATTTGGTTTAATGAAACCGTAGAGAGTGTATGGCGTGAACTTCAAGATAAGGGCGTGCCTGTGATTCGTCCCAATGCCTACCAAACGATAGCACTCCTGCGTGAATCCCCCATCGATTCGGTATTTAATATGGAGAAAATGGAAGGGCTTCAAACAGCACATACCCACGTCCAAATTGGATTTGACTCCCTACTCATAGCCATGAAAAAATGGAAAGAAACGGAAGGGGAATACGGTTGGGCCAATTATAAAAAAACGACCATTCAGCATCTCGTACCGAATTTTAAGTCCTTTTCCGAAGCAAATGTGATTACTGGAGGTGGAGCAGGCATTTTAAATGCTACGGGGAGTCGCAATGGAGCGAGTTGGAGGATGGTGGTTGAACTTGGTCCTACCATACAAGCATTTGGGATTTATCCTGGAGGGCAATCTGGGAATCCAGGAAGTAAATATTATGACAATTTTATTCCTATTTGGGCCAAAGGGGAGTATGTTGATTTTAGCTTTAAAAAACCTGAGGATAGCAAAGGCATTCTCTTTCAAACCACCCTAATTCCAAATTAATCATGAAATTCACTCTATATTTTCTTCTGACCACATTAGTAGTAGTATTTGTGAATTCTGTGTTCCCATTTTGGGCTGCAATGATTAGCATTGCCTTGCTTACAGGGGTATTTCGCCCTAGCAAATGGGGAGGAATTTTTGGAGGAGGACTGGCGATGGGAGTGGCCTGGCTGGGTCAACTCCTATTTATCGGCACGATGACTTCCAGTACCCTTCCCGATAAAATGGGTGAGGTGATGGGCTTAGGTCCTGGATCAGGTTATATCCTTTTGGGCATTACCATTCTTTTGGGGGTTATTTTAGGGGCATGCAGTGCTTGGGTGGGTGTTGCATTTAGAGCCATGCTCTATAAAAAACCTACCGACATTTACTTGGGAAGATAAGTCTGCCAACTCGTTTTTAATTTTTTACTCGACTATCTTCATCAGGTCCTTTTGGGACTACTAGTATTACTTTTTCTTTATCCACCATTACCGACCCAGGGGCAGACCCTTTCACTTTTCTTACGTATTTCACTTCAGTAAGAATGACCGGACAGAGGCTATCTGTTTTTAACTTGGAGTAATAAGCAGCTAGAGATCCCGCCCGTTCTATAACTTGTTGGGGTACAGGGGGCATTCCCTTTCTTCGTACAACCACATGGGATCCGGGTACTTGACGTGCATGCAGCCACAGGTCGTCTTTGTGCACAAATTCTCGAAGCATTTCATCGTTGTCTTTCGCGGACTTACCTACCCAAATGGTATATCCTTCTACTTCAAATACCTTAAATGGCCTACTTTCTTCATTTTTCTGAGTGGGAAGATCTTCTTTATTGGATTTTCTAAAAGACGATATGCCTTTGAAATCCTTTACCTCTGTCAATTGGGCAAGAAGTGAAACCAAAGAGGCTTCGGCCTGTAACTTTACCTTACGCGTACGCAGAAGCTGCTCTACCTCCAATTGCCGATTTTTTGATTTTCTATACAGATTTGCAGCAAAGTCTTGGGGTTTTTGATTCGGTTTTAACCTGATTTTGATGAGTTTTCCGGTGTAAAAATTCACCAATTCAACTTCTTGCTCCGATGCGGAAAATTCATGAAGATGTGCCATTATTACGTCTGCTACTTGTGAAGGAGGAGGGGAGTTTTCTAGCTCCTTTAGGCTTTCTTCGGATTTTGTGAGATAAGATCTGATTTTAGTTAGCTGATCTTGATAGCTTTTTAGCAGATGATTTTTTTCCTTATCAAAGTTTCCTAGAATCACCGCTCTGTAATACAAAGCATTGCAAGCAGATATTGGATCAGAGAATGTGTCAATGGGAGAATCTTCAGGCAATAGACTCAATTGAACTTCTCCTTCCTTTTTTACAAGATAGAAAAGAGGACTATCCAAAAGATCGAGAAGTTCTTGCAAAAGAGACCATTTGACAGGCAACTCCGCTTCAGGGTATCCTTTCTCTTTCAGCCATTCCCTTGGAAGTTTGCCTAGAGTAGGTAAAAATTGGGAGGCATTTCCTTCTAGAGAAGCAAAATGCTCCCAACTTAAATTAAGCTCTCGAGGGAGCGTTCTCCATTCCAGCACATGGTCTTCCTTAACGGATTTTTTAAAAAGTTCCGAGGGAGTTATTCCTTCTGGAGCATATAGGAGGGCATTGCTTCGATTCCCATGCAATTTGAGGACCAGAACCTGCCCTGATATCAGCTCCATTTTGAGGGCTCTTTCGTAAGGAAAAACGGAGCAGGAAAGTATCTTATCTTCCAATAGGCTTGGAAAAATAGTGGGGCTGTTGTGTTTAGCACGAACAAAACGTGCGGGAAATTCTATATAAACCTGCGGAGCGAGGAGATGGGCCCTGAGGTAGTATTTTTCTCGGCTCCGCTCCATTTCCAAAATCAATTCCTCCTTATTTTGAGAAAAACATGCTTTGATGGTAGATCCTGCAAATCTTTCTTGCATTGCTGGAGCTAGAAATCGAAGAAAGTGATAATTCAAATGCATGCTCATAGGCTTAGCTTTAGCCCATCGTAGGAGAGATGTATTCCTTCAGGAAGAATCTTTTCTACTTCTTGATGCTCTCCTAAGCGATGCGAAATATGGGTGAAATAGGTCTTTTTGGCTCCAATTTTTTGGGCTTCTGCAATCGCTTCCTCTAATGTAAAATGGGAAATGTGGGCTTCTTTCTGCAAAGCATTCAGTACCAACACTTCGGTACCTTCCAAAAGGGCATAAGAAGATTCTGGGATAAGATTGGCGTCCGTAATGTAGCTGAAGTTGCCAATTCTAAATCCTAAAACGGGGAGTTTGTAGTGCAGGACTGGTATAGGGATAATACTTATGTCCTGGAAATGGAAAGGGTCTTCATCTATTTCTACACAGGTGACTTGTGGAACACCAGGGTATTTTTTGTCATTGAAAATGTAGGCATACTCCCGTTGAATTTGTTCTAATACAGCCTTTCTTCCAAAAATGGGAATATCTCCCTGCTGGTAAAAATTAAAAGGCCTGATGTCATCAAGTCCTGCAGTATGGTCTTTGTGTTCGTGGGTAAAAAGGACAGCATCAACTCTTTTTACATCCTCTCTCAATATTTGCTGTCGAAAATCAGGCCCTGTATCTATTACCAACGAACTGTTGCCCACCTGCACGTGTATGGAGGTTCTGAATCTTTTGTTTTTATAGTCTAAGGATTGGCACACAGAACAAGGGCATCCAATGACAGGAACGCCCTGAGAGGTACCCGTGCCTAAAAATGTGAGAATCAAAATTTAAGAGAAGTTTGGCGCAATTCAGCAAGTAAGTCTTGGTTTCCCTTTTCTTTTAATTGGCTGGGATCTACATCTAATTCAGCTAAAATATCGAGGAGAGCATTTATTTTCCCTTCCAAAGGGAAATACTTATTGACAATCACGACTTTCGTTTCCTTCAGCAAGCAATACCCAGACTTAAAATTCCCTTTTTCGTAACGCAGATGGAAGGAGGCGGCAAGTAATAAAGCCTCCAATTTGTCCAAAAAATGTTTGGTGTACCTTACTGCCATACCCTAATTCAAGATCTTTTTTACTGTGGCTAATACCAAGTCGTAGTTTAGAGGTTTTTGAATAAATTCATCAAACCCAAATTTTCTATATTCTTCAGGAGTGTAGTTTCCTGCATTTCCTGAAATCGCAATGATAGGAATCTTGTTTTTCTTCTTTTCCGATAAGGAACGAATTTCTTTAATGCATTGAATGCCATCCATTTGAGGCATGGTGATATCTAACAATAGGAGGTCAAAATCTTCCTTTGCCAACATGTCCAACACCTCTTTTCCATTTCTGGCTGCATTTATGGAATAATTTTCAAATGCCAAAACATTTTTGGTCAGGTTGATTATGATGGAACTATCTTCTCCTACTAATATTTTCTTTTTTTCACTCATCCTTCAATCCCAGTTCTTTATTGTAATACTCTTCAAACTCTAAAATAGCATTTTTAAGGAAAAATAAGCTTTCGTTAAAATCGTTTTCTTTGTTTTGACGTCCCAAAGATTCACAATATTTGGCAGAAGTATATAATTTTTCTGCTCCTAAGGTCCCTGCATTACCTTTCAAGGAGTGGATTTCCCTCAATATTTCTTCCTCTATAGCCACAGGAAAAGTACTGATCCTTTCCCATACCAAATGTCTACATTCTTGGAGAAACTCATCATAAATTTCTTTCAATTTGCTTATAGAAGCAAACTTCTTTAGTTGAGTAAGCTGAGAAGTAGAAATGACCTGTGCGGTAGATAGCTCTTCAAAAAAAACCTGATGTGCTGCTGCATCCTTACCCAAGAGATAGGGTTGAATTTGCAAAATTACCTCTTTGGGACGAATAGGCTTGGAAATAAGAGCATCGAAGCCTAGGTTAAGGTACATGTGGGTTTCCCCTAGAGAAAGGGAAGAGGAAATAGCAAGAATTGGACATTCTGCCTTGCTTAGGGACTTTATTTTTTTTGCGGAGGTAAATTCCTTCTCTCCTGAAAAATGTAGTTGCAGGAGAATTAAATCAAAATCAACAACCTTAACGAAATCCTCTACTTCAGCTAAACTGCTACATATTTTTAGTGAAGCCATAGGCTCAAGAATGCGCTCAAGCACGTTTTTGCTGAGGCTATTATCATCGGCGAGCAAGATAAGTTTGCTTTTCACCACATTCCTATTGAATTTTAGCGTTCCAATTCCCTTAAATGATCAAAAATCAACGTTTTTTAGTGCTTGTTGTAGGTCCGACTGCCGTCGGAAAATCGGAGCTATGTCTAAATCTAGCTAAAAAATTTCAAACGGAAATCGTTTCCTGCGATAGCAGGCAATTTTACAGGGAACTCCACCTGGGTACTGCCAAACCAAGCCCAGAAGAAATGGAAGAGGTGCCCCATCACTTTATTGATTCTCTTTCAATAGAAGATGCCTACGATGTCAGAAAATTTGAGCAGGAAGCACTTTTGGTATTAGAACGCTTGTTTGCTTCAAAAAAGGTTGTGGTAATGGCAGGTGGCAGTGGCCTTTATGCTCAGGCAGTTGTCCATGGTTTGGATGAAGTACCTAGTTCAGATCCGCAGATGAGAAAGGAAATTATTACTTCCTATGAGGTCATGGGTTTGGAATGGCTGCAATCTGAAGTTGAACGCGTAGATCCTGAATTCTTTGATAGAGTAGACCGAAACAACCCACAAAGGCTCATGCGTGCCTTGGAGGTATTTAGGTGTTCGGGTCTCAAATTCAGTAGCTTTCGTATCAAAAATAAGGTGCATCGCCCTTTTCAAACGCTCAAAATAGGCTTGGATTTACCTAGAGAAGAGCTATATCATCGAATTGATCAGCGTATGGAGAATATGCTCTCCCGGGGACTTTTTGAAGAAGCTCGATCTCTATTCGATAAACGCCACCTAAACGCCTTGCAAACCTTAGGATACACAGAGATTTTTGGATTTTTAGAGGGCAAATACGATAAAGAGGAAATGTTTCGCTTATTGAAGCGAAACTCTAGACGCTACGCAAAAAGGCAATTGACTTGGTTTAGGAAGGACAATCAAATTACATGGTTTCATCCTTCCCAAGAAGAAGACATCTTGCACTACCTGATCTCTCAAATGGCCTGAAAGCCGCCCAGGCGTGCTACCCAATTGTAAGGAGCTTTTTTAATCAGGGTATTGTACTGGTGTTTGTTTATTTTGAGCTCACGAAAAAGCTCATTTCCTTTTTCAATGGAAGATGAGTTTGGTCCTATGGCTTTCCATTGCTCAAGTAGCTCCTCTAGATCAATCCTTTTTTCTCCAGACCTTATGAGCTCAGGATAGGCTGTGGTAAGTGCATCAAGAAGTTGGTGCTGTAGGTTGCGCTTTCTCTGCAAGGTACTTCTCACAGTCATAAAAAAAAGAAGACAAGCTCCTCCGACGGTTAAGAAAAAGGGTATAAATCCCATATTAGATGCTCAGAAGGTTAATTAATTTCAAGTAATCTGGCAAAAGAGGTTTGGGTTTGCCTACAGAATTTTCGAATGAGGTATAGACCACCTCTCCATGGATGATTCCTGCCATGCAATTTGTCCTGCCTTGAATCAAGCCTTCTACTGCAGCCATACCGCAGCGGCTAGCCAATACCCTGTCTTTTGCGGTAGGTTTTCCTCCTCTCTGAATATGACCTAGGGTGGTGACCTTAAAATCTTTGCTAGGATCATTGATTTTTTCCTTCACCAACTTCATTATTTGTTCGGCAGAACCCAACTCATCTCCTTCAGCCACTACAATGATACTTGAACTTTTGCTTTTTCTTAGGTTTTTTAGAGAGGATACGATTTGATCTAGGTCCGTTTTGGTTTCAGGAACGAGCACAAATTCTGCTCCACCTCCAATTCCAGATTCTATAGCTATAAATCCGGCATCTCTTCCCATGACTTCTACAAAAAATACCCTATCGTGAGATGCTGCGGTATCCCTAATTTTGTCTATGGCATCCAAAGCGGTATTGACAGCCGTATCAAATCCTATAGTAAAATCTGTTCCAAAAAGATCGTTATCTATGGTGCCAGGACATCCAACGGTAGGAATTCCAAATTCTTCGAAGAAAATTTTCGCTCCCGTAAATGTACCGTCTCCTCCTATAGCAACAAGGCCTTCTATCTCCAAGGCATGCAAGTGTTCGAAGGCTTTTTTTCTGCCTTCATAGGTCTTAAATTCCATAGATCGGGCTGACTTGAGTATCGTACCCCCGCGCTGTACTATGTTAGAAACAGAATGCGATTGCATTTTTTTGATTTCTCCCTCTATCATCCCTTCATAGCCCCGATATATGCCAAATACTTCTAGCCCATGATAAATACCGGTGCGGACAACGGCACGAATGCACGCATTCATTCCAGGAGAGTCTCCACCAGAAGAAAAAACGGCTATTTTTTTCATGGGTTTTAGTTTTGATCTGCAAAAATAGACATAAAAGGAGGAAAAAATTGAATCCAAATAAAAATTCAAAGAAAAGGAATTGTAATTTACTCGAGTGAAAAAACTAGGCTGATTTCCAACTAAAATCTACCCAAAATAAATAAATCATTAGGCAGTATTTATGAAAACCACTCCTAGAATGCGAATATTTTTTGTCTTTTATGTACTCCTTTTTTTTATTCTTGGAACAGAAGAGGTACTTTCTCAAACTGACCTTGATCGCTGGAAGACTCATGCTTCTAGGGTAGAAATCATTCGAGATGATTTTGGGATTCCACATGTCTATGGAGAGCGTGATGCAGATGCCATATTTGGCTTGCTTTATGCCCAATGCGAAGACGATTTCAGGAGGGTAGAGAGAAATTACTTGTGGGCTGTGGGGAGATTAGCGGAGTTAGAAGGTGAAAAAGAACTATTTTCTGACCTAAGAGCCAAGCTCTACATGACGCCAGATGAGGCTAAGGCAGCCTACCAAGGAGCGCCTTCCTGGCTTCAAGAATTATGCAGGGCCTTTGCAGATGGGATTAATTATTACTTGCATACCCACCCTGAGGTAGTTCCTCAAGTTATTACACGCTACGAACCTTGGATGCCTTTATACTTTTTTGAAGGTTCTATAGGGGGGGATATCGAGCGAATTTCCGTTGCTGGCCTTCAGCAGTTTTATCAACCAAGCAGTCCTGTAATCACTCCAGATCAATCTACCTTTTCTGTCCCTGGATTGGAGGAACCCCAAGGATCAAACGGCATAGCTATTGCACCGCAACGCTCCGAATCTGGCGCTGCCATGCTCTTGATTAATCCCCATACCTCCTTTTATTTCAGGCCAGAAGTCCATGTGGTGAGCCAAGAAGGATTAAATGTCTATGGCGCTGTTACCTGGGGACAATTTTTCGTTTACCAAGGATTCAATGAAAAAACAGGTTGGATACATACCTCTACTTTTGTAGATACTATAGATGAATTTGTAGAGGAGGTGATCGAAAAAAATGGTGAACTATACTATCGTTACGGGAAGGATGAATTACCTGTAGAGACCAAGCAAGTGACCCTATCCTACAAAGATGGAGAAGGCATAAAGGAAAAAAACTTTTCGATTTACCGTACTAAACATGGGCCGATTACCCACCAGATGCAAGGTAAATGGGTAGCAACGCGGATGAATTGGGACCCTGTACAAGCCTTAGTTCAAAGTTTTTTACGAACCAAGCAAAGCGACTTGGAAGGATTTAAACGCCTAATGGATATCCGCACCAATAGTTCAAATAATACCGTTTTTGCAGATGCAGAAGGAAATATCGCCTACTTTCATGGGAATTTTATTCCAAAGCGGGATCCCAAATTTGACTTCTCAAAACCTGTAGATGGAACAGATCCCTCTACCAATTGGCAGGGATTACATACTGTGGACGAAAGCATTCAAGTGGTGAATCCTGGGACTGGATGGATACAGAATTGCAATTCTACTCCATTTACAGCGGCAGGAGTATTTAGTCCAAAAAAAGAAAATTATCCTTCCTACATGGCTCCCGATGTAGAAAACTATCGGGGATTGCACGCGCAAAAGGTATTGGGAGAAATCAAAGATAAGCTAAGCTTGGATCAATTTATTGCCTTGGCCTACGATCCGTACTTGCCCTTGTTTTCTCACCTCATTCCCGAATTGCTTTCCGCAAGAAAGGCAGGGATTTCTTCTTCTTCCAGAGAAGCCTTGGCTCTCTTGGAAGCTTGGGATTACCGTACCTCCGCCGAATCGGTGGCCATGTCATTGGCCCATTTTTATGCAGAAAATTACCAAAGAAAATTTAGAAGCATCAACCGATTTGCTCATCCAGATCCCAATGCCAAGATTCCCACTTCTGCTGAAATTTTAGAGGTTTTTGACCAAACCATAAAACAAATGAACCGTGATTTTGGCACTTGGAACACTCCCTGGGGTCAAATCAACAGGTTTCAACGCTTGAGCGGGGCCTACGATGCTCCTTTTGATGACCAAAAAGAATTTCTTCCAGTGGGATTGGCTTCAGGCAACTGGGGAGCTCTAGCTGCATTTGGTGCTAGGGCCTCCGATGGTACCAAAAGACTTTATGGATATCGAGGCAATAGCTTTGTGGCTGTGGTAGAATTTGGAGAAAAGCTTAGAGCAAAAAGCATTCTGGCGGGAGGCCAACAAGCAGATCCACATTCCCCTCATTTTTTTGACCAAGCTCGGCGTTATTTGGAGGTAAATTTCAAAGAGGTTGCCTTTTATCGAGAGGATGTGGAAAAACGCATGCAACGCTCCTATAGGCCTGGGGAAAAGTAAAAAGGTTCATCCCAGTTGATGTCGAGATTTCCCCCTTTTTATTTGAATGAGGCGAATCACAAAAGCAACAAAACCTAAGAGAAAACAAGTTCCAAACCAAAAAAATGGATCATAAAAATCATGGAGGTAGCGGTAAATGGCGGTAAAAGAAAACAGCACCCAACCGGTAAGTTCCCAGATTTTCTGTTTCTCTTCCAAGTTAGCTGCTGGAGGATGGCTGGGAAGGTTGACTAAGCTTTTGAGTTCCCCCCAATGCCATACCAGAAGCCCCAGGTTGGCCAGCAGCATCAGCCCAGTAATCACGTAGGTAAATCCAAATTCCATAGAAATAGTGATCACAAACACATTCAGGAGAATGGGGAAGTTGATTACTGCCCCTAGTTTTCCAAAGCGTTGGGTCATCAGTAAAAACCCGGCAAGGAATTGGCACCAGCCCAAAAATTGCCAATACAAGCCGGTTTGGTAGAGGGTTTCAAAAAAATGCATGGTAGAACCCATGGGAGCATCTTCCTGGCTAAACGTGGTGAATCTATGGCCTTTTATTTTGATCAAACTGGCAAAAACAAATGCTCCGCCGATCAAGTAGCGAACATAGATGACAAAAATTTGAATCAAAAAGATTGATTTTAGACGATTCATATGAAATTCCAATTTTAAAAGGGATGGGATTCGCTTAGGACAAATTTCGGATCATTGTCACGGCATCCCTTAGGTGAGGAGCTGAAAAAAAATGAGGATGAATCAATTCATGATCGATTTGTTCGTGTAACCAGGTGGTATGAAAGGGAACATGTATGCCATAGCCACCCATTTCTAGGACGGGGAGTACGTCTGATTTCAAGCTATTTCCAATCATGACAAATTCAGATGCAGTTATGTCCACGTGCGCAATTAATTTGAGGTAATCGGAAGATTTCTTTTCGCTCATGATTTCGATGTGGTGAAAATAGTGCTCTAATCCCGATTTTTTCAATTTCCTTTCCTGATCTACTAGGTCCCCTTTGGTGGCCATAACTATTCTATACTCTCCTTGAAGCGATTGCAATACTTCCTCTACCTCGGGAAGAAGCTCTACCGGTTTGGTAAGCATATCTTGTCCGATTTGAATGATTTTATCTACCAGGATGCTCGAAACCTTATGCTCGGTGATTCGAAGGGCTGTTTCAATCATGGAAAGCATAAATCCTTTGATCCCGTATCCATAAAGAGATAGATTGGCAATCTCGGTAAAATACAATTCTTTTACGATGACATGGGGAGGTAAAAAATCTTCCAATAAACTGGTAAATTTTTCCTCTGCCTCTCGAAAATAGGTTTCATTCACCCAAAGAGTGTCGTCGGCATCAAAAGCGATTACACGTATTGCCATGGAAAGCTTAGTTTAAGGTTTCTTCCAACCAATCGAGCAGCGCTTCTCTCCAAGAACCCACTGCCTTTTTGTCAAGCCCAAATGCAAAACCATGTCCTCCAGTAGGATAAATATGCAAAGAAGCTTTCACCCCATGGGAATGAAGGGCTTGAAAATACAGAAGAGTATGCTGTATGGGGACTGCTTGGTCGTCTTGGGCATGTACCAAAAACGTGGGTGGAGTTTCAGGGCTGACCTGAAGTTCGTTAGAAAACCTTCGAAGCAATTCAGGATCATTTTGCTGACCCAAGAGGTTTTTCTTCGATCCACTATGTACACTAGGATCAATAAAGGAGATAACAGGATAGACTAGAATGGAGAAATCAGGCCTTGCCGAAATGGCAGACAAATCGTCTAGATGGGCGAAAGTAGCTTTGGAGTAGGAGGTGCTCAGCGTAGCTGCCAAATGTCCTCCCGCCGAGAATCCCATGATTCCCACTTTATTTGGATTAATATTCCATTCCTGCGCATTTTGTCTTACCAGACGTATGGCACGTTGGGCATCCATCAAGGGTACTTCTTTGGGGTCAGTTAGGGAGGGAGAGAGGGGAAGTCTATACTTGACCACTATTCCTGCAATTCCTTGTGCATTGAGCCATTTGGCAAAATCCGTGCCTTCCCAATCGTAGGCTAATATCCTATAACCTCCACCTGGAAAAATAAGAACGGCTTCTCCAGTGGCTATTTGCTGCGTGGGAAGATATACCTCAATATTGGGTGTCTGAACATTTGAGATCCCAAGTATACCTTGCCTTACTGCTTGCTCTTGTTGGTCCGATTCTTTTTGTAGGGGAGGGGTTGCGGTCCATAGGGGAAGTGTAATATTTTGAGCAAAGCATTGGGAAATGCTAAGTGTAGTGAAGAAAATGAGCAGGATTTTTTTCATGAAAGTTTAGGTTTTAGGATAGGCTTTTTGATGAATAATGAAAAAGCCTATTTAGGGATGGATTATGGAGCCGTAAAAGAAAAGATTTGTTCAGTAAGGGCCCATCTCCAATGGGGCGGTGTACCCGGCAAATTACTTTGGTATTGACCTAGAAAAGCTTCCCATTCTTGAACCCTAGGATTGGCTAGGTCAAGCTTCGCTTTGTTTTCAAAACTGAAGGAATCGTTTGTTTTCAATATCATCCCTAGACGGTTGCTCCATCGGTAAATACTCATTTCCAAAATTCCCGCTACCCGGATACTTTCCAAGATAAGTGGATCCACTTGTTTGTGGCATTCCACGTACGCCTCTATGGCTTCTGGTTCGTTTTTCAAGTCACAAAATAAGACGAAGGTTTTCATGGCTAGGTCAATTTACAGGAGCAGCTTGCTTACTTACTCGTAGCGCAAATAGAAACACACAGAGAAAGCAGAGGAAGGGAAGAAAAAAAGAGAAATTGATCTCGGGAACTCCCAAGATCAGGGTATCGGTATATCCTATCCCACCTATATCTAGAATCATGCCTTGAAGGGTAGGCATTACCGCGCCCCCAACGATGGCCATGACCAAAAAGGCAGCGGCAAATTTGGAATCTTCTCCAAGTCCCTCTAAGGCAATACCATAAATGGTCGGAAACATCAAAGACATGGCGAAACTTATTCCAACTAGAGAATAGAGTCCTGCCATTCCAATCAAAAAGATGGATCCTAAGGTAAATCCCATGGCTAAAAGAGAAAACAATGCCAAAAGTGGGGCAGGCTGTACCAAACGTAGCAAAAACGTGCACACCCAACGACCAAGAAGGAATACCGCGAGGGAAGCAAAAGCGTAATTTACGGCCTCGTAAGTAGATATCCCTAGAGATTCTGCATATTGATAGATGTATGTCCAGATCATGATTTGTGCGCCTACATAAACCAATTGGGCAAAGGTTCCCTCTATAAAATTTCTATTTTTTACCAATCGCTTAATGGTAGCCAGAAAGTCCATTTTTCCACTCGAATTTTTAGTTTCAGGCATCTTTACCAAAGCAATGACCACTAATATTCCCAAGACCACCAATCCCAGGAATACATAGGGATCTCGGATGACCATCAGGTCATTGCTCCGAATAGGGGCTTTGGCAGCTTCGTCCAGCGTGTCGTAAATCAAAACCTTTCCACTAGCATCAGTAGCTGCACTTTGAAGCGCACTTAAAATATAAGTTTTTGCTACAAAAAGACCAGCAAGCGCACCCATGGGATTGAAAGCCTGGGCCAAGTTGAGCCTGCGGGTAGCCGTTTGCTCTGGGCCCATGGATAAGATGTATGGATTGGCAGTAGTCTCCAAAAAAGCCAAGCCAAAAGTAAGGATATAGAGAGCCGCCAAGAAAAATCCATAGTTTTCTAAGGCTGCCGCAGGATAAAAAAGACTAGCACCTACGCTATAAAGGCCTAATCCAAGCAAAATTCCTGCCTTATAGGAGTATTTTTTGATGAAGAATGCGGCGGGCAAAGCCATGGTAAAATAACCTCCATAAAAGGCCAGTTGAACCCAGGAGGCTTGGGTATTATTCAGCTCCAGTACCCTCTTGAAGGCGGCCACCATGGGATTGGTGATGTCGTTGGCAAATCCCCATAAGGCAAACAGGGAGGTAATCAAAACAAAAGGTAGTAGCAGGTGCTTGGGGACTAAAGAAGAGGATGTATTCATAGGGAGCGGTCTAAATGGGTGTAGCCACCGTCTACCACCAGGTGCTGTCCGGTGATGTGGGAAGCTTTTTCAGATAGTAGGAAAAGCGCCATAGAAGCGATTTCCTCTGGAGTGGTCATTCTATTATCCAAAGGAATTTTTCTATTGATCTCTGCCAGCTTTTCTTCGGGACGAGAAAAGGACTTTATCCAAGCTTCATACATGGGTGTATACACTTCGGCGGGTACAATCGCGTTCACTCGGATAGAATAGGGGAGTAACTCCACTGCCCATTCTCGGGTCAAAGCCAGTTGAGCACCTTTAGCGGCTACATAACCGGAGGTATTTCCTTGGCCAGTAAGGGCAGTTTTAGAAGAAATGTTTACGATTGCACCTTTGGATTTTTTGAGTTCGGGTAAGGCATAATGTGCTAAAAAATAGTAATGGTTAAGGTTTTTTGCTACCGATGCTACAAAGGCAGTAGGTCTTCCATTTTCCAATCCCACCCCATCGTTGCTTCCTGCATTGTTTACCAATCCATCTATTCTTCCAAAGGCCTTGCAGGCTTCTTGTACCGCATGGAGGGCATCTTCTGGAGAATACAGCCTTATTTTTACCTGCAATGCCCTGCCTTTGGCTTGTCTAACCATGGCGTCCCCTTCTTTTTCCGAGGGATCGATGAGTACCGGAATTCCTCCTTCTTCGATTAATCCTTGGGCAATAGCCCCGCCAATCCCTTTGGCTCCGCCTGATATGAGAATGACTTTGTCTTGTAATTTGAGATCCATAGCTTCACAAGGTTAAGTAAGGGGGACTAGATCAAATAAAATGCTGCTGCCGTACCTCCCATTATGCTTTCTTTTTCCATGGGGGTGAGCTGATCGGTGAAGGATTCGATAAGCCCAACTACCTCTGCATAATCTCCTGCGACCAGGCAAACCGGCCAATCACTTCCAAACATCAATCGCTTTGGTCCAAACAATTCCAAACTTATCTCCAGGTAAGGTTGGAGTTCTTCTACTGTCCAAGAATTCCAATTTGCCTCGGTGATCAATCCTGAAAGTTTACAGTACACGTATTCTCTTTCAGCGATAGGTTGAAGTAATTTTTTCCATTCCTTCCAGTACCCTTCTCGAATGGAAGGTTTGGCGGCATGGTCTATGACGAAGCGCTGGTAAGGGACTTGGTCTATCAAGACCAAGCTCGCCTCCAAATGCCTTGGAAAAATCAAAAGATCGTAGCTGTAGCCTTGTTGACCAATTTTTCGAATGCCTCGAACAAACTCCTTCCTGAGCAGGTAGCTGGGATCCTTAGATTGTAAAACCTCTCTAAATCCTAGCAACTTTTTTTGGGTGTCGTATCCTTCCAGCACCAGATCTAAATCCTCTCTTCCTAAATCTTCCCAGCCTACTACACCCAGTATCCAATCGTGGTCCTGACTTAGGTCAAGAAGAAAGGCAGTTTCTTCCTTGCTTTCCTCTGCTTGAACGGCAATGCATGCATCGATTTTGTTTTCTTCAAGTAAAGGATAGAGGTCTTCTGGGAGAAAATTTCTTCGAATGAGCTGCATTTCTGGACCGATCCAAGCCTGTCGCTCCGGATGATAATTCCAAAAATGCTGATGGCTATCAATTTTCATGCTTCTGGATCAAGAATTACCTGTTGGCAGGAGCTACCCAAACCCTCAATACCCAAGGTAACTCGGTCGCCCACTTTCAAATATTGAGGTTCGGGGAGCCCCATACCTACCCCAGAGGGGGTTCCCGTAGAAACGATGTCCCCTGGGAGAAGGGTCATAAATTGACTGATATAGGAGAGCAGGGTAGGGATGTCAAAGATTAAATCGGATGTAGAGCTATTTTGGAGCATCTTGTCATTGACTTTCAACCAGAGGTTTAGGGCATGGGGATCAGGGATTTCCTCCTTGGTAGCCAAAAAGGGTCCTAAAGGGGCAAAATGATCGGCACTTTTTCCTTTGACCCATTGTCCACCTTGCCGAAGCTGGAAATCTCTTTCGCTCACGTCGTTGTGTAGGCAATAGCCAGCAATATACTGGTAGGCATTTTCTTTGGAAACGTACTTGGCTCTTTTCCCTACCACAAAGGCAAGCTCTACTTCCCAGTCTGTTTGTTGGGAGTTTTTAGGTAGATAAATGGGGTCATCCGGTCCACAGAGAGCAGTACTGGCTTTCATAAAAAGGATGGGAACTTCGGGCACAGCCATCCCTGCTTCTTCGGCATGTTTTCGGTAATTGAGTCCCACACAAATAATTTTTGAGGGTCGAGCTACAGGAGGTCCAAGCCGAAGATCCTCGGGGATTTCTGGTAGGGAATTTTGATGGATTTTTAGCCAAGAGATAAGTCTTTCTAACCCATCTTCTCTAAAAAAAGCTTCGTTCCAATCTTCTCCAAAACTTGAGCAATCCCATCTACGACCTTGATTGTCTAAAATACCAGGGCCTTCTTTGCCTTCTTCTCCAAATCGTATAAGCTTCATGACATGCACATAGGGGTTTCAACTGAGGTGGATTATACCATTACATTTTTAGGCCCATAAAACCACCATCGATGGTGAAGTTGGAACCTGTGATAAATTTACCTGTGTCCGCACTGAGAAAATAGGCTAAATCCGCAATTTCTTCGGGTGTACCCATTCTTCCCACAGGCTGGGTAGCTGAAAGCTTTTCAAACATTACTTGTTCTTGACCAGGGTAATTTTTGGCCAAAAAACCATCCACAAAGGGGGTATGTACCCTGCCAGGAGAGATGCAATTGCAGCGAATTCCCTCCTGCACATAATCCCTAGCCACACTCAGGGTCATGGATAAAACGGCTCCTTTGGACATGCTGTAAGCAAATCGATCTGGAATCCCTATGGTGGCAGCAACCGAACACAGGTTGACTATGGCTCCACCTCCGCCTCTTTTCAATTTGGGAAGGGAGGCTTTGATGCAGTGAAACATTCCTTTGATATTAACCGATACGATGCGATCAAAATCCTCTTCAGAGGTACTTTCTACCGTTCCCACGTGAGCTATTCCTGCATTATTGATCAAAACATCCAATTTATCTGGTAAGGATTGGATCAACTTTTCCACTTGAGCATATTGGGCAAGGTCCCCTTCTAAAAAAGTAACTGAATTCCCTTTTTTTCTTTCTTGCTCTTCTAATTTTTTGCCTTCAGCCTGGTTTAGGTCTATGAAATAGACTTGACTTTTGTGGAAAGCAAATTTTTGGACCAGGGCTAGGCCAATGCCACTAGCTCCCCCAGTGATTAAAACGATTTTTGATTGCATAGGCCTTGGTAAAAAAAAGTTGAGGGGTAAGTTACAGCGAAATTACTTTTCCAGTTTTTACGGATTCGTCACAAGCAAAGGCAATTTTTAAACTATTCAGGGCGTCTTCTAAGTGATCCCTGAGATCTAAGTCCTTCACCATAGCGTTTAGAAAATATGCTTGCTCTCGCCGACACAATTCTTGGTGATTGGGTTCATCCTGCAGATTGATCCACTCGTCTTTTTTGACAAACTTATTTTTCTCGTCTAACTCCGCATGATGGATCCTAATGGATTCGGTTTTGGTGTGCGCATCGATATTGTCGGAGTTTCCTGCAGCCCCTGCCTCTTGGGCTACGATGGAGACTGCTCCCTTGGGTCCAATTACGTCTTTTACAAAAAAAGCAGCTTCGCTCATCATGGGTCCCCAACCTGCCTCGTACCAACCTACCGAACCGTCTTCAAAGCGGATTTGGAGTTGACCATAATTGTAATTGTCTGAGGCAATTTCAGGGGTCAATCTTGCACCTATAGCAGAGACTGCCACCGGTTTGGAGCGGGTCATTTGACACATCACATCGATATAATGTACCCCGCAATCCACAATAGGGCTAAGAGATTCCATCAAATGCCTATGCACATCCCACATGTAGCCTTGACTTTGCTGATTCAAATTCATCCGCATCACCAAAGGCTTTCCCAGCTGTTGGGCCTCTTCAATGAAACGGATCCAAGAAGGGTGGTGTCGTAAAATGTAGCCCACCACTACTTTTTTATTCTTTTCCTTGGCTTTATCCAGGATCCGTTGACATCCAGCAACGCTATCCGCCAAGGGTTTTTCTATAAATACATGACAGCCTGCATCCAAGGCTTGGCAGGCGATTTCCTCGTGGGTATCTGGATAGGTAGAAATGCAGACTGCAGTAGGCTGGGTAGAGGCTAAGGCCGTATCCACTCGATCAAATAAAGGATAAGAAGATCCCATGGCTTGGTTGAGCTTTATCTTGGAATCCCCTCTTGCCACAAGCCCACAAATTTCAAACTCAGGCATATGATGATACGCTGTGGCATGGGAAGCCCCCATATTTCCACAGCCAATGACAAGAATACGGATGGGTTTAGTCATGGGAAGAAGAACTTAGGGAATGAAACTCTTCAGGACTTAGGTACCTGATCTCTACTTTTAAAGAAATTGCTTGGAGAGGTTGATCTTGAGGATCTCTTGGGACCCGCACGATTTTATCTACGATGTCCATACCTTTGATCACTTGGCCAAATACGGTGTAATTTCCATCCAAGCGGTGCAATCCATCGGGGTGTTGGACAATATAAAACTGACAGCGGGCAGATAGCTTCTCGGGATTATCGTCTCTACCTGCCCCCAAAGCACCATAGACATGGGTCAATTCGGGATGAAATTCAGGGGACAGCAAGTACTCAAGGTCTTTAAATCCTTCTGGAGTATCTGGACATCCTCCTTGTGCCACAAAATTGGGGATGACCCGATTGAAAGTGAGCGAATCCCAATACCCTGCCTCTGCAAGTTCTATAAAACTACTTCTATGATTGGGGGTGCGTTCGTCTAGTTGTAGCCAAATACTTCCAAGAGGAGTTTGAATGTGGCCTACGGGTATTTTTTGAAGGTTTTGTCCTAATGCCTGAAAGCAAGCACATGCCTGAAGAACTATAATTGCAAGAAATATTTTTTTCATGCCAGCGGGGATTAATTCCTAAGCTACATAAAACCTTGCAATTATGGTAATGGAAGGGTGGGGGATTTCTAAAGACTAGGTCCTAGCGCAAAATCAAGGAGGGAAGTTCAGTTCCCTGCGCTCTGAAGTTGATTTTCTACAGGATTCGCATACATCTTCAAAAAATTCTCTAGGGCCAAAGGCTGGTTCGCCTCTACCTTTTCAGCCACCCTTTTTTCAAAGGCCAACTTTTCTGCAGGGGTGTAAGCATACACAAACCTGTCTTGCTGGTGCAGAAGATCGTGAGCGATGTAGTTGCTCGGCCAAAGTTTATACCCTTTCCAAATATGGAAATCAATAAGTTCGGCGAGTTTTCCAAGTTTCTCGTTTTGAGTGAGCGGCTCTTTATTAAGTACTTTAATTTCCTGGTCAAGAACTTTAGTCACCTGGATATGAATTCTTTTTTTCGCCCCCATGATGCCGCTAAGCAAGGTAATGAAGTCCTCGTTTTCGCTTTTCACGTAAGTTTCTTCTCTAGATTTTGCCAAAAGCTCTGGGATTTTCAAGGAATCTGTGGGGTCGTATTCGTAAGAGATGGAAACGGGGACTAAGCGTATTTTCTCAAAAAATCCAAAAGGACTTGACCCATTTTCCGCTAGGGTCAACATTTTTAGTACTCCTTTTTGGGTCAGGTCATTTCCATCTTTGGTTCGGCCTTCTCGCTGTGCGGTCCAAACCGAGCGATTTTCTCGCAGCAGGGATTTATGGATAAACTTAGAGGCGAGCATGGAACTTTCCAAAAGTGCCCTACCGGAGACCCCTCTTCGAATCGCAAAATTTCTATTGAGTTTGGATAGGAGATGGATAAAGGGTTTTTTGATTAAATTATCCCCAATGGCAGAGGTGGTCATCACCAATCCATGTTCGAATAGGCAGGCATTGAGGATGGAAGTGTCTAAAATAATATCGCGATGGTTGGAAATAAACAAATAGGCTGTGTTGGGTTCAAGTTGCTCAAATCCTCCTACGCTTAAGCCTTCAGAACTGCTCTCCAATACTTTTTTGACCCCTGGATAAATAAAGTTGATTTGAAAATCGCGAAGGGAATGGGTGTGCCGCATGCGATCTTTCCAAGCTTCTGATTTGTCTTCAGGAAAAATAAACTGCATCATGGCCTTCAGCATGGGGTCATCAATAATTTGATGAATGGCAGCATTGACTTCAGCGTCGTAAAATGGTCGTATGGGGTCAAATTCGGACATGATGGAATGCTAACATGGCAAGAACTCACAAAAATAGCTGTTTTTTGATGATTAGCCTTTACTAGACTTAATGGGAGGGAGTTCTTTTTACATGTTTGGTTAAAAAGTGGAGCTGAACAGGCAATGCTTCGGTCCAATAGGCCCAAGTATGGGCTCCGGGGCGCTCGATGTATTCGTGAGCAATTTCCTTTTCCATTAGGAGTTGATGCATTTGCCTATTGGTTTCCAATAAAAAATCAGCTATTCCACAATCTAAAATCAAGGAAAGGTTGGCCTTTTTAAGTTCCTCAAGAAGCCCAACCGCAGTATAGGGATTAAATGTGGGTCCATCGTAATTGATTTGCCCCAGCATGGCCTTTTGCCCGTCTAACCTGGCTTTTCTAAAATCTTCGGGAACTTTCCAAAGTCGGGTATCAATATTCATGACTCCACTCATGCTTCCTGCGGCATGAAAGACTTGAGGGTGTTTGGCAGCAAGGGTGATGGCTCCATGCCCACCCATGGAAAGCCCGGTGATCATTCTAGAATCTCTTTGCGCAAGGGTGCGGTAGTTTTTGTCGATGTAAGGAATTAGTTCCTCAATTAGGTAAGATTCGTACTTCACGGAATCCAATAAAGGACTATCGTAGTAATAGCTGGCAGGTCCTACTCCTGGGGTTACGATAATTAACTTGTGCTGCTCAGCCATACGATTTAGGAGTCCTGGTTCAGTGACCTTTTTATGCCAGTCACTAAAGGCTCCAGATCCCCCATGAAGCAGGTAAAGCACAGGGAATTGCTCTTTGCTAGTATCGTAGCTGGAGGGTAGCGTTATTGCCGCTTGGAGTGATTTCTGCATGGATTGACTGAATACAGAAAGGGTATCAACCCTGGTTTGTGCCAGAAGGGAAAGGGGAAGTAATGCGAAGAAAAGAAGGAGAAATTTTTTCATAATTATTCTGAGAGTAGGGCTGTTCTTTTGCAATTGAAAGTTCTTAGTTCTGTTCATGATATCCTAACCCTTCAGGAAAGTAACTTACCATTCATGGAGTATCAATGAACAGAATTGAGTAAATTCCCCCAAGGTTTGTTTCTTTCTTCGTATGAAATCTTTACAACAATTCGCTTATTTTTTAGTCATCGTGGTTTTCGGTGCCCTGGTATTGAAAGAGGGATCTTTTATCCTAGTCCCTTTGGTATGGGGGATTTTTTTTGCCTTTGCTTTGTATCCAACTTCCCAATGGTTTGAGCGAAGAAGATTTCCTAGGGCTTTGGCCATCATCGTTAGCATTCTTCTGGTGTCATTAGTGGCTGTAGGAATCCTGTATTTATTGATCAACCAGATGATAGGACTTCTGGGAGAGATTCCCCAAATCGAGGAAAATATTAGCTCTAAAGTCACCCGCTATTCGGAAGAATTGTCTTTAATCTTTGGGGAAGATTGGAGGGATTCCACTCAGCAGGTGCAACTTTGGGACTTATTCACCACCGAAAATGTCAACCAAACTCTCTTGGAGATGGGAAGGTCAATTACCTTAATAGGTATTATTCCCCTCTACACGTTTTTGCTTTTGTATTACAAGGATTTTTTCACCGAGTTTTTAGTTCGGTATTCCTCTAAAAACCAAGCCGCAGTATTGCATTGGGCCAACGATTCTGGAAAAGTAATTCAATCCTACTTGGTTGGAATGATTCGAATGACAGGAATAGTGGCGCTGCTTTCAGGAATCTATTTTTATTCCATAGGCTTGGAGTACTTTATTTTGTTTGCTGCGTTCATCGCCATCATGAATTTGATTCCTTATGTGGGCGTATTTATCTCTTCGGCATTTGTCATTTTGTACGTGTTTCTGACTTCTGATTCAGTGATGTATCCATTGCTCACTTTTGTTACCTTATGGGGAATTCAATTGCTAGAAAACAATCTGATTACCCCCATCATTGTGGGTTCAAAAGTTAAAGTGAATGCCTTGGCAGTGATTTTTGCCATTCTATTGGGAGGTTGGCTTTGGGGAATTTCGGGCATGGTGTTATTTATCCCCTTGGTGGGTGTATTGAAAATCACTTTGGAACGAAGCGAGAAACTTCAAGCTTTTGGATACTTGTTGAGCGATGACGTTCCTGTGAGTGAGGAAAAGGAGAATTTTTGGAAAATTATTCAAAAGACCTTTTTAAGTAAAAGAAAAGGCTAGGGTTTTTCAAATATTTATTTATTTAACTAATTGAAAATCAAATAAATAAAAATTATGATGTTCCCTGACTAGACTAAAGGCATGATAAAGTATCAACTAGAGCTGCGGGTGTCGCTAGAAGAATTTCAAGAAATTTTGCTTGAGTCAGGTTTGTCTAAAAGAAGGCCCATGGAACAGCCTCAGGTATTAGAAAAGATGATTTCAGGGGCAAATCTGTTATTGACAGCCAGAGAAGAAGGGAAATTGGTAGGTCTTCTCAGAGGTCTATCGGATTTCAGTTACCGTACTTTTGTGGCTGATTTGGCAGTAGCTCGTTCTCATCAGCGTAGAGGGATAGGAAAGCAGCTGCTGATCGTCTGTAGACAAGTCGCCCCAGAGGCAAGGATTTTGTTGATGTCAGCAGAGGATGCGATCCCATTTTACCAAAAAATCGGCTTTCATTTACACGAACGTTGTTATCAATTGAAGGCCGGAGATGATATTTTGTGAGGATTATCTTATCTTTCCCTACTACACCTATCCCCACCTCCTTATGAAAAAAATTATTTTCTCTTGCCTATTTTCTCTTTTATCTCTAGCCACCTGGGCCCAAGTGACCTATATCCATGCGGGCCGGCTGATTGATGTAAAAAATAAAAAGGTATTGACCCAACAAACCATAAAAATAGAGGGAACTACCATAGTATCGGTAAGTCCTGGTTTTCAATCTCCCAAAGAAGGAGAGCAAGTGGTGGATTTGAGTAAAGCCACGGTGATGCCTGGCCTCATGGACATGCACGTGCACATCGAGCAACAAACCAGTCCTACACGCTATGCAGACGGTTTTCGAGACAACGAGGCCGATGTAGCTTACAAGGCCTTGCCCTACGCTCAAGTCACTTTAATGGCAGGCTTTACTACAGTACGTGATATGGGTGGTTCAGGAGTAAATATTGCACTACGAAATGCGATCAATGCCGGATTGGTAGTGGGGCCTCGAATCTACACTGCTGGAAAATCCATTGCACCTACAGGAGGGCATGCAGACCCTACCAATGGCGTAAAGCGGGACTTGATGGGAGATCCAGGACCTGAGTCTGGAGTAATCAATGGGCCTTACGACGCCAGAAAGGCGGTTCGTCAAGCGGTAAAGTACGGTTCGGATGTCATCAAAGTAACCGCTACAGGTGGAGTACTCTCTGTGGCTCGGGATGGCTCTGCTCCCCAATTTCAGCAGGACGAACTGGAAGCAGTGGTGGAGACTGCCAGGGATTTTGGTATGCACGTCGCTGCGCATGCCCATGGAGATGAGGGGATGAAACGGGCGGTGAAGGCAGGTATTCATTCCATAGAACACGGAACCTTGATGACAGAAGGAACCATGGATGAGATGGTAGCAGCCGGTACTTGGCTAGTGCCTACGGTGACGGCTGGGATGTCGGCGGCAGAATATGCAAAAATCCCCGGTTACTACCCGCCAGTAGTTCGTGACAAGGCCATGCGCATAGGAGCTCAAATCCAACAAACCTTTGCAACTGCCTATAAAAAAGGAGTAAAAATTGCCTTTGGAACCGATGCGGGCGTATTTCCCCATGGGGACAATTACCGCGAGTTTATCTACATGACCGAAGTGGGGATGCCTAACCTAGAGGCCATACAAGCAGCCACCTTAAATGCTGCCCTGCTTATGGGTATTGAAGATAAGTTAGGAACGCTTGAGGGTGGCAAACTTGCCGACATCATCGCGGTAAAAGGTAACCCTGACCAAGATATCCGAGCGATGAAAGAGGTCATTTTTGTGATGAAGGAAGGTAAAATTTTCAAGCAATAAGGCACATCAAAAAGCTATATTCCCATTATAAAACGCTATAAGTATGAAAATTCACGCACTAGTCTGCCTATTGATGCTCTCCGGAGCGACTATGGCTCAGAGTCAAAAAGAGGGCAGTGTTGCCGCTCTCCCTGCCGCGCAAGTGGCCAAATCCAAGCAATCCGTCACCTTGGATGGAAAGGTGATTCCACTTTCAGCGGAAGCGGGCACGCTCCAATTGAAAGATGAGAACAACAAGCCCATCGCGCTTTTTGGGTACACCGCGTATTTCAAGGATAACCCTGAGAAAAACCGCCCCATCGTGTTTGCCTACAATGGAGGCCCGGGATCTTCTTCCTATTGGTTGCACATGGGGGTGATGGGTCCCAAAAGAATTGTAGTGGACGATCCAAACTACAACCAAGCCGCTCCTTATCAATTGGTAAACAATGAGTTTTCCATTTTGGATGTGGCCGATGTGGTCATGATGGATCCGGTAGGAACAGGCTTGAGCGTACCAATTGGCGATTCCAAAGGAGCTGATTTCTGGGGTGTAGACCAAGACATTCGAAGTATTAGCTTGTTTATCATGCAGTTTCTGAAGGAACACGACCGTCTCAATTCGCCAAAATACATTTTGGGGGAGAGCTACGGTACCTTCCGAAATGCTGGGGTGATGAACTACCTTTTGGACAAGGGCTATGCCTTAAATGGAGTGATCATGGTATCTGCCGTGTTTGACCTACGCACCTTGTTTTTTGCGCCGAATGAGGATTTGCCTTACCTCGTGTACTTGCCTACAGTAGCGGCAACGAGTTGGTACCATAAGAAAGTGGCCAACTCAGGAAGCAATCTTCCAGACTTTGTGCAGCAGGTGCGTGAATTTGTAGAGAAGGAATACGCTCCAGCCTTGTTTAAAGGAAACCGAATGACTTCGGTAGAGAAGTCTTCTATCGCGAAGAAATTGGAAGGCTTTACCGGCATTAGTTCGGGGGTTTGGGAGCGAGCAAATCTTCGGATCATTCCAGGGGAATTCTACCAAGAACTGCTCCGTGAGGAGGGGATGACCGTGGGTCGATTGGATTCTAGGTACAAGGGGATCAACTTAGATCCCATGGCCATGTCAGCCTTTACCGATCCGCAGAGCGATGCCATTTCACCGGCCTATACCATGGGCTTTTTGGATTACTACCATGGAAGCTTGGGGGTAAGCAAGGACCTGAGCTATGCGACTTCTGCCTATGCCAAGGAAGGATTTAAGTGGGATTGGAAGCACCAAGGGAATAATTTCTGGGGTGCAGATGCTGCAGTAACTACCCTGCCTGACATGGCGGAAGCCTTGAGCAAAGATCCGCATGTGGAGGTTTTGATCATGAATGGTTACTACGACTTGGCGACCGTATTTCATGGGGTAGAGCATTCCATTTCCCGTTTGGATTTACCAAAAAGTGCTACCGATAGAATCAAGATGACCTACTACGAGGCGGGTCATATGATGTACACGCACTTGCCTTCCGCAGGGCAATTCCGTCAGGATTTGAAGTCCTTTATTCAAAGTACGGTAAGTAAATAAAATCATAGTAAAGCCGAAACGATTTTATCGCTTATTTCGAAGTTATGGGCAAGTATAAAAACCAAAAGACGGTCTGCGAAAGCCAACGGGCTGACCACCTAAAGTGATAGACAAAAAGTGGAGAAAAGAAAACCACTCTAAAAACAGGGAGTATGCCGAAAATCCAAACGAGTAGGAACAAAATTTAAATCAAACAATAATGAAAAAAGTAATGACAATTTTCGGGGTAATTTTAATTGCTTCAATAATTTTAACTGGATGTGGCAATAGTAATTCAAAACAAAACGATTTAGGAATAGTATCAGGTAAAATAGAAACATACTTCTACGTAGACACTTCTTTTGCGGACCAGAAACTTGCTGTTTATCCAAAATTCAATAGAGATAGCCTTTATTACAGACCATACAATATTGGATTTGAATATGCTAAAGAGTATGATGAAAAAGAAGCAGAGTGGAAGCTAACTTTTGGAGTAGCGCATTATGACAAATATGTTTCTGTTTATCCTTCAAAAGGCATATTAAAAATAGATGATTATGAAATCAACTACGAAAGTGTCATGACATCTGAGTTGGGCCCTGAAAAAAATACACTTTTTGTTTATGGCACTTTTAATAAGATTGCTGAGGCGGATATCATCAATAAAATAGCTGCAGCTAAAACAGTAAAATTTACAGCACTAGGTCATGATAAGCAAGAATTTATTTGGTCACCAAAAATTATTGAAGATGCAAAAAACACATTAAAGTATTTTGACAGTTTAAAGGCAACAAAACCAACTATTAAATAGAGACCAGCCCATAACAGCGTGTAAGCGATATTGCCTTGTCGCAGGCGCAACACAAGGCAACATCGCCTACACGCAAACCGTTAGCGGGAAGCATCCAAAATAGTCACAACCCAATTGCTCAACACAATATTAATACGTAAATTTGAATACTAAATTACACGTATATGGCAACCAAACTTACGCTATCTGTAGAAAAACAAGTCATTGAATCTGCAAAAGTATATGCAAAGCAAAACGGCAGAAGTTTGTCAGGGCTGATTGAGAACTATTTGAAAGCGCTCGTCCAGAAGGAAGCTACTCCTGAAGATTTTTCCCCGAAGGTGAAAGAATTAATGGGCTCAATCAAACTTCCCAAAGACTTTGATTACAAGAAGGAATTGTCTGAAGCAATTTCTAAAAAACATGCCCAATGATTCATTTATTTTTGGATACGAATATCGTAATAGACTTTTTAATAGATCGTAAGCCCTTCTCTTCTTTGGCTGGAAAGCTTTTTGATTATTCTGAAAAAGGAAGAGTCAACTTGTATTTGTCTGCTATTTCTTACAATAACATCTACTATGTAGTCAGAAAAGTCAGCTCACATAAAGAGACGATTCGAATACTCAGTAGATTGATTGAGATGACTGAAGTTATTGATTTGACATCAAGCAGTATAAAAGAATCATTAAATTCCGAATTCAATGATTTTGAAGATGCGCTGCAGTATTACAGTGCTAAATTGAATCCGAATATTAGCGGAATCGTAACGAGAAATGGCGTAGATTTTAAGCACAGTAGTATTGCATTATTTACTCCGGAAGAAGCCCTTAAATTTGTGGAAAGTGCCAGAAGGTAACAGCAAATGACCTATTTTGAAAAAAGGGTAACTGTGGGGAGAACGCTAACTGTCATTTTAGTTTTTTAGAAGCAATCCACATTTTTGTTAACTTTTAGAAAAATCGTTTCAATCATGACTTTGATCATTGACAAATCCAACCTGAAAAACACAGCAAAGATTCTCAATGAGAAACTAAAAAAATCAGGCAAAAAAGGCAATTTGACGAAGCATTTTGGAAAGCTGAAGCGAAATATGGATGGTCTTTGGTATCAAATTTCCATTAGAGAAAATGAAGATTGATTTTTTAGCTGACACTAATTTTTTGATGTTTATGATTATTCGTAATCATACCAGGAGCTTGAAGTCTGCTTGAAGTACTGCGTATAATCGTCGACAAACGACTGTCAACAGGCCACAGCTCACCTAAATGAACTTCAAACCCTACTTTTCTTGGGTTACTGTTGACAAATCGGATAAATAGATTGATTTATATTTGATTTGATTCTGATACAACTGTAAAGTCGGTGTTGAGGATACGCTAAATTCGCTCCGGCCTAAACTAAAAAAGGAGATCCAACTGGATCTCCTTTTTGTTTTGTAGGAAAGGTGAGGATTACATCATTCCACCCATGCCTCCTCCGCCTCCCATAGGTGGCATAGCAGGAGCGTCTTCCTTCACGTCGGCTACTACGCATTCGGTAGTCAACAATAGGGCTGCAATAGAGGCTGCATTTTCAAGCGCCAAGCGAGTCACCTTGGTAGGGTCAATCACTCCCACCTTAAAGAGGTCTTCGTACTTGTCTGTACGGGCATTGTAGCCATAATTTCCTTTGTTTTCACGGATTTTATTGACTACTACAGAAGGCTCTCCACCTGCATTGCTTACGATGGTTCTCAATGGAGATTCAATGGCCACCCGAACGATGTTGATACCGGTATCTTGGTCTTCGTTGCTGCCCTTTAGGCTATCAAGGGATGAAGCTGCTCTTACCAAAGCCACTCCACCACCTACGACTACCCCTTCTTGTACGGCAGCTCTAGTTGCGTGCAAAGCATCGTCAACGCGATCCTTTTTCTCTTTCATCTCCACTTCGGTAGCCGCACCAATGTATAGGATGGCTACCCCACCGGAAAGTTTGGCAAGTCTTTCTTGCAACTTCTCACGATCGTAATCCGAAGTAGTTTTTTCGATTTGCGCTTTGATTTCTGCGATTCTTCCTTTGATCGCCTTTGCATCTCCAGCACCATTGACTACGGTAGTATTATCCTTGTCGATATTGATTTTCTCAGCTCTACCAAGCATGTCAGGAGTTGCATTCTCAAGCTTAAATCCACGCTCTTCAGAGATCACTGTACCTCCGGTGAGGATAGCAATATCTTCCAACATGGCTTTTCTTCTATCTCCGAAGCCAGGAGCCTTCACTGCAGCTACTTTCAAGGCACCTCTAATTTTGTTTACTACTAGGGTAGCAAGGGCTTCCCCATCCACATCTTCAGCGATGATCAACAGTGGCTTTCCAGACTGAGCTACAGGCTCAAGCACAGGAAGCAATTCCTTCATGGAAGAAATTTTCTTGTCGTAGATCAGAATGTAAGGATGATCTAATTCTACTTCCATTTTCTCGGTGTTGGTCACGAAGTAAGGGGAGAGGTATCCTCTGTCAAACTGCATCCCTTCCACGGTTTTCACTTCGGTTTCTGTTCCCTTAGCTTCTTCCACGGTGATTACTCCGTCTTTCCCCACCTTGTCCATGGCATCTGCAATCATTTTTCCGATTTCCTCGTCGTTATTTGCAGATACGGTAGCTACTTGGGCGATTTCTTTTGAGGTGGAAATAGGCTTAGAATTTGACTTCAATTCGGACACTACCGCAGCTACTGCCTTATCAATACCTCTTTTAAGGTCCATAGGATTAGCACCTGCCGCTACGTTTTTAATTCCTACATTGAAGATGGCTTGAGCCAATACGGTTGCAGTGGTAGTTCCATCTCCTGCTTGGTCTGCAGTTTTAGAAGCTACTTCCTTCACCAATTGTGCTCCCATGTTTTCAATGGGTTCCTTCAATTCTATTTCTTTAGCGACAGAAACCCCGTCTTTGGTAATGGTTGGGGCACCGAATTTCTTGTCGATGATGACGTTTCGTCCTTTTGGACCTAAAGTTACTTTTACTGCGTCAGCTAGCGCATCTACGCCTTTTTTCAGTTGATCTCTGGCGCTGGTGTCGAAAAACAGTTGTTTAGCCATTTTTTTATTTAAATTTTCAGTGAATGTTTAACAAAAATTATAGGACAGCGAAAATATCAGACTCTCTCATGATGAGGTAATCTTTTCCATCGACGCTCAACTCAGTGCCGGAATATTTTCCGTACAACACCGTGTCTCCAACTTTTACCGTCAATGGTTCATCCTTTTTTCCGTTGCCTACTGCGATGACAGTACCTTTTTGAGGTTTTTCTTTGGCAGTGTCCGGAATGTAAAGTCCGGAGGCAGTTTTTTCTTCTGCAGCAGCGGGTTGTACCAACACTCGGTCTGCAAGAGGTTTGATGTTCACTTTTGACATAAATATAAATTGTTTAGGGTTTAATTAATTTTATGAACTACATTAAGCACTTCCTGTGCCAAGGACTTAACTTTTCTAAATGCTGACAAATCGGCGTAAAATCTTGAAAATTGACCCTAGACACTGAAATTTTTTCCCAATTAAACCTGTCAAAATTTCTTTTTTTATTCCGAGTGTGAGCTACCAACTAAAAATAAAAAAGGCCTTGATGGTTTCCCCAGCAAGGCCCAAGTAGGTTTTTTAAGAATTTTATTTGGAAGGAGTAGTATCTCCCGAAGCACCTCCTGAAGCAGGAAGTTGAGATTCTGTTCCACCAAATGCAGGAGCAGCCCCTTGCTGTTTGGCAGTCTCAGTATTAGGAGATGAAAACTGATTTGGCTGGCTGCTTGAATAAAAAGCGGAAGAGACCAAGGCAAGCGCCATGATGGCCACAGCTAAAATCCAAGTAGCTTTTTCCAATACATTTCCAGTTCGGGTCACTCCCATAATTTGGGAAGCACTGCCTCCAAACGCGGCGCCTGCACCACCTTTTGAGTTTTGACCAAGGATTACCAGGATGAGTAAAACTGCCAAAACCAAAATTATACTGATCAATACCGTAAACATAGGAAGTGATTTAAGCTTTTATTTTTTCAATTAAGTCCGCAAAGTAAGCCCTTTTCTGTGGAAACTTCAAAGCAAGCTTGGTATAAATTTCAATTGCCATATCTTTTTTACCTTGCTTTAATAGGAGTTTTGCAAAAGTTTCAGATATGGTTTGATTATTTAGACGAGTACTTGAGTCGGCTAAATTTTCTTTTTTTTCATTGGATTCCACCTCTTTTAGGGTCGCTACCTTAATCTCCTTTTTACTAAAGGCTTTAATTAGGTCAATTTGCTCCTGTTTCTTGGAATCTAGAATTTCTTTCTTTTCTTTTCTTTTAATGCTTTCGAGCAAATCATCCTTGGGTAGTTTTCTCTTTTTGGGCTTCTCCTGGGCTTGGCTATTATCCCCTTGAACAAGGTTAGGAGAAAGAGAAGAGGATGTTTCTGAAAGATTTGTTTGGCTAGCCTCTTGAAAACCATTTCTAGTGTCAGGGGCAAGCATTCTTTGGTTAATCCATTTCTTTAATTTAGGCCGATTGGTACTGGTGAGGGCTGCCATGCTGAGCGAAGCACTAATTTCTTCCTTATTCTTTTTTTCATGTAAAGCCATAAATGCATGAGGAAGATTGAAAAAAGGGAAATTCTTTTGCAACTTTTTCAGTTGCAATATCTCTTCCATTTCTAAGGAGTGGATCTTTGTAATAAGTTCTAAAAACTGGATGGAATTCATGCGTAATGGAAATACTCTGAAAGATAATCAAATTACCAGTTGGCCACCGTGGCTGTAAAAATATCTTGAATGATAATTTCAAAAATATCTTCAACCAATTGATTTTCTACGTCAAGAAGAGTAACTGTCCTGGGGTCATAATCCTTGAAAAACGAAAAAGTCTGTTTTAGATTTTCCTCTTCATTGGTCAAGTTGACGTATTCCACTTCTACCGCAATGGTAAGTCGCATTTGTCCAGCCCTATCGGGTAGATTCGGGTTGCCACTCGAGACTACGGCTTGAGGAGACAAGGAATAGCGAACTATGGACCCAGAAAATTGAAGATCTCCGTTATTTTTGATTAGTTCAAGCTGGGTATTTCGTTGGTAGTATTCTTTTAAAGCTTCGGTAAATCGTTGCTCCATGTTGGCTGGCCCACTACCAGAATCATTGAAAAAATTCTCTACTGAAAATGACTTCACCACCTCGTAGTTGATGTTCGTGCCAGTAAAACTGTACTTTACAGAACATGACATCATGGCGAAAGCCAAAATTAGGAGAGTAACAAGCGACCTATTCAATATCATATTGCTTAATTTTCCTATACAAGGTTCTTTCTGAAATGCCTAAATCTTGGGCTGCATACTTTCTTTTGTTGCTATGCTTTCGCAAGGCTTTTAAAATCATTTCCTTTTCTTTTCTTTCAAGAGACAAGGAAGTATCGTCTTCTTCATGCATGATATCTTCTATGATATCCTCCTCATAACCCTCCTCTACAGGTTCTTCCTTTTTGGTGCTTTCAATTCTCAGTGGCATAGAGAAATGGGAGGGAGCTTCAGAGGTTTCTTTCGCTAGAGTAGTGGTTTCAATATCTTCAAAAAGCCCTTGATGCTTTTGCATGATGGTGGGATGTATCCCCCCATTTTGGTAGGACTCTAGGATTAATTTTTTCAATTCATTCATATCCTTTTTCATGTCAAAAAGGACCTTATAAAGAATGTCCCGTTCGGAGAAATCCATGGAATCCGCTGTTCCAATAGCCAAGGTGATGGGTAGTCTTGCACCTACTTCCGGTAGGTATTTGGTCAAGGTGAGTGCATTTACTTCACGCTGCTCTTCAAGCAAAGACACTTGCTCAGCAATGTTTTTTAGTTGGCGAATATTGCCTGGGAAAGGATAACGCTGAAGAAGCGCTTGAGCTTCTGCATCTAAAGTGATTGGTTTGACGTGGTACT
>Ga0194133_10000548_pt1 | contig 74161 bp, 51 predicted proteins | sample TA2KigOf40mmetaG_FD_155448 | JGI IMG/M metagenome (GOLD analysis project Ga0194133, IMG submission 155448) | Freshwater microbial communities from Lake Tanganyika, Tanzania - TA2015055 Kigoma Offshore 40m | ecosystem: Environmental > Aquatic > Freshwater > Lake | place: Tanzania: Lake... | reverse complement strand
CGTCGCGATGTCGGAACTTGCGATCAGGATGTTGGCGAGTGAGAAAATCCTTAGGAAAAAGGGCTGCTCGAAAACCGTGTCCTTGACCCGGTAGAGTTCCAGCTCATCCATCCGCCTGTTGAGGACACCATGGGTGATCCGGAATCTCTGGTCGGTCACCTCGTACAGCACGCAGCGCACCTCGAGCCACCGCCACAGCGCGATGAACACCGGAATCACCAGCCAGAAGAACAGCCCGCACAGGATGTATTTGCCGAGGTTGACGACCTGCGAGGGCCTTCCTTGCCAAAGCAGGCGCTCCCCCTCATCCTGCCGCGGGGAGGGCGGGCCAGGCTCCAGCGGGCCGTCCCGATGGTCGGGCACGGCCGTCGCCACGGGTATTGGGGGAGGCGCGGGAACCGTGAAACCGGGCGCGCCGGCAAAGAGGCCCGGGATCCTGCCGGCGGGGAACCATGGCCCGTCGGGACCACGGGACGCGGCGGAGTCGGGCGTGATGCTTCCCCTTTCGGCGAACCGCCGCAACTGGTCTTCGGTCAGCGGGCCCCGTTTTTTCCCGCCGGACATCACATGCCAATCGCCGGGCATTGATCGTTCCGCTCCGTCCGCAAGCCGGCCGATGCTGTCGATGGGCGCTTGGCGGGCAGCTTGGGTAGCCTTGGCCGATTTTCCATGGAATTCGGGGTGACAGGATTCGAACCTGCGACTTCCTGGTCCCAAACCAGGCGCTCTAGCCAGGCTGAGCTACACCCCGTGAACTCGGACTGCCCGACTAGGATTCGAACCTAGACAAACTGATCCAGAGTCAGTTGTGCTACCGTTACACCATCGGGCAATGCTACTTGTTGATATCACGATCGACCGCGCAAGTCAAACCGAGTGGGCTAGTCCCCATCACCGGCCCCGTCGAGTGCCGCGCCGATTGTCGTGGTGGTGTAATGAAATGCCCTGATGCGCGCCATGTCCCTCACCAAGTCGAACCGGTCCACCTGCGCCCGATGCACCTGCAAGCCTGTTCGCTGGCGAAGGTCGGCCAGAAGCTCCTCGTTCCGGGCGGGCACGAGAAGTTCCGGCTTGTCGTAAAGGATGACGATGGCATTCTCATGGGGCAGGGTGCCGTCTCGGTCGAGGATCGCCACCAGGGCGAGCAGGCCGGCGTTAGCCACCACCAGCTCGATCCAGCCCGAGGGGAGCGAGGCCAGCGCGTTGATGAGTCCCAGCGTGACTGAAACCAGCAGGTAGGCCATCTCGCGGATCGGCACCGCCACGGTGCGGTAGCGAAGGATGCTGAAGATGGCGAACAACCCGAAGGCGAAGCCAACCTCGATGTTGTTGTTTCCCAGCAGGTGGCAGATCAGGAAATTGATGGCGTTGAACAGGCTGAACGAGAAAACAAAATCCTTGTTCCGGTGCCTCGGGTAATAAAGCAGCCGCACCAGCACAAAGACGGATAGGGCATCGGCAGCGATGCGCGCGAGAAAAATGGCCGCGTGCGCCTGTTGCGCGACTAGGCTCGGATCAACCGGCGCGGGCATGGAGCGATATCCTTTCGGCATGGCGCCAGGCGGGGCGCAGGAAATGGCAGTGGTGCTCGCCCAAGGCGATGGCGCCGGCGCAATACTTGCTGAACCGCTCCGGCCGGGCATGCATCCCGGCAAGGATTTCCCCCACCGGCCCCCGGGGCCTCGGGCTTCGTGTCTTGGCCTCGGCGACCACCAACCCGGGAAGCGAATGAACCGAACTCCGTCCGAGGAACTCCAAGCCGGTGTCGATGGTGAACTTCACGGAATGGTCCGTCGAAACCAGCGTCATCCTGTCGTAGCGGACCCAAAGGACCGGTTCGAGGGGCATTCCCGAAAGGTTTCCCAGCATGGCCCTGAGGGCTGGCGCCAGATATAAGGTGGGTCCGCCGGGGGCCCCGGTCCGTTTCTTGACGGTTGTTTCCGGCGAAACCTTGTTCTTCACCTCGAAAAAGCAGGCCCCGGTGTCGCGGTACACCCGCCACCTGGCCTTGAGACGACGGACCTTGCCTTGGTGATGGGAGCGGAACAGGTCGCGCCTAGGTGTGTCGAGATACAGGCTGTCGTAACCGAAGGACCTTCTTCCCCCGATATCAAGAATCCGGCAAAACGGCGCCAGCCTCGAGAGCAATCCCGGCAGGCGCGGCTCGGCGATCAGGAACTTGGTGTCGTGGCGGATGAGCAATCCCTCGGCATCCAGTTCCGCGAGGGATAGTGGGGCGAACGACGCCGCGGCCGGTCGGTGTTCCGTCAGGCGCTCGGGGAGAACTGGCACCTTCTCGCTGTCGGGCGATTCATCCATGATGTTCCTAAGCATGGCGTCACCGCCCATGGTCCCGCAATATGCAATTTACCGCATGATGAATGTTTTCACGCCCTTTTCATTGAAGCGGCATGGGCCATCGGACGCGATGGACATAGATTTCCCAAGGATCCTTGCCCGTTATGAACGGAGTTTTTCATATGTTGCCCTCCCTATGCGTTGCCGTCTCGCTGCTGTGCCCAAGCGCCGATCCGTTTCCCGCCAAGCCGGAAGGCCTGAAACTGGCCAAGCCCGAGGATGGGGTCGACACCCCTTCCACGCCCGCGCCCGCCGGAGCCATCGTGCTGCTCGATGGTAAGTCGCTTGAAGGATGGACCCACAGGAATGGCGGCAAGGCCGCTGCCTGGAAACTGGCTTCCGGGGGCGCCGTGGAGGTGGTTCCAGGCACCAGCGACCTGCTCAGCAAGCACATGATCGATAGCCCCGTCCGGTTGCATGTCGAATTCCGCACCCCTTGGATGCCCGGCAGCAAGGGCCAAGGCCGTGGCAACAGCGGGGTTTATCTGCAGGGCCGCTACGAGGTGCAGGTTCTCGACAGCTACGGGATTGAAAAGCCCGGGGAAGGCGATTGCGGGGGCATTTACGGGATTGCCAAGCCCAAAACCAATGCCTGCAAGGCTCCCTTGGCCTGGCAGGCCTACGACATCGATTTCACTCCCCCGGTCTTCGAGGGGGGAAAGAAGTCCAAGCCCGGCGTCATCTCGGTGACCCTCAACGGCGTGCTGATCCACGAAAATGTCACCATCACCAAGGACAACACCACCTCGGGCCTCGGTGGAGATCCCTCGACTCCGGGCCCCCTGCTGCTGCAGGATCATGGAAACCCGGTGCAGTACCGGAACATCTGGCTGATGAAGAAGTAAGGAGAACATCTTAATGGAGCGCACTCTGGTCCTGCTCAAGCCCGACGCGGTTCAACGCAGGCTTGCCGGGGAACTCATCTCCCGTTTCGAACGCAAGGGCCTGACCATCGTCGGGCTGAAGATGCTGCAAGCTTCCAAGGATCTGGCGGAAAAGCACTACTCCGTGCATGCGGCGAGGCCGTTTTACCAAAGCCTGATCAGTTTCCTCACCTCCGGTCCCACCGTGGCGATCGCCTTGGAAGGGCGCGAGGCCGTCGCGGCCGTGCGAGGACTCATGGGCCTCACCGACGGGGTGAAATCACCCCCGGGAACGATTCGCGGCGACTATGCCATCAGCATTCAGAACAACCTTGTCCATGGCTCGGACAGCGTTGACAACGCCAAGGCTGAAATCGAGTTGTGGTTCAAGCCGGAGGAACTGACCTCATGGAATCCAACGGATAGCTCATGGGTGGCCGGTTAAATTAAAAATGAATGATGCTTTACCTCCCCGACAGCCCACGGGGAGGTTTTCTTCATGAGAACTTCGTGGAAAGGGTCGATGAATTGAAAGCCGTGCGTTAGCATTAGAGGTAATTCAGTCCCCGGATTCTTCTGATTCGTCTGGATGTCATGGGGAGGGTGGCAAACTGCCCCCCAACTGAATCAAGCAAGGAGTGGGACGATGCGCCGGACCGGGTTGGGGTTGATGGTGCTTCTGGTCGCCGGACTCCTCGTGTTGCCGGCATTAAGCCAATCCAAGCCGCCCCAGCCCGCGCAAGGCGGCTCCGTTTCCGGCGAATCAGCCGGAACACAGGCGCGTCTTCAACGCGAATTCCAGGAATTCAAGCTTGCCTTGAAGCTGCTTGAGCAACGGTTGGAAAAGTCGGGCAAGCCCGATGACAAGCTTCGCGTCGCTTCCATTCGGGAAGCCCTCAAGCTGATCGAGGAAAAATCAACCGACTCCAAGTTCGAGAACATCCTGCAGGATCTCCGCAAGCAGGAGTTGTTCAAGAGCACCGACAAGCTGCAAGGACTTGTCGACCGCAACAAGGATCTGGCCGAGGACCTGGCGCGGCTCATCGACGCCCTCAATCGCGACCCCGAAGCCGAACTGCGTCGGCAGCGCGAGGAAGCGAAAAAGGTGCTTGAAAAACTCAAGGATGTCATCGGCAAGCAGGAACGCGTGCGCGGCAACACTGAACAGGGTCGCATGAGCAAGGAGGAACTCGAAAAGGCGCAGGCCAAGGTGACTCAGGAAACCAAGGAACTCAAGAATCTCATCGAAGGAAAAAAGAACTCTCCAAAGGATGGCGACCCCAAGGACGGAATGGGCAAGGACGGCAAAGGTAAGGATGGCGACCCCAAGGACGGAATGGGCAAGGACGGCAAAGGAAAGGATGGTGACCCCAAGGACGGAATGGGCAAGGACGGCAAAGGAAAGGATGGTGACCCCAAGGACGGAAAGGGCAAGGACGGCAAGGATGGCATGGGCAAGGACGGGCAACCCCAGGATGGCATGAACAAGGATTCCGGCGGCGATGAGTCAGCTGATTCATCCCAGCAGCCGTTGCCCCAGGAAAAAGACCAAGCCCGCAAGCGCATTCAGGAGGCTACTGAATTCCAGAAGGAGTCGGAAAAAAAGATCGCCAAGGATGAAAAGAAAGCCGCTTCGGAAAAGCAGGGGGATGCCCTCGACAAGCTGAAGGAAGCCCAGAAAAAACTTGAGGAACTGCTCAAGCAATTGCGCGAGGAGGAAATCGATCGCGTGCTGGTCCAGTTGCAGGCCCGGTGCGTTGAAATGCTCAGGCTCCAGATGGAGGTGAGGGCCGGCACCGCTGAACTCCAGGCTTCGGTGATGGCTCGTCCGGACAAGAAACCCGACCGCGTGCATGAGCAGAAGGCCCTCGAATGGCACGACCGCGAGGCCCAGATTGTCCGTAAGGCCGCCGATGCCCTGAGGCTGATCGAGTCGGAAGGATCAGCGGTCGCCTTCGCCGAGGTTTTCAGGCAGGTGGGCGATGACATGTCGAATGTCCGCGACCGCCTGAAACTTGCCGATGTCGGCGAGGAAACCGTGCGGATCGAGGATGACATCATCGCGACCCTGCGTGAAATGATCGAGAGCCTGAAAAAGGCCCAGCAGGACAACAAGAACAAGAAACCGCCCATGCCCGGCCAACCCGGCCAGCCGAATCCGGGCCAACAGGACCAGCGCCTGATCGACCAGATATCGGAGTTGAAGATGATCCGGTCGATGCAGCTGCAAATCAACAAACGGACCGAATCATACGGACGCAAGTTTGAAGGCGAGCAGGCGCCGGACCCGTCCGTGGTGCCCGACGCGCGCTCAAAGGCGCAGGCCGAGCAGGTGCTCAAGGAGATCAGGGACCTTGGCCGCCGACAGGACAAGATCGGCAAGGTGGCCCGGGACATTTCGTTGGGACGAAACAAGGGGCAATGAAACCGGGAGGATCATGGCGATGCGTGGATTCATGAACGGAAAAGCGCTTGGATTGCTCGCGGGTGCCGCCCTGGGGGCGATGGCCGCCGACAACGGACCGCTCGTCATTCCGGCCGCGCCCGACCTCGGGTTCGGCGTGCTCAAGGCCCAGGATGCCGCCGCGGCCCGGGCGAAGGCGGAGGAATTGGCCCGCATCGGCGGCGCTCAGCCCGACCCGGCCAAAGTGCAGTCCTTGTGGCGCGAGGACAGGATCCTGGCGGATGAGGTCGCCGACACCATCTCGCTTGGCCATCCCGAGGCCGCGCGCCTGCTCGCCGTGGCGCGGGGGAACGGACCAGCGCCTTCAGCCCAGCCCGCATGGCTCAAGGATGAGAAGGTGCCCCTGGCCGCTCGCGCGAATGTGGCCGTCGCCTACGCCCGGGCCCTGTCCAACCGCCGCATCCATGAGGATGCCCTGGAGGCCCTCAAGCCTTTCAAGCCTGAACAGGTGGCCGATCCCGCGACCTATTTGTTCCACCGGGCCGTTTCCGAACATGCGTTGGTGATGAAGGCCGAGGCCTCCGCGACCCTCGAAAGGCTGCTGGGCGACATGCCCGAGTTGCCCGAGCGATACCGGGCCCTCGGCTCGCTGATGGCGCTCGATGTGCAGACCTGGCGCGACAAGGACCTCGGCTGGGTCTCCCGCAAGATGGAACAGATCACCCGCCGGCTCGACAACCTCCGCGGCGGAAAGCAAACCCAGAAGATCCAGAAGGAAGTTGTCCTCCGCCTCGATGAGATGATCAAGGAACTGGAGAATCAGCAAAAGAACCAGTCCGGCAGCAACGGCGGCAATTGCCCCAACGGCGGCCAGCAGGAAGGGCAGCCCGGAAACACGGTCCAGCCCTCCAGCCCGCAGCAGGACAGCATCGGCGGCCAAGGTGGTGGCAAGGGCGATGTCGACGGCAAGAAAGCCGTTGAAATCGCCGAGGTGTGGGGCAAGCTGCCCGACCGTGAGCGCGCCCAGGCCATGCGCGACCTCGCGGCCCGGGCCCCGGCCAAATACCGGGAAACACTCGAGATCTATTTCAAGAAGCTCAATGAGGCGGGCCCGGCAAAGCCCGTGCGCTGATGACGCGTTTCGGCACGGTCGCGCTCGCCTGCATGGCATGCGCGCTTTCGGGCGCGACGGCGGCCGAGTTGCGGCTGGTGGACGGAAAAGTCCTCTCGGGAACCGCCGTCCGCATGGACGCCCAGGGAATCGCCTGGAAGGATGCCTCTGGCGGAGAGTCGCGCCATCCCCTCGACCAGGTCGCCCGAATCGACCCCGCGCCCGCGCCCGCCCGCAATCCCTCCGAGGCGTGGAGCGATGTCGAACTGACCGACGGCAGCATCCTTCGCGCCACGCGCATCGTGTTCGCCAAGGACTCGGCCAAGGCGGAACTCTCCGGCGGCGGCGAGATCACCTTTCCGCTCGGTTCCATCCAGAACATCCTGTTTCCGGCACACCGGGATGATTGGCGCAAGGACTGGACCACCCGGCTGGCCCAGAAGCGGCGCAAGGACATCCTCGCCATCCTCAGGCAGGATGCCGTGAACGCGCTCGAAGGAACGCTTGGCGAACCCGACGCCGAGGGCAAGGCGATGCCCTTCACCCCCGCCGGAACCGACCGCACCGTGCCGGTCCCCTTCGCCAACATCCACGGAATCGTCTTTGAGAGGCTTCCCGACGCCAGCCTCGCCCCCGTCGCGGCCCGCGTCACCGACGCGGGCGGAAGCGTTTGGCTCGCGGCGGAGGCGGGATTCGACGGCACGCGCTGGTCCTTGAAAACCTCCGGCGGGATCACTAAGGCGTTCACCCCCGAAAAGCCCCCCGTGCGCATCGACATGAGCCGGGGCAAGGTTGTTTACTTGTCCGACCTGAAATGGATGCGGGCGACCGACCCCTCCGCCGCCGACACCTTCCGCTTCCGCGCCGGGCCCACCCTTGACAAGAACCTCGACCTGGGCCCGATCCGCATGGGTGGCACCCCGTTCTCCAAGGGCTTGGGCCTATCCGCCACGACGGAACTGGAATACGACCTCGGCGGCGAATACCGTGAATTCCGACTCGTCGCCGGTTTCGACGACGCCGTGGGCGGGGGCGGACCGGTGCTCCTTCGGATCGACGGCGATGGCAAGGAACTGCTCAGGCAAACGGTGGCCCGACAAGGCCGCAAGGTCTCGGCCCCGTTCGTCGTTCCCGTGAAGGATGTCCGCCGCCTGACGATCACGGTGGAACCCTCCGACCCCTCCGACATCGCCTATGGCCGGCACCTGCACCTGGGCGATGCCCGGCTGACCCGCTGACCCCCCGAGGAGACCACACATCATGGCGGCGGGTACGCGCTCCCTGCTTGTCCTTCTGGCGGCCGCGCTGCCGATCCATGCCGCCGACCCGGCCGTGGACTCCGAGGACCGGGAACGGGTGAAAACCGTCGCCCGCATCAGCCCCGCCGTCGTGGCGGTGGTGACCGGCGGCGGTTCCGGCGTGCTGATCAGCGAGGACGGCTACGCCCTCACCAATTACCATGTCGTCGGCGGACAGGGACCGGCCCTGAGGTGCGGGCTTCCCGACGGCAACCTTTACGACGCCGTCGTCGTCGGCCTCGACCGCATCGGCGATGTCGCCCTCATCAAGCTGCTGCCCCGCGAGGCCGGCGCCAAGTTCCCCCACGCCGTCATGGGCGACAGCGACACCGTCAAGGTGGGCGACTGGTCGCTGGCGCTCGGGAATCCGTTCCTGCTCGCGACCGACTTCACGCCCACGGTGACCTTCGGCCTGGTCAGCGGCATTCATCGCTATCAGTATCCTGAAAGAGGCATGTTCGAGTACACCGACTGCATCCAATCCGACACGAGCATCAATCCGGGCAACTCGGGCGGGCCCCTTTTCAACACGAGGGGGGAACTGATCGGCATCAACGGCCGGGGATCATTCGACAAGCGCGGTCGCGTGAACTCCGGCGTCGGCTACGCCATCTCCATCAACCAGATCAAGAATTTCCTCGGCCATTTGCGCGCCGGCCTCCAGGTTGACCACGCCTCCCTGGGGGCGGTGGTGTCATCCAGTCCCGAGGAGGAGGGATCGAGGCCAAGGGTGCTGGTCTCGGGGCTCATCTCCTCCGACGCCGAGCGCCGCGGCCTGCAACTTGGCGACGAGTTGACCCGGTTCGCCGGCCGGCCCGTGGGCACGGTCAACCAATTCAAGAATGTGCTGGGGCTGTATCCGAAGGGATGGCGCGTGCCCATGACGGTGCGCCGCGAACGCGAGGGCGGCGGAACCGAGACGCGCCAGATGCTCGTCAGGCTGATGGGGTATGAGCGGCAGGTACAGGGGGAGGCGCCGAAGCCCCCCGCCCCCGGCCGCCCGAAACCGCCGGGCAATCCCGATGGAGGCAAGCCCGCCGCCGACAGCCCCGCGATGAAGCTGTTCGAAGCCCGGCCGGGATTCGCCAACTGGCACTTCAACAAGTTAGCCCGCGACCGACTCCTGGCCGGACTGACCGCCAAAACCGACCTGTCATCCACCACCGGCGACTGGGTGGTGAGGGCCAACGCCAAGCTTGGCGAAAAGGGAAGGGAAGGCACCGCCGTCATCCGCTGGGCCGCGGGCACCGAAGGCATGCCCGACCGGGTCATGGCGCTGATCGACGGGGTCGACTTCACGCTCGAACCGCTGAAAACCGACCTGCCCGCCGCGTCGCTACGCGATCCCCCCGGAAGCGGCGGCATGCTCACGGCGCTTTACCACTTCCGGCAACTCATGCTCAAGGGAAAGTCGGGATTCGTCGGGGAATCCAGCCATGGTGGTGTCGAGCCGTATTACCCGCCGCTCGAGAAGGAACCCGACGACTTGTTCAAGGCTCGCCTCGACGCCGAGATCATCCGCGCCTCCCTTGGGGGAGTGGACACGCGGTTCCAGTTCACGACGGGCCAGGGGGGCACGAGGCTCGCCGGCATGGAGTCGGTCCTCGACAAGGAGGAGGATCCTTGCGAGATCCATTTCGACGATTACCGTGAGGCGGGCGGCAAGTCGCTGCCTTTCAAAATCTCCGTGTTTCATGGAGGCCGACCGTACTGCCGGCTGGAGGTGCAGTCGTGGGACCTGAAGTGACGCTCCTGGCGGCCGCCCTTCTCCTGGTGTCGCCCGCCGAGGAGACGCTCGGTGAAGTCGCCTCCAAGGTCAACGCCCGCCTGGTGAAGATTTACGGTTCGGGTGGAGTGAAGGGGCTTCCGGGATACGGCACGGGCATCCTTGTCTCCCCGGAAGGCCACATCCTGACGGCGGCCAACCACCTGCCCGACAGTTCCGACCTGAGGGTTCACCTTGCCGACGGCACGCGGCTGTCGGCGAAGGTGGTGGCGTCGGAACCCGAGTTGGATGCCGCGCTTCTGAAAATCGACGACAAGACGGCCGCGGGCGAACTTCCCCACTTCGACATCGCCAAGGCCTCCAAGGCGCCGCTCCTGGCTCCGGGCACCGGCGTGCTGGCCTTCAGCAACCAGTTCCAGATCGCCACCCGCGACGAACCACTCACCGTGCAGCGCGGCGTCGTCGCCGCCATCACCACACTCCAGGGACGAATCGGGGTCTTCGAGGCTCCGTATTCCGGTTCCGTTTATGTGATCGACGCGATCACCAACAACCCGGGGGCCGCCGGGGGCGCGCTCACGAACCGCAAGGGCGACCTTGTCGGAATCATCGGCCGCGAACTGCGCAACGACCAAACCCAGACATGGATCAACTACGCCGTGCCGCTGGGCGCCACCGTGGCCTCGCGAGGAACCCAGGGCCGGATGCTGAGCCTGGCCGAGCTGCTCGAAAAAAAGGAGAAATACCGTCCCTCGGGGCGCCCCGACCGCGCCGGCCGTTCTGGTGACTGGAATGTGAGGGCCGGATGGATCCTGGTGCCCCAGGTGATCGACCGGACGCCGCCGTTCATCGAGGAGGTGGAGGCGAACTCGCCCGCATCCCGCGCCGGCGCCCGGCCCGACGACCTCATCGTGTATGTCGATGGAACACCGGTTCCCACCATCGCCGCGCTCCGCGACATTCTTGAGAAGTACCGGCCTGGTGACAAGGTGCAGGTGGAGGTCCGCCGGCAGGACCGCCTCCAGACGCTTGTCGTGGAACTGGAACCGCCTCCCAAGCCCCCCGCCAATCCCCCTCGCTGACGGAACGACTTCATGATCGCCATCATCGCGCTGATCCTGGCCCAAGCAGTCGACATCGAGGACAGGCGGGACTCCGCCGCCCGCGCCGCCATCGGCCGCGTCGCCCCCTCGGTGGTGACCATCGAGACTTCAGGGGGAACCGAACTGGTGGGAGGTTCGCCCGGGGCCCCGGGAAGGCCCGGCGGCCCGGCCGTCAGGCGGGGCCTCGGCCCCACCACCGGCGTCGTGGTCGGTACCGACGGCTGGATAGTTTCAAGCGCCTTCAACTTCGCCAACAAACCCACATCCATCCTGGTGGCGGCGCAGGGCAAGAGGCATGTGGCGAGGCTTGTCGCCACCGACCGCACGCGGATGGTGACCCTGCTCAAGATCGAGGCCGCCGGCCTTCCCGTTCCCGCGGCGGTTCCCCGCGCCGAAATGCGCGTCGGGCAATCAGCCCTGGCGGTGGGGCGCACCCTGTCGCCCGGACTCGAATCATTGCCCTCGGTGAGCTTGGGAATCGTCAGCGCCCTGGACCGCGTGTGGGGCAAGGCGCTGCAGACCGACGCCAAGGTCTCGCCGGTCAACTATGGCGGTCCGCTGGTCGACCTCGAAGGCCGGGTGTTGGGCATCCTGGTTCCCGCGTCGCCCCAAGGCGAGGGTGAGACCGCCGGATTCGAGTGGTATGACTCGGGCATCGGGTTCGCGGTCTATTTCGACGATGTGATGGCGGCCGTGGACAGGCTCAAGGGCGGCCGTGACCTTGAAAAGGGCGTGCTAGGCATCACCCTGGCACCGGGAGACCAGCATGTCGGACCGGTGAAGGTCGCCACGGTCGCGCCCGGCGGCGCGGCCGACAAGGCCGGCATCAAGGCGGGTGATTTGATCACGGCGATCCATGGCAAAGCCGTGGATACCCCGGCCCGCATGCTGCACGCCCTGGGGCGCCTCTATCAGGGCGACAAGATTCCCGTTTCGGTCCGCCGCGAGATGGCCGACCTCCAGTTGCCCGCCGTGGAACTCGGGGGGCCCGCGGCGGCGACCGCCCCACCTTGGTTGGGCATCCTTCCGTCCAGGGACGATCCTGAACAGGGGGTCCTGGTCCGGGCCGTCAGCGCCGGTGGACCGGCGGAAAAGGCCGGCATCAAGGCCGGCGATCGCATTGTCGGCGTCAGCCGCGGCGGTCCGGCGCCGTTGCCCGTGCAAAACCGCGACAGCTTCTCCCAGTTCCTCGAGGGCCAACTGGCCGGGTCTGAGATCAGCCTGATGATTCGCCCGGCGGGCGAACCGAAGGAAGCGAAGCCCAAGGCGGTGAAGGTCGCTCTTGGGGCGTTCCCGGGTGACCTGGCTCCCAAGGCCGATGGGGTTCCCTCGGTGAAGGGTACCACGCCCGCCGGCAAACCCCCCGAAAAGTTGGAACTGGGAGTCACGCGGAAATCCACCGCTTCGGGGGAAGGAAAATACCTACTCCTTGTTCCCGAAACCTACCGCCCCGATGTCGCGCATGCGCTAGTGGTCTGGCTGCATCCGGCCAACAAGGGAAAAGACAGGGAACTTGAGGCGCTGCTGCTCTACTGGGAGCGTTTTTGCGCCAAGAGGAACATCATCATGATCGCCCCCCAGGGGGAGGGCGAGGCCGGGTGGACCCCCGGCGACGGGGAGTGGATCGCCCAGGCGATCGCCGAAACGAGGGACAGCCTCGCGATTGACAAGCGCCGCATCGTCGCCCACGGCATGGGTGCCGGCGGCCTGATGGCTTACTACCTCGGATTTCATAAGCGCGACCTAATCCGTGGAGTCGCCACAGTAGGGGCGCCGATGGGATCGGCTCCCCGGGACCGGGCCCCGGGCCAACCCCTGGCGTTTTTCCTTGCGGCGGGCGACAGGGATCCCGCGCGTGAAGCGGTTGAACAAACGCGCCAAAAGCTTGTGGATAAAAGGTTTCCGACCATTCTTCGCCTCATGGGCGAGTCGGGCGGCGTTTACCTCGACGATGCCAGCCTCGAGTCGCTTGTTGACTGGATCGACACCCTCGACCGCATGTGATGGCGCCGTTAAACCTGAAATAATCGGGAAACGCCCGCATATCCGCTCAAGTCGGCCAACCGGAACAACCGATACCACCATCACACATGGTCTTGGACCATGGCGACCTGCCGCATCAACCGCGGGTTGCCTGGTCGAGCGGGGGTGCGGGCATGAAATGGTACCAGTGCCTTGGTTTGGGTCTTCTATCAGCGATCCTGCCGGTCCTTTCCGGCTGCGCCCCGTTGTCCATGGGCATATTCACCCCCATCCCGGTGCCGCCTTGGGTGACCGAGCGGATGGAGGACAAGTACGCCTTCAAGAACGACAGCCGGACACCGGTGTTGCCGCCGATCCGCGAGGGCTTCCCCCTGCCGACCTGCGACGACCCGCCCGATGACGCCCAGGTGATCCGGGCGCTGCCCAGGGTGACCCGGGGGGTTCCGTTCTTCTACGAGGAGTTCCGCGACGATATGACCGTCGTGGTTGAAAAGCTCGTCGACAAGATCGATCCGCCGCGGTTCTTCCCGCTGATCGGGCCGGCCCAGCTTCATCACTGTCACTTCAAGTGCACCGTCTACTACAAGGAAACGATCGAGTCGGGCTATCCCTTCCCGGTGAAGGTGACACGGCCGCGCGTCGAGGTGGTGTACATCGACAAGGACCACCTGCACCTCTATGTGGGCAACGACCCCGAGGTGCAGAAGTCGGTCACCAAGGACCTGGTCAACTACTGACCGCACACGGGGCGCGTCCCGCGGGATGCCAGGGACGGCAGCCCGGGACGCGCCCCTCCCGTTTTCGGAGATCCACCATGGCGCGCATGTGGCGAATCGCAGCCGGCCTACTCGTCGCCGGAGCAACCTTGTCCCGTGAGCCGGCATGGGCCGAGTCGCCACCGGCCGCCGCCGTCGTCGACCCGATGGATTCATTCCACGAGTTGCGGCTCGAGTGCCTGGTCCTCGCCGACCCGGCGATCGGCGAGACGCGCCTGTCGCTGCGGAAGACCGGGGACACGCTCGAGGTTCGCGGCACCTGCGAAAGCGTCGCGGCTCGTCGGGCGGCGCTGGCCGTCCTTGCGCGCGAGCACAAGGGCGCCCTCCGCGACCTCACCAGCATCGCGGTGATCCCATTCCAACCCAGGAAGCCGATGCAATCCGCCTCCCTCCAGAAGATGGCCGCGCGCCGGGTGAAGGAAATCGCCCCCTCCCAGGCGGCCGCCATCCAGGTGGAATCGGCGGAACCCGGGATGCTCGAGGTCAGTGGATTGGCGCTCTCCATGGAGGACAAGGTGGAGATCAGCCGCGCCCTGAAAAAGCTCGCCGGCGTCGTCGCCGTTCGCAACGACCTCCGCGTGTCCCCGATGATGCGCGAAGGCCGCATGGTTACCCTCGTCACGGCCGACGGGCGAAGGGCCATCGACGGAAGCATGGCCTCATCGCGCCCGGCGCGGCCGGAAGCCGCGGCTTCCCCGGCGGTTGCCAAACCAGTCGCCAACCAGCCGATTCAGCCCGTCGTCGCCAGCGACCGTAACGACATCATCGAAAGGAAAGCCGACGCACCCAAGCCGCGTGACGCCCAACCCCCCGCCGTGGAAACGGCGCGAATCGTGGTGGCGGAAGCTGTTTCACGCCCGCGGCAGCCAAATGGCCCATCCCAACTCTGGCAACCTCCCCCGACGGTGACCGTGGGGGGAAAGCCCTTCTCTCACCCCGCCGACAGCCTGGATATCCAGCCTGCCGGATACGCGGCGGCACATGCCCCAGCCGCCGGTGAATCCAAAACAATCGCATGGCGCAACAAGACCCTCGGCGTGTCGGTTGAAACAGCCACGGCCAAAGCCAAACCATCTTTCCCCGCCAGCATTTCCTCGCAGGTGGCCGCCGCCACCGGCACTCCCAACAAACCAGCGCCAACTCGAGCCGTGTCCCTGCCGGAACTGATGCCGCCGCCTTCCATTCCAACCTCGGCGCCCGCCCCACCTTCCCCGGAAAAAGCCAAGCTGCTGCCAAACAATCCCGCTCCCAAGGGAACTCCGAACCAAGCCTTGTCCCTGCCGGAGCTGATGCCGCCGCCTTCCATTCCAACCTCGGCGCCCACCCCACCTATCCCGGAAAAAGCCAAGCTGCTGCCAAACAATCCCGCTCCCAAGGCGACTCCGAGCCAAGCCTTGTCCCTGCCGGAGCTGATGCCGCCGCCTTCCATTCCAACCTCGGCGCCCTCGCTCCTAATACCGGAAAAAACCACACAACTCCCGACCAACCCGGCCCCCAAGCCACCCGTGTGGGATCCGGTTCCCACCCCGGCGGTTCGAAGCCCCGAATCGATTGGAAACCGGGCGGTGTCTTCTGCGCCCGCCATTCGGGAATGGCAGCCGCGCGGCAGTGAATCGCGCGTGGAACCAGCCAAGCATGAGACCAATCCCGTGAAGGTAAACCCGGAACCCGCTGGCAAACTGGCGAAATCCGGACCCCCCTCCACCGAAACCCAACCCATCAGGCCGGTCTCGGCCCGCATGGTCGAAGAGCCCGTTTCCGGGCGGATGATCGAGGAGGAACCACTGGCTGTTCCGACAGCACCTGCCTTTCCCAAAATCTCCATTCGCTCCTCCGCTGATCTGAAAAAAGCGGTCGAGAAAGCCTGCGGACGCGCGGCGCGCAAGGTCACCGTGACCCAATTGGGCAACCTCTACCATGTCGCCATCAGCGTGCGTGGTTCCCTCGACGAGAAGGCCGCCATCGATCGCATGATGTCGATTCCCGAGGCCTTGTCACCGCAGGTTCGCTTCGAGGTAAGGCAGGGAGACTGAAACCACTTTCCTTTCCCGCCGGCGGCTTGGAAAAATCCACCGAACTTCATGCGTTTGACTGAATTGGCAACCTGTCCGGACGAATCCCATCCAGAGCGAGGTGATTCCACTTCGCCAAGGTCAGGAGATTCGTCATGTCGCTTCGCCCCTGGATTTCAACCCTTTCGTTGAGCGCGCCTGTTGCCGCTGGCGGATTGTCCGTCTACGGCATCAGGGGAGCCACCCGCTCCCCCGTCGATTACGCCACGCTTGATGAGGCGCTTGCCAACGGTTTGGCCGAGGTCACCGAAATCAGCGAGTCGGGATCCGTTCCCGAACTCCGGTTCATCAACCGTTCCGACAGGAAAATCCTGCTCCTGGCGGGAGAGCAGCTGGTCGGAGCCAAACAGAACCGGGTTCTGAACACCTCGATCCTCGCCGAGGCCGCGTCGGAAACCAAAATCCCGGTTTCGTGCGTCGAACAGGGCCGCTGGCATTACAAGAGCAGGGGTTTTGGCTCCTCCGGAACATCGGCCCACGCCAAGCTGCGCGCCGAAATGGCCATGGATGTGAGCCACTCGCTCAAGCGGGGCGGCGCGGCCTCCGCCAACCAGGGGAAAGTCTGGAGCGAGGTTTCACGCAAGCTGGCAAGCCTTCATGTGGACAGTCATTCCATCGCCCTGGAGAAGGCGTTCGAGGACCGCATGGGCGAAATCAATGCGCGGATCGTCGAGCTGAAGCCGGAAGCCGACTGGTGCGGCGTCATGGTGTTCTGCCATGGCAGGCTGTCAGCGATTGACTGCTTCGACCGTCCGGAATCCCTGCGCAAGTATTGGACCAAGCTCATTCGCGGCCACAGCCTCGACGCCATCGAGCCATCCGGCGAAGGCGCGCTCCCCCGGGAATCGGCCGAAGCATGGTTGGAACGCCTGGCCAACAGCGGCGGCGCGGGATACCAGCCATCGGGAGGAGTGGGCCTTGACCACCGCCTGGAAGGCGCCGGAATCCATGGGAACGCCCTGCTGCTCGATGGCGTTCCCCTGCACCTGCAAGCCTTCGGCGGCCAGAACTGAGGCCGCGGGGCCTTGGACGCGATGGCGGGCGCGCTCGCGGGCCCGGAACCGGCGGCACCATCATGGACCTGACAAGGACTCCCCGGTCGCCGGGGCGGCAAGGGTTGGTTCCCCGCGCAGGAAGCCCAGTCGGGCCAGAAAACGGTCGGCCTCCCTGAGCGTGACGGACCGCCAGGGTTCGCGGTTGAAGAAGCCGTGCTGCTGACCCATGGCAATCATGACGGTGGCGTTTGAATTTCCAACCTGCTTCCAGCGGGCCAAGGCGGTGTCCCAGCCGGGTTTCCAGGAATCGCGGTCTCCGAAGAACACAATCGCCGGAGCCATTCCCGGCTTCAGGTGCCTGAGCACATCCACTTCCGGGTCGTTCTTGTCATCGGGAGAAAAGGCCGGGTTGAAAAGCAGGTAACCGGCCACAGAGACATCGGCGCTTTTGGGATCCTGGGGATCATTGAGACCCGGATTTGTGGTTGCCAGCACGGCGATGTGCCCGCCGGCCGAACCGCCGCCGGTGACAATCCGCGAAGGGTCGACGCCCAACTGACCCGCATGCGCCTTGAACCAGCGGATGGCACTCTTGGCGTCGATGATGCAGGCTCGCTTTTTGGTTTCGCCGGGCGGCAACGCCGCCGCTTCCTTCGCGGACAGCATCCTGTAATTCGCCGTGGCGGCCACGAGGCCCCGGCTGGCAAGGTACTGGCACGCCACCCGGAACTGCCCCGGGGTTCCGCCGCTCCAGCCGCCTCCATGGAACAGGATCACTCCCGGCACCTTCGCCTTCCCGGCATCATGCCCCTGGGGAAAATACACCTCCATCTGCCGGGGCTTTCCCCCGGACTCCTTGTAGGTGAGGAGCTTGCCCGGCTTGTCCGGGTCGAACGCATCCGCTGAAACCGGCTTTCCCTCCGCTGCCGCGGGATACCGCTTCACCCGCACATCGTTCTTCTGCCTGGCGCCCGGGGTGCTACGCCCCTCCGTGATGATCGTTTCCAGGCGCTGGCGCATGGCGGCGACACGGTCGGGATGCCTGTCGGCGAGGTTCCTGGCTTCACCGATGTCTTCCTCGAGGTTGTAAAGCTGGAACCCACCGCCTTGGGGGGCCTTCGGGTCGGGCCCGAGAATCAGCTTCCATTTCCCGTCACGAAGCGAAGGCAAACCCGAGGCGGCGCAACTCACTGAGTGAACGCGAACGGGCTTGTCGATTCCCTTGAGGATTGGGAGCAGGCTGAAACTGTCCTCACCGGCGTTTTCAGGGAGAGTGGTTTGCAGGATGTCGGCCATCGTGCGGATCAGGTCGGCCTGGTGCGCCAGTTGGCCGGACACGGCGCCCGGCTTCACCACCGCCGGCCAGCGGATGATGAACGGAACACGGTGGCCACCCTCGTAAACCTCCGTCTTGTAACCACGCAACCGACCGCTGGGAAAATGCCCCTGGCGTTCCAGGTCCTTGGCTCCCACATAACTCGCGAACCCGTTGTCGCTGGTGAACACCACCAAGGTGTTGTTGGCCCTGCCACTCTTTTCAATGGCTTCCACAACACGGCCCACCAACCCGTCGGTTTCCATGACGAGGTCGGCGCAGTCATTGCCCAGCAGGCTCTTGCCTTTCCATTCCTTGTTCACCGCCAGGGGGGTATGGGGCGTGGTGAGGGGAAGGTAAAGGAGATACGGGGCCTTTTCCGCCGCGCATCGGGAGATGAACTGGCAGGCCCTGTCGCCCAGCGCCGGCAGGATGTTTTCAAGGCGCCAACCCGGAATCGCCGGGCCCGGCAAGCTCGCCTGATGGTTGCGGAGAAGCGATTCAGGCAGCAGTTCCGAGGGAATACCCACCGTTCGGTCGTTCTCGATGAAGCAGTACGGCGGCCAATTCGGCACATCGGTGCCGAAGTAGAAGTCGAAGCCACGGGTGGTGGGCCCGCCGCCAATCGCCTTAGAAAAAGCTCCCTCCCAGGCGGCCCGGTGTTCTGCCGTGGCCGTCGCCCCCTTGGGAAAGTTTCGGAACAGCCCGGCCTTGCCCTCCTCGATGGGCCATTCCCGCCCCAAGTGCCATTTGCCGATCGCGGCGGTCCGGTAACCTTGGCCCTTGGCCAACCCCGCGATGGTCAGCCTGTCCTGCGCGACCAGCGGCGCGCCCCAGACACCGACGATGCCACTCTGAAGGCGCGTGCGCCAATGGTAGCGACCGGTGAGAAGGGCGTAACGCGAGGGAGAACAGACGCCTGATGACGAATGGCCATCGGTGAACCGCATGCCCTGCCTGGCCAGGCGGTCGATGTTCGGCGTGGGAATGCGGCCGCGTTCGGGATTGTTGCATTGGACATCGCCGTAGCCCAGGTCATCGGCCAGGATGATGACGATATCGGGCTTGCCTGTTTCCGCCCCGGAACAAGCCACCTGTGTGAGGAACGTGAGGAAAACCAAGGATAATCGCATGAGCGGCTCCGGGCCTGTTCGCGGTGAACCGGCGCATTGTGAAGCCAGGCGTCGTCCCAGTCAAATCACGGGAAAGCGTGAACCGCCCGACTTCCTTGGCGCCGGTTGGCCAACGGTGCGGGGAAGCGCGGCATTCTTGGTGCCATGCGGAAAACGCCATGTGCCGCGGCTTAGTCCTTGCCCAGCTTGAGGCTGTCGAGCGCCACCAGGAGAGCCCGGGCATCGGCGGGCCTCTTGGAGGGATCGGCCTGCAGGCACTTGCCAAGCAGCTTGCCGTGCCCCACGGGCAAACCCCGGTCGAGCGCCTTGTCCACCCAATCGAGCCCCTTGGGAGCCGGCAGGTCCCACTGGCCCATCACCATCTGGTACCAAACCACACCCAGGGCGAACACATCGTCCGAGGGAACGGGCGGGTTCCCCTCCAATCGTGACGGGGAGGCGTAATGCGCCGCCCATCCCCCGCGAATCTCATGCATGCGCCTGCCAACCTTCATCGCCGTGAGGTTCCTGACCTTGATGAGGTGCGCGGCCTCGACATCCGCCCATCCCGTTTCCGACAAGTGGATTTTCCAGCCGCGACCCTGGCGGGCGAGCACCAGGTTCGAGGGCATCAGGCCGCCGTGGGCCTGCGGATTGTCGCGACCGTGAAGGAAGGCCAGCGACCGGGCCACTCGACGGATCCAGCGTCCCACCCGCGCCGGGTTGATTTTATCATCTCCCGGATCCCAGATTGCGGATACAGCGGTGAGGGGAACCGCCCGCTCGTAGGCCCATGCGATGTAGGCCTGCGAATCGTCCTGGCCGTGGCTGAGAAGCCGCTGGATGGCCGGATGTCCGAGGCGCCTGAAATGGTTGAGCCGCCCGGCCGAGGTGGCGAACTCCTCGCGGGCCTTCCTGTTCCGAATGATCGCCAGGGAAACGACATCCCCCTTGTTGATCATGGTCGCCTTCCAGTACTCGGTCGTGGCCGTGGCGAAACGGAACCGCTTGAGGCGGTAGCCCCCGGCTTCCTGTCCGGGTTCATTGCCCGGTTGCCTCAAGGGCAGGATGTCGAGCAGTTGGGCCGGTTCTTCTTGGGTCATCGGCTTGGAGGCTTTCCGGCCCAGGGGCGACCCGAGTGAGGCGGCCCTGTGCCTGGCCTGGCTCATGACATGGCAGAGGTAACCGGCAAGCGCCTGCTTTTCCTTCTTGTCGGGAAGCCATGCCCAGCCGCGCGCCAGGTCGCGGACGCGCGCGCGCATCAGCGCCGAGGGCATGGCCAGTCCCTTGGCGAGGGCCTTGCCCCGCTCGGAGGGTTTTTGCCTCGCTGCCACCCTGGCGTGGATCTGGTCGATTCCCGCCAGGATGTGCTTTTCGACGGAGGATCGCGCCGTGAGGTCCGACATCGCCACTTCCGCGATGCCCCGGGCCAGGTTTTCGATCCAAACCGTCCAAGGAGACATGGAAAAGCTCGCGAAAAGCGGGAATATCCTTATCCATCTTACCCTCTCTTTCAGGTTGCGGCGCTGCGCTTGCGACGAATTCCGCGGCGGGTGTATCGTCTTCGCCCGTGGCCGGCATGGAGAGTCTTCATGAAGATCAGGTCGATGGCGGGATGGACCTTGGCGGTCGGGTTGGTCGCCGGGGGATGCCTGTTCTTCCTGGGGATTGACCGCGCCGTGGCTTGGTGGCGCGTGCGACAACTACTGGCGGCGGATCCCCAGTCCCGCGCCATCGTGATGGACGATCTGGCGCGCCACCCCGCGGCATCGTGCCGGCAGTTGGCCGAAATCCTCGTCGAGGAAAACGACCCGGAGCGGGCGGCCATTTTGGGAGACGCCTTGTCGCAGGTGGGCCGCGAAGCCGGTGCCGCCGCCGACGACGCCATGGCCCAGGTGATTGAACAGTTGGTGCAAGGCCACAGGGCTTGCCCTCCCGCGGGCCGGGAACAGGCGGCCTTGTGGGCCGCCTCCATGCTCGAGCGGACGCCGGATGACTCCCGTCCCACCCCCGAGTTCATGGCGGGAGCGAACAGGCTGATGGAGATGGGCAGGGTGAACCCCGAGCCGGGCCCCCGAGCCGCGACCATTCGCCTGGCAGCCTCCCTGGCCAAGGTGGGCCTCACCAACGAGAATCTGCCGCGGTTCCGCGAACTGGCCCGCTCGGGAATCGCCGATGCCGATCCGAAGGTCCAGTTGGCGGCCATTCCGCTGGCCGCCATGGGGCCGTTGTCCATGCTCGAGGAATTGGCCCATTGCCTGGGAAGCCATTCGGCCGAGGTCAGGCGGGGAGCCTTGTTGGTGCTGGGCCCCAACCCCGAGGTTCTCAACGAGGATGCCCTGCTGCCCCTGCTTCATGACCCCGACCAGCAGAACGCCGCCCTGGCCCGATCAGCCCTTGTGGCCCGGGGACTCAATGACGACCAGATCCGTCTCGGCCGACTGATTGCCGATCCCAACCCCGTCCATCGGCTGGAAGTGATCGATCACCTCGACGGACCCGCGCAGGTCGATGTGGGGATGTGGCTCAAGCGCCTCAGCCACGACACATCACCGGCGGTGCGCTCCGCAGCGGCGCGCGCGATGGCCCTGGCGGGCGGAACTGATTTCAACGAGCGACTGTCGCAAATGGCCGAGGGGGACCCCAGCCCCACCGTCAGCAGGTTGGCCAGGCATTTCATGCAAGGGTCGATTCGCTAGGCGCGAGTCATCATCCCGCGCCATAAGACGAACAAAATGATTAAATTTTTCTCATATTCATATATTAAGCCTTCCCATTTTCTCTAGAATACAACCTTTAACCAACCCATTCCCCTGAGTGACACACCCATGGGCCGATCCCTTGTCCACGCCGTCGCGCACTGGTTACGCAGGATGAGTCCTGCCGCCCTTCTGTTTGCCCCGGTACTGCTGGCGCAAAACAACGATGAAAAAGTGAAGGAAAAGGGGGCGCCCAGCAAGATCATCCAAGTCACCGTCTACCCCGACACCGCGCTCGTCACCCGCGAGGTGACATTGCCTCCCGAGAAGGGATTTTATGAGTTGGTGGTCACGCCGCTGCCGCCGACGGTGGTCGTCGATTCCCTGTATGGCGAGGGAAGCGATGGCATCCGCGTGCTGGCGACCCGATACCGCAGCAGGGCCGTCGAGTCGGACACCCGCAAGGAGGTCCGCGACCTGAACGACCAGGAGGAAAAGATCCTATTGGAAAACCTCCGGCTGGCCTCGGAGGCGAAAACCATCGAGTCCAACACCTCCTTCCTCACGAAGATGGAGGCCTTCGTCTCCGCCAGCACCACGCATGCGACGGAGAAGGGAAAGCTGGATTCCAAGGAGATCACCAAGCTGACCGAATATGTGATGGACCTCAGGCGCGCGCAGAACAAGCAATCGCACGAGAACACCGTGCAGCAGCAGGAAAACGCCAAAAAGCTCGCCTTCCTCAAGCTGAAGAAATCGGAGATCGCCACGGGATCCAATCGCACCGAGAGGGAGGCGGTGTTGGTGGTGGAGCGCACCGAGGCGGGCAAGGGCAACGCCCGGCTGAGCTACCTCGTGGATGCCGCGTCATGGAAACCGCAGTACCGGCTGCGTTCGGGCACCGAGGCGAAGGCCGCGACCAAGATGGAATACCTCGCCGGCATCAGCCAACAGACCGGCGAGGACTGGAAGGGTGTCAAGCTGGTCCTTTCCAACGCGCAACCGATGCTGAACGCCGCTCCCCCCGACCTGAAGGCCCTGGCCGTGGCCGTGACCTCGGTTCCCGCGGTGCCCAATCCGCCCGGCATGGCCGGCCCGGGCGCCCGTGGCACCGCCGGCGCGACGCAGGCGATGCCCGTCCCCGGCCAAAATGCCCCACAGCTTTCGGGCGCGAACGGCATCTTCAACCGCGACAACCTGAAGAAGGCGCTGGAGGGACGCGCGGAACAACTGGAAGTCGCCAACCCGGCCGGGGCCCAGTCGATCGACGAGTTGGAGCAAGGAGCCCGGGCCCTGCGTTTCAAGGCGCAGAACGACTTCAACAAGAACAGCCCCGACACGGGAAACACATCGATCTGGAACTACGCGGGCGCCCTCGACCAGGCCCGGGAACTCATCCTTTCCAGCGAGGAAAAGTCGCAGGGGAAGCCGATCGCCACCTCCGGCGACGGGCCGACCATCACCTACAGGCTTGAGGGAGAAACCACCATCTCCTCGCGCAACGATGAGCAGGTGCTCGAGGTGGCGCGCTTCGACTTGCCGTCGGAGATCTACTACAAGGCCCTTCCCGTGCTGACACCGAATGTCTATCGACAGGCCAGCATGGTCAATTCCAGCAACTTCGTCCTGCTCCCCGGAGTGGCCACCATGTACCATCGCGGCGACTTCGTCGGCCGCATGAGGTTGCCGCTGGTCGCGGTGGGGCAAACATTCGTCGCTGGCTTCGGCGCCGAACCCCAGATCCAGGTCCAGCGCAACCTGATGGACAAGGCAAAGGCGACCCAGGGGGGTAACCAAGTCCTCAAGTACGACTACAGGATCCTCGTCTCGAGCTACCTCAAGGAAAAGGCGCGGCTTCAGGTGTGGGACCGGCTTCCGCTCGCCGAGGGCGAAACCGTCAGCGTCACCCTCGGCAAGTCATCACCCGAATTGTCCAGTGACGCCCTGTACCTCCGCGAGGACCGGCCGAAGAACCTGCTTCGCTGGGACCTGGAACTGGAACCGGGCCAATACGGGGAAAAGGCGCTCAAGGTCGATTACGACTTCAAGATGGAACTGGACAAGAAAATGACGATCAGCAGCTTCAGCAGCAAGTGACGCCGCGGATTGCCGGGGGGTTCCCGCCGGGGGCGGCGCGCCAGTGTCAGGCGCCGCCCGTCACAGCGCGCCCATTCCGAAGAAGACATTCTTCTTGAGGAACCAGTACAACCACGACGACTCCGGGATTTCCCGGCCAGGCAGGTGCTGGCTGTGCCGGGGCTTGATCGAGTTCAGCTCGCCGAAGGCGTCGCGCGTGGAGTAGTCGCGGGCGCCATGCCCCTTGATCCAGTCGTGCAGTTCCTGCGGCTTCTCGAGGATGACGCACCCCTTGGTGCGGCATGAGACGAAGTCCTTGAATTCCCGAAGGTACCGGCTGCCTGATATGGTTTTCACCAGGTCGCCGCCATTGTCGCGCACGGTGTCGGTGGCGAAGGAAAGCGGCGGGCAGATCTCGATGCTGCCGCGCGGCCCGATGTGGAATCCCATGCCCATGGCCGCGGGGCAGAACGCCTCGCCCTCGGCCGTCCAGTAGGTGTCGATGATGATGATCGGATGCTTGTGCCGCAGGGCCACCATGCGCCTGCGGGCCTCCACCAGGTCGTCCTGGCTCAGGCAGTATTCCGGATGCGGCTCCTCGCCCACCGGCCGATAGAAGTAATACCAGATGTACATGCAGCCCCGGCGGATCATGTCCTCGAGGTAGGAGTCGCAGAGCACCTCGTTCAGGTTCTGCCTCGTGATGGTGCAGGCCGTGCCGAAGATCACGCCGCGGTTCTTGAGCCGGGCCATGCCCTCGAGCGCCGACTCATGCACGCCGTCGCCGCGGCGCAGGTCGTTGTTGGCCTGGAGTCCGTCGATGGAGATGAGTGGCGTGACATTGCCGGCCTCGGCGACGCGGTCGGCGTTTTTCTCCGTGAACAGCATGCCGTTGGTGATGGCCTGGAAGTAGCAGTCCTTGTGCCTCTTGAAGATGTCCCAGATGCCCTTGTGCATGAACGGCTCGCCGCCCAGCAGGGTGTAGTAGTGGGCGCTGCGGCGCTTGCCGGACCGGATGATGTTGTCGAGGTCGCCGGGGGGAAGGTGGAACGCCTCGCCCTCCTTCTCGACCCAGCAGCCATGGCAGCGCAAGTTGCAGGTGTTGGTGAGGGCCACGAACATGAAGGGGGGATAGATCTCCTTGCGCGCCAGCCGCGCCTGGTAGGAGCGCACCGCCAGCATGCCCTTGTAGACCCATAGGTGCGCGGCCTTGGCCGCGAGGCGGGGTGATAATTCCGTCGCGGCGCGGTAGGCGAGCTTGGCGAGCATGGGCGGATGCCCTCCTTCAAATATCGAGCTTGTCAAGGGCATCGACGAGCCCGTCGAGCTCGTCGGGAGGGGTGGTGGCGCGGGTGGCCCTCCGGGGCGCCATGCCCACGGTCGGCCCAACGGCCTGCCTGCCGTCCTTCTCCAGTTCGCGGTCACGCTCCCGCGCCGCGGTGGCCATCGGGTCGCCGCCGCCGAACAATTTCGACAGGTCGATCTTGAGGCCGCTGACGGCGCCCACGGGCGCCCCGGCGATCGCGGGAGTCTTGTACTCGGGAAACATGATCGCCTGCTCGGGGCAGACCCGGCTGCACGCCGGGCAACCCTTCTTGCAGTTGTCCTGGCTCTCGACGAGGATCCGTTCGCCGCCATCCACCCCATAGACGCCGAACAGGCAGAAGTCGAGGCACTGCATGCAGTTGGTGCAGCGGCTGTAGTCGATCACCGGGTACCAGCGCCGGGCGGCGGGGGGCGCCGCGAGCGCCGAGGGGTCGGGAACCGGCGCGGGCTTGGGCAGGCCGAGTTCCACCAGCGCCGCGGGCCGCGAGGCCCGCGCGGCCTCCTGCCGGGCCCTGGCTTCCCCGATGATCCGCCTCACCTCCTCCACATAAGCCTCGTGCCCGGGCTTGGCCCTCAGGTCGAGCAGCGTGATCTGCCGGTCAGGAATGGTTCCGGTCGCGCCGATGGGCGACATTTTTTCAGGCTTTTCGTCGCCCTCGTCGGATTCCCCGTCATCCTCGGCCACGGGATGCATCGGGCTTGAACCCTCCCGGCCCTTGACTCCCATGCGGTCGAGAAGCCAGAAGCCCGCCCGCGGATAGAACCATCCGATGACGATCATGTCGCCGGCCACGGATTCCAGGAACAGCCTGCCCGTGTGGCCCGGTTCCAGGTCGTACAGGTGCGGAACGATCGACAGTTCCACCCCCGGCTCCATGAGCAGCGCCGCAGCGAGGCTCTCCTCAAGCCCCCTGCGCACCGGATTCTTTCCCTGCGCCTGCGAAATCACCACGGTCACCCGGTTCCGGCTCATGCTTCCTCGTCCCCCGAAGGCTCGTCCACGATGCGGTTCATGCCGCCCTTGATCATCCTCTGGGTGTTTTCCCAGTTGGCGTGGAGGTGTTCAAGGTAGGCGGCGGCGCCGACGAAGCGCGCCGGTTCAGCGTCGCCGGCGATCTCGTACAGCCAGCCGTCGCCATACCCGTCGGCGTTCACGATGGCGGGGTCGGCCAGGGCCCGGTCGTTGAACCGCTCGACGACGCCGTCCATCGGCGAATACAGGTCGGACTCCGCCTTGGATGTCTCGATGTGCCCGATTTGCCCCAACTGGGCCACCCGCATCCCGGCCGAAAGAGACCAATCGAGGAAGTAAATATCCTTCATGAGCGCCAGGGCGTAGCTTGTGAACCCGAAGCGCCAGGCGCCGGCATGCCCGGCCGGGGCGCACCACAGGTGGTTCGCGGGGGCATACAGCAGCCCGCCGGGCAACACGGCCCGGTGCTTGCCGATCTCGAATACCTTGTCATCGCCCATCGCCCGCAACCATCATCCTTTCAACCCGTCAGGTGTAGCGCTTGTAGTTTCGGTGCTCCGGTTCGAAGAACCGCGGGAGCATCCGGTCGACCTGGATCAGTCCGGGCCGGGAGAGGACGAGGCCCGGCGCCTGGCGGCTGGCCATGCCCATGGCCACGAGGTCGTCCACCGGCGCGGCGAACTCGGCCACGGGGTCGCGCCCGTGGCGCGCGAGGAAATCGGCTGAGTCCCAGTACCCCTTCTTGAGCAGGAGGATCGCCTCGCGTACGAACCGCTCCCGCTCCGACAAGGGGTAGGCTCGGGCCCACGGCACCTCGCCCTTGTCGACGGCCCCCAGGTAGGCTTCCCATGTGTCGAGGTTCTGCACATGCGCGCCGCCGACATGGCCGAAGCTGGCCACGCCGGTTCCGAACATGTCGGCGCCCCGCCACAGGCTGTCGCGGTACACGAACCGGGTCGAGGCGTTCTTCACCGCCGTGGTGGCGCTCGTCACCGTGTATCCGGCCTTTTCCAACTCCTTGTAGGCGTAATCCACCCAGGCGCGCTTGGTGGGCCAGTCGGCCACGGCCCCCGCGGGCTCATCGTTGCCGATGACGCGAAGTTCCTTCGAGAACACCGTGTTGTAGGGAAGTTCCATCTGGTAGATCGTCACGCAGTCGGGGGCCAGTTCGAGCGTTTTGGCGATGCAGTCGCGCCAGTTGTCCCAGCTTTCGTCCAGCATTCCGGCGATGAGGTCGATGTTCACCTGCGGGAAACCCAGTTCCCGGATCCAGCCGTAGGCCCGGAAAATCTCCTCGGAAAGGTGGGCCCGCCCGTTGCTCTTGAGAAGAGCCTCGCTGAAGTTCTCCACGCCGAGGCTCACGCGCGTGACCCCAGCGGCGCGCAGGGCCTCGAGCTTGTGCCGTTGCAGCGTGCCGGGCTCGCACTCGAAGGTGATTTCCGCCGCGCTTGACCAAGGCACATGGGCTTTCACCCGGGCGAACAGCCTTTCAAGCTGCGCCGCGCTGAGGAACGAGGGGGTGCCGCCGCCGAAGTAAACGAACTCCACGCCGCGGTTTCGCGCCATCGGAGACGCCGCCAGCAGTTCCACCTCGCGCATCAGCGCCGCCACATAAGTTTCGATGTCGCCGGCGTTCTTGTCGGTGTAGACCCTGAAATAGCAGAACTTGCACCGTTTCCGGCAGAAGGGGATGTGAAGGTAAAGCCCCAGGGGCTTATCGCCGGCGACAGGCCTTTGCAGAGCCTCGCGCGCCGCGCCCAGGTGGTCGGGCTTCCAGTACGAAAACGGGGGGTAGTTGGCGACGAAATAGTTTCCCAGGCCCGTTCGTTCCTGACGCGCGTCTTCGTCGAGGTTGACCATGGCCATGAATCGGTTCCAGGGGCATGCGGAATCCGGGTAATTAGAGTCACATCCATCCTACCGGAGAGACAGGCCCTCACAAGCCGCCGGACCCGCCCCGTGACGGTGAGGAGCCCTCCTCGTCAATGATTTTCCGACATTCCGAGATCAGGCTGTCGGGAACCCCCATCCCGCCGATGTCGTCAACGGGCCTGCCGGGGGCCACCGCGCCTCGAAGGGGCCTTGGGGTGTCGGGCCTCGGCGCCGTGGCCTGCCGGGCGGTTTGTTCAAGGATCTCCCTGGCTTGCTGTTTCATGGCCTCGAGAGGGTCGGGCGAGGGCCTTGGAACGGCTGGCCGCGAGGCGGGCACCTTGTCCGTAACCGGTTCCGCCGCCGCGGCGTGAGCCAGCTCGCCCGCCTCGCGGAGCATGGCGCCAAAGTCGTCTTCCGGGCGAACCCGCGGCTTGGCGGCCTTGGCGGGCCGGGTGCCACCCCGAGCCTCCTCCTGCTGGCGTTCCACATCCGGGGCCCAGAGCTTTTCCAGTTCACGCGACCCGGGCAACGGGGATTCGGGCTTTTCGGGAACCTCCACAACCTGAACCGCTCGCGCCTCACCGCCGGATTCCGTCAGGCTGGCATACCATTCGACGCATCCCGCGATGGCGCATCCCCGACTCCTGGCCTCCACGGTGATGCCGTTGTCCCCCGAAACAATCACCAGATTGGCGGGGTCCCCGTTGGCCGCGACCAGTTCAAGGATGAGATCGTCGGCGGTTTGGCTTTTGGAATATCGCGTCTCGAAGTTCCGGGAACGCACCTGCCCGCCATGGATGGATGAAATGGCGGGGTTGACATGTCCGTCGAGGCACACGAGCAAATGGCCGGGGCCGCTCCAGGCGCGCCCGAGTTCGGTGAGAAATGCCTCCCGGGCCACCTCGAACGCCTTCCGGGGCATGCTCCTGCGCACCAAGCCAAGGGCATGCAGCAGGTTGTACCCGTCGACGATGTGGTCGCGGTTTCTGTCGAGCTTGTGGTCCGCCACCCGTTGAACTCTCCCGGGCCAGCCCTATGCCAAACCAACATGAACGATCCCAGCTTCATTGTACTTTTCGACATCGACGGCACGCTGATTTCGTCTTCCGGCGCCGGCTTGCGGGCCCTGGAACAGGCGATGGCCGGGCTTCACGGCATTTCCGGGGCGATGAACGGCATTTCGCTGGCGGGCCGCACCGACAGGTCGATCGTCCGCGACCTCGTGAAGGCCCATCAGCTTCCCGCCGGAACCGCCACGGAAGACGCCATCCTGGATTCTTACCTGGGTCACCTGCCCGAGCAGCTGACGGCAGCCGCCAAGCTGCTTCCCGGCATCAGGCCGTTGCTCGACCACCTTGCCGGCCGGCCCGACATCGGGGTCGGCCTGCTCACGGGCAACATCCGCCGCGGGGCACGCGCCAAGCTGGGCCACTTCGACATCTTCCATCATTTCGCCTTCGGCGGATTCGGCGACCATCACACCGACCGCGACGATGTGGCCCGCGAAGCCATCGGGGAACTCCGACAAAGGCATGGGGCCGGCTACCCCGCCGACCGAGTCCTGGTGATCGGCGACACTCCCCTCGACATCCGCTGCGCCCGCGCCGTGGGGGCCCGCGTGCTCGCCGTCGCCACCGGCATCCACTCGGCTGACGAACTGGCGCCCCACGCGCCCGACCACCTCATGGCCGACCTTGGCGACACGGACGCGGTTGTTTCCCTTCTTGCCTGATCCGATATTTATCAATTATAAACAGGTGGAATCCTTCCGGATCGGCCTCACGCGGAGTTGTGCCGCGTCGGTGCCGGACCGGCGATGGCGCGGACCGGCGCATGAATTCCGGATGGCCTTCCCACCGTTGGGCGACCGCCCTCAGACTGGCCTGCCCGCCGCTGGCCGCCATGCCCCTTTCGTTGGTCCTGGCCGCGTCTCTCTCCGGACAGCCGGACTTTGAGATTTTTCCCCTGCTGGCCAGCATCGCGGCCCTGTTGGCCTGGTGGAGGTCACGCGGGCTTGGCGAAATCCAACCGGGCAGGCCCCTTGGCTCCGCCGTCATTCTCGCGGGTTTCGCGCTGCTCTTGGTCGTCACCATGCTGGGCATCCAGAGGATCAGCCTCCTGTGGTTGCTCGCGGCCACGCTCGCGGTGGGCTGGCACATCGGCGGCATGCCGCTGCTGCGGGCTTGGGCTCCGCCCCTCGCTTGCGTCCTTTGGGCCATTCCGCCACCGCTGGGTTGGCATGCGTGGATCACGCGGCAGTTGCAATCGGGGGCGGTGGAAGGGTGCCACCAGGTTCTCATGGCCTCCGAAGTGCTGCATGCCGTGCGTGGGTTGCTGATCGCCCTGCCCGAACACACCTTTTTTGTCTCCGAAGCCTGCAGCGGAGTCCGTTCGTTGTGCGCCATGGGAGCCTTCGCGAGCCTGTGGGCCGTTTTCATGACGCGACCGGCATGGCATGCGGGCGCGCTGGTCGCCTCGGCCATCGGATGGGTTCTGGTGGTGAACATGGCCCGCATTTTGGCCATCATCGCCGGCTTCAAGCTGGGCTGGAACCTTTCCGACGGCTGGCCGCATGCCGCGTTGGGAATGGCGGTGTTCGGCTTGGGAATAACTCTCATCGCGGGCACCGATATCGGCCTGGCGATGTTAAGCGAATGGTGGATCAGCCGGCCAAAGACCTTGCCCCAAGCTACCGAGGCCACCCGGTGGCCCCAGACCAAGCCATGGCCTCGCTGGGTCGTATCCGCCTCGGCGGCCATATTCATCCTGCAATGTTCCGTTTCCACCCTTGTGCTGGCGCGCGCGGTTCCGCAATGGCGCGCCACGGCGCACCTGCCTCCCCTTGCTGGCGCGCTGGCCGGGTCGATCGCGGGTTGGAGCAGGGTTTCAGGGCCACTCACGGTGGAATCGCCGGGAATGATGGCCCTGGGTGTGCGGTCGCAGCAGTGGGTGTACGCCCGCGAAGGCCTGACGGCCCAGGTGGCCATGGACGACTACTTCCCGGGGTGGCACCCGCTGGATGACTGCTATGTGTTCGGCGGGTGGATCAGGCTGGAGACGCGGGTGCTGCCGGGCTTGCCGGGTCCCGTGGTGACATGCGAGCTGGAACGCGACGGGGCCAGGCATGGCTTCCTGGCGTTTGGCCTCAAGACGAATGATGGCCGCTGGATCGGCCCGCCCGAGGTCGTGGAGCGCTACTCGGTGGCCCTTGTCAACCATCTCAAGCATCTTTATCTGGGCCAGGATGTCTCCGGCACCGAAAGTCCCTCAAGGCAAGTGCAGGTGTTCGTGGACTCGACGCGGCCGCTGGATGAGGCGGGCCGGGCGAGGGCCTTGGAACTGTTCGAGGCCGTGAGGGCCGCTTTTGATCCGCTCTTGTGGCCGGCGGGTGAGCCATGAGCCGTTTCCCGCCCCCGGCCGGCCCGAACCACGCGGGACACGGATGGCTGCCGCTTCTGTTGGCGTCCCCCGCGGTCATCACGCTGCTGCTGGTGGTTGGGGCGGCCATTGCCATCCAATTCGGACCGGATAATTTGTCGTTTTACCGCCGGAAGGCCCTGCGAGCCGCCCAGCGTGGGGACGGCAGGTCGCAGGCCTTCGCGCTCGAATGCCTGCTGGCGCTGGAACCGGCCAACCGCGCCACACGCTGGGAACTGGCCCTGGTGTACCGGGCCACGGGCCGAGCCGGACTTTTCGCCGAAATCTCCGCCGACCTCATCACCCCGGAAAGGCCGGGCTACGCGCCGGCGCAAATCGACGCCGCCAGGCGACTGTTGGATTCCCTCGAGAGGCAAACGCCGGTTGGCTCCTCCGAGCAGGACCGGCTGTTGAGGGCCGCCATGGCGCACCTCAGGCAGGCGCTCGCCGACCAACCCAAACACCCTGAGGCCACCGAAAGGCTTGTCGACCTTTTGGAGGCCCTCGGCGGAGCGGCTGAGGCGAGGGAATTGGCTCTAACCCTGCCGGCCGCGGGGCTGACAGCTTCCATGTCCATCCGCAAGGCCTGGCTGGAGAGCGGTGGAGGTGCCGCCAAGGTTCCTGATTCCGCCTTGAGCCAAACGGCCGCCCTTGAGTCGATGGCCTCCCAGGCCGACGCTCCGGGCCATGTGCGGCGGGCCCACGCGCTTGCCAACGAACTGCGGGGAAACCTGCCCGCGGCTTTCGGAGTCTGGATTGCCCAGTTGAAGCCCGACCGGCCGGAATTCCGGCAGGCCGAGGCGAGGCGGCACCTGGTGGGCCTGCATATTCGCCGCGCCGACGAGGCCTTCAACAAGCTGCCACGGGACTACGAGAGCATGGCCGAATCGGTCAGCCGCGGACTGGCCCTGGATCCGAACTCCCAGCCGTTGCTGGAAAGGCTCGTGATCCTCGCCAATCCCTCGGGAACACGCGCCGGAACATCCCCGGCCCAACCGGTCCGCGACAAGGCCGCCGCGCACCTGAACGACCTCCTGGCCAAGGGAACCAGTCCGGCCCTTCTGCACCTCCTGCTGGCCGGCGATTACCACCGCAACCGCAGGCAGGACATGGCCCGCCTTCACTTTGAACTGGCGCACAGGGCCGACTCCAAGGCCGCCGTGGTCGCCAACAACCTGGCCTGGTACCTGATCAACACGGCGCCAAGGGATCCGGAAAGGGCGCTGGCGCTGGTGAACTCAGCCCTGGAATCGGGGCTGGCCAATCCGAGCTTCCTGGAAACCCGGGGGCAGATCCGGGCGGTTCTGGGCGACGACGCCGCCGCCGTGGCCGACCTAGAAGCGGCGGGCCGCGCGCTCGGCATGAGCCGGGCCATCCATCAGGCGCTGGCCCGGTGCTACGGCCGTCTCGGGGATGCCGAACAGGCGAAAAGGCATGAGGAACTGGCGCGGGGCAAGGGCCCCTGAACCTGGTCGGCTCATTCGGGCTGCTTGACCCTCATGTTATGGAAGCGGACCTCTTTCCATGGCCAGTGGGCCTGCAGTCCGATGCCGCCCCTGTCGGGAAACTTGGGATCCACCTTCTTGACCGGATAGCGGTCGACGGTGGACTGGCCGTTGAGCCAGGAGATAAGCCATCATCCCCCTAGTATCCTGTTCGAGGCCATGATCAACCGGGGAGCAGAAACCAAGCGCTTTTGAGTTTGGTCAGGTTGCCAATCCGAAGCATTGGCGAACGCAGAAGGCCAGGGCGCCGGCAAGAAGACCGATTGCCCCCAGCACCAAGGTTCCCGGTTCGGGCACGGTTGCTGTTGAAAGCTGGAAGTTATAGCGAGGGTCAAATGGATCAGTGTACTGAGCATTGCTGAACCCCGATCCTCCCGTGACGGAAATGGATGATCCATTGGAAAAGGACCAGCCCGTTTGACTTGAGTTGAGACTTGTGGCGCTAAGGGTGTAAGAACCTGATGAAAGGGGATTGGCAATTGCCGAACCAGAAAAATCAAAAAAATATCCGTATTTTAAGCCACCATTTCCGCTGATCGTGTTTTCACCAAGCAATGTGGCGGATGTGAACGACTTGGTGCCTATGTTGGTGCTTCCCAGCGCAAGACTCCATTGCAATGGTGTGCTGAACGATGAAAGATTGTTTGAGTTGTAAAGTGCGATTCCCGAAAGGTTCGCATTGGCAGGCGCGGTAAATGTGATTGAAAAACCGCCGGAAGATCCGTTCGAGTTATTCGTTCCCGTCGTTGTGTTCTGGAGAACAACATCGCCGCGGCCAATCAGCGGACAGGATGCCAGCATCAGCAGGACATACACCTGGCGAAACATGACCCCAAACTCCAATAGTTATTCAAATCATAATGCAATTGAATAAGGATTGCCAAATCCGGCTCGGTTTTTCATTAAAATTTGCTTAATTGGAATGATCGCGAAACCATCGGCAATTAGACGGGTTATAACAATGGAACCCTCCACGGCGCCCGGCGGGAAGCCTTGGCCTAAGGGTTGTTTCTCCCTCCCGCATGTGAAAGGACCTATTCCATGTTCCGTAGCCTCGTTTTGGGCCTCGCGGCCCTCGCCCTCGTTGTCGGTGGACTCGTCGCCGAGGAGCACAAGGGCAAGCTCAAGAAGATCGACACCAGCGCCAAGAAGCTGACGATCGAAACCAAGGACGGCGAAAAGACCGTCGACTACGCCGACAGCCTCAAGATCGTCGGCAAGGACAAGGAAGGCAAGGACACCGATGTCGATGTGTCCAAGGCCGCCAAGATGGTTGAGAAGGGCGCCGAGAAGGGCAAGTCCCCCGTCGTGACCGTGATCACCGAAAAGAAGGGCGACAAGGAAGTGGCCACCACCATCAAGATGGGTGGCGGCAAGAAGAAGGACAGCAAGTAATCCTTGCGCCTGAATTCGAAGGCGGGGCGGGAGCCAATCCCGCCCCGTTTTTCATTTCTTACCTCGCCTTTTCCTGTCTTCGGGCGCCTGCTTTTCCACCTTGCCCCTGGGGCGTCGCACCTTCACGGGATACTTGGCCCGGAGCGCCGGTGGCGGTGAGGGCTGGATGCCCGAAAGCCTCCAGTCGAGTTGCAGGCGTTCCTGGTCCACCCGGGCCACCGCCACGCGGATGCGGTCTCCCAGGCGGAAACGGGTCCCGCCCTGCCTGCCCTCGAGCGCCTGCGCCTCCTCGTCGAGCCTGAAGTTGTCGGCGCCCAGGGCGGTCACATGCACCCGGCCCTCGGCCGGCATCTGTTCCCCCTGGGCGAAAATGCCGTATTCGGCGACACCCGTCACCACGGCGTCGTATTCCTCGCCGACGCGGTCGGCGAGGTAGGCCAGGATGCGCCGCTTCACCAATTCACGCGAGGCGGCTTCGGCCCGGCGCTCGCAATCGCTGCAATGCCGGGCCAGCACATCCAGTTCCTGGGCATCGGCCGGCGCCCGGCCCTGCCTCATCAGCCGGGCCAACTGCCGGTGCACCACAAGGTCGGGATAGCGCCTGATCGGCGAGGTGAAGTGGCAATACTGGCTGGTCGCCAGCGCGTAGTGGACATCCTCGTCGGCGCTGTAAACCGCCATGCGCATGCTCCTGAGCAGGGCGATGTGCACCGCCCGGGCCTCGGGAGTTCCGCTGGTGCGCCCCAGCAATCCCTGCAGGGCAAAGCGGTCCTCGGGGTTGGAAAGCGGTAGGCCCAAGCGCTGGACAAACCTGCCGAAGCCGCGCAAACGCATCGGCTCGGGCTCGGGGTGGATGCGCCTGATGTAGGGAACCTTGTGCTCGTCGAAATGGCGGGCGACCGCCTCGTTGGCGGCCAGCATGAACTCCTCGATGATCTTGTTGCTGGTTTTTTGCCGGCGCCAATGGGCCCCGCTCACCTTTCCCTCGTCGTCGTATTCAAGCACCGGCTCGGCCATGTCGAGTTCCAGGGCCCCGCGGGCCAGCCTGCGGCGGTTGAGCAGCGAAGCCAGTTCGCGCATCAGCGCCATCAGGCTCCACAGGGCTTCCTCCCCCGCGGGCGGATTCCCGGCTTCCACCAGTTCCTGGGCCTGCTCGTAGGTGAGCCGGCGCTTCACCCGGATCATCCCCTCGAAAAACGACTGCCTCGTCACCCTGCCCTGCGAATCGAAATCCACCCTCGCCGTTTTCACCAGCCTCACCCGGCCCTCCTGCAGGCTCGCCAGGTGGTTGCTGATCGCCTCGGGGAACATCGGCAGCACCTTGCCCGGCAGGTAGACGCTTGTGGCGCGCCGCCGCGCCTCGCGGTCGAGCGGCCCCCCGGGAGGGACGAATTGCCCGACATCGGCGATGTGCACCCACAGCGACCAGTTTCCCTTGGGATCGCGGGTGACGAACACGGCGTCGTCGAAGTCGCGGGCATCCACCGGGTCGATGGTGATGACGAAGTCGCGGGTGAAGTCGGTTCGGCCCGTGACGGCATCCTCGCGGAAGTTTTCCGCCTGGTGGTGCGCCTCGGCGAGGGCATCGGAGGGGAAGGTGTCGGGTAGGCCGTGGTTCCGGATCACCGCCAAAAGATCGACGCCCGCGGCGCCTCGGGGTCCGAGAACCTCGAGAATCACCCCCTCGCCATGCGGGTCCTCGGGCGTCGGCGTCCTGAGGATCTCCACCACGACGAGGTCGCCGGGACGCGCCCCCTTGGCGCCGGCATCACCCACGCGCAAGCCATGGGCCAGGGTGGTGCCGTCGAGGCGGACGCGAGGCTGGCCGTCACGGAGGAACAGGGTGCCCACCATGCGGCTGCTGGCCCTTGAGACCACGGCGTCAACGCGCCCCCACATGGCGGTGGGATCGTCGGTGGCGGGGGACCGCCGCCTGATGACCCTGTAAATGACCGTGTCACCCGGTCGCGCCTCGCCAAGGTCGGCGGCCCTGAACCTGACCACGGGGCCCGCCGGGCCGGAGCGCACGACAAAGCGGCCGGCGGCGTCGCGCGCCAGCACTCCCCTCGAGCCGGCGCGGGGAGGCTCGGGAGCGGGGGTGCGCAACGAGCGGTTGCCGCCGAACACCAGGCGCCCGGCGCGCAGCAGCGCCCGCACGGCCTCGCGGAAACGAGGATAATCCTCCTGCCCGATTTCCATTTGCCTGGCCACGGCCTTGGCCTTCGCCGGCCGGTATTCGGGGCGGGACATCCAGTCGAGCACCCGGTTCTCGAGGGGCTCGCCATCGGGGGAATTCGCCATCGCGGGGCCTCCTGGAGCCGCCCCGGATTCAGCCGGGGCCGCGGTAAAGCCGCCTTTGCAGCGGCGAATGCCATGGGGACCAGACCCCTTGGGCGCGGTTCTCGTCGATATGCCTCAGCACCATGTTCATCCGCGAGTCCATCGAGTCGATCTCGTGCAGGGCGATCGCCTCGGGAGTCATGGGAACCTTGGGGCTGCCGTGCTCCAGGGTGCCGTGATGGCTCAGCAGCATGTGGAGCAGCCTCAGCCGCGTGTCCGCGGGAAACGGCTCGCCCAGGGCCTTCTCCACCCCGGCGATCTTGTCGCGCAGCATTTCATGGCCCATGGCCAAATGCCCGATCAACTGCCCGGCGTCGGTGTAGGAAAAGCCCTGCCCGACCGCCAGTTCATCCACCTTGCCGATGTCATGGATCAGCACGCCCATCACCAGCAGGTCGCGATCGAGTCCGGGATACAGGGGCGCCACCAGGCCCGCGATGTCCATCATCGTGGCGACATGCTCGGCCAGTCCGCCGGTGTAGGCGTGGTGCGCGGAAACTCCCGCCGGCGCCGCCAGGAACCGATGAACCAGTTCCTGGTCGGACAGGAACGCCTCGCCCAGCGCCCTCAGGGGAAAATCGCCGATGGTGGCGATGTGACCGTGGATGCGCTTGAGGCTTGCCTCAGGGTCGGTCGGGGAACGGGCGACAAAATCGGAGGGATCATGGGCCCCGGGCGGCACTTTCTCCAGGGCCGTCGCGATGACCTGCAGCGCCCCCTGGTAAGCCTGCACCTTGCCCTGCACCCGAAGGAGGTCGCCATCGGCGAACGAGCCGTAAACAGCCTGTCCGGCGTTCCACATGCGCGCGGAGACGGCGCCCGTCCGGTCGGCGAGTTCCACCTGCACATAAAGGTTGCCGTTGCGGTTCGTGCGCAACTGCCTGTCGCGGGCGAGATACACCTCGTCGATGGTGTCGCCGTCGGAGAGCGAGGCGACCGATCTGCGTGTCATGGGGACTCCGGACTGGGGACAACATTAGACGGGCGGGCCGCCTCCCGGGGAGGGCAGGGAGCAAACCCCGTCCTTGCATGGGAGCAGGCCGTAGCGGTTGCGGGCAATCCACAGGTAGACCCGTTGGCCAAGCCAACTCACGCCGGGAAAGTAGAGGAAAGGCGCCAGCAACACCAGCGCCGGCATCTTCCAGGCCAGGTGCCTGAAGGCCCAGAAGCCATGAAAAACACGGCGTCCGCCCGGGGCCACGGCGTGCATTTCCGCATCCATGCGGGCCGGGTCCAGCGGAGGATCAAGCCGTGGAACGGCATCCGCGTCGCGGAATGAGCGGAACTCGATGGCTCCCAACCAGTCGAAAGCCTTCAGCCACCGGACCGACATTCGGCAAAACGGGCAGTTTCCGTCATAAAGAACCAGCGATCGGCGGCCATCCCATGGGGCGGAAACGGCCTGTTGCGCCATGCTGTTCATGATCGGTGCCTCCATCGCTATTCTATCACCTTGGACATCCTCCGCGCCGGCGCCAAGCCACCGTCGCGCCTCCCCCTGACGGAATTTCCCTCATGCCCTCCAGCGCCAAGCAGATCCTGGCCGTCGACCTGGGCGCCGAGAGCGGAAGGCTCATCGCCGGCGCCTGGAGCGGCGAATCGATCAGCCTTGATGTGGTCCACCGTTTCCCCAACCGGCCCGTCCGGGTACTCGAAAGGCTCTACTGGGATGTCCTCGACCTTCACAGGGAGATCCTGCAGGGCCTCCGGATCGCCGCCGGAAGGCTCACGGGCATCGCTTCGGTGGGCGTCGACACCTGGGGCGTGGACTTCGGTTTGGTCGGCGAACACGGCACCCTTCTGGGCCATCCCCGGCATTACCGGGATCCGCACACCGAAAACATCCTTGCCGAAGTCGACGCCAAGCTGCCGCTGGACCGCATCTACGCCGCCACGGGCATCCAGTTCATGCGGTTCAACTCGCTCTTCCAACTGGCCGCCATGCGCCGGGACGGAAACCCCTTGCTTGGCCAGGCCAAAAACCTCCTCTTCATGCCCGACCTGTTCCATTACTTCCTGTCGGGCGAGATGGCCAACGAGCTCACCAACGCCAGCACGAGCCAGATGCTCGACCCGAAGACACGCCATTGGCGTTCCGAGATCGTCCGCGAACTGGGCATCCCTGACGGCATGCTGGGGAAACTGGTGCCGCCGGGCACGGTACTGGGCCCGCTTCGCGCCTCGGTGGCCCAGGAAACCGGACTGGGATCGATTCCCGTGGTGGCTCCCGCCACGCACGACACGGCGGCGGCGGTCGCCGCCGTGCCCGTGGACCCCGCCCGCGCCGCCAGCGGCAAGTGGGCCTACATCAGTTCGGGCACATGGTCGCTGCTGGGACTCGAAACCCGGACGCCAAGGCTCGACGGTGCGGCGCGCGCGGCCAACGCCACCAACGAGGGAGGCGTGGATGGCACGATCCGCCTGCTGAAAAACATCATGGGCCTCTGGATCGTGCAGGAGTGCCGGCGCGCCTGGGAACGCGAAGGCCAGGCCCTCGACTACCAAACCCTCACGCACCTCGCGGCGCAGGCCCCCGCGGGCGGACCGCTGGTCGACCCCGACCATGCCTCGTTCATGCTGCCCGAGCACATGCCCGGCGCGCTTCAGGCCTACTGCTCCCGCACCGCGCAGGAGGTGCCCGAGGGGCCGGGGCCGATCCTCCGTTGCGCGCTGGAGAGCCTCGCCTTCAAGTACCGCCATGTCCTGGAGCAGCTTGAGGCCCTTGCCGGCACCCGGGCCGAGGTGATCCATGTGGTGGGCGGCGGTTGCCAGAACCGGCTGCTCAACCAGCTCACCGCGGACGCCTGCGGCAGGCCCGTCATCGCCGGGCCCGTCGAGGCCACAGCCGCGGGCAACATCCTCACCCAGGCGCTGGGCCTAAGGCTCATCGGCTCGCTTGACGACGCGCGCGCCGTGGTGCGCCGGTCGTTCGAAATCTCGGTCCATGAGCCGGCGGGGGCAACGCTCGCCGAGGCCCGCTATGGCTTCTTCAAGACCCTGGTCGGGCGCTGAGCCGTGGGCGGAACACCGCCAATCCGGTTCGAGCCCCTGGGTGACACGGCGCTGCTTGCCCGATTCGAATCGGAGGAGGAAGCGCTGGCCTTCGCTCGAAAGGCGACCTCAATGGGGCTGGAATCGGTCGGCGTGACCGATGTGGTGCCCGCTTACCGGACCGTTTCGCTGCACCTCGACTCGCCTTCGCGCGACCGCGAGGCCATCGAGGCCATGCTGCGTGGAAGCTCGGACAACGCCAATATCCACCCCAGGCGGCACACGATCCCGTGCTGTTACGAGATGGGGGAGGACCTCCCGTGGGTGGCCGGCAAGCTGAACCTGCGCCCGGAAGAGGTGGTTTCGGCCCACGCCTCGGTCACCTACACGGTTTACGCGCTCGGCTTCATTCCCGGGTTCGCCTACCTCGGCTGGCTGCCCGCCCAGCTTGCCGGGCTGGCCCGGCGGGAATCGCCCCGAACCGCCGTGCCGCCCGGAAGCGTGGCGCTGGCGGGAAGGCAGACCGGCGTGTATCCGGCGAAAGTTCCCGGAGGATGGCACCTCATCGGCAAGACACCGTGCCGGGTGGCCCGCCCGGAGGACGGATGGTTTCCGCTCAGGCCGGGCGACCTCGTCAAGTTCCTCCCGATCAACCCGGCGCGGTTTTCCGACCTTGCCGGCACCGACCTTCCGGCGGTGGAATAACCGCATGGAGGAGACGATCCTGCTCTGGGTCTACGGCACCCTCAAGCGGCGCGGAAGGCTGCATGAAGCGATGCATGGCTCCGCGTTCATCGGCTGTTGCCGCACGGTGCCCGGCTACCGTCTGCTCAACCTCGGAAGCTATCCGGGGCTGGTGAGGATCTCGAGTTCAACCGCGGCCGACCGGGTTTCCGGCGAACTTTTCACAGTTCCTGTTTCGATGCTGGCACACCTCGACGAGGTCGAGGGGGCTCCCGGCCTGTTCAGCCGCGAACCGGTCGAACTGGATCATGCCCGGGGAGGCGCCCAGGCCTACTTCCACCAAGGCTCGCGCACCGGTTTTCCGTCCGTCCCGGGCGGGGAATGGCCCGTGCCATGAGCCTGGAAGCCGACCTCACCCGCAACGCGAGGCGCGAACCGGGAGAATCCCTCCAATCGCTGATGCTGGCCGACTACCTCGAACGGCGGGGGGATGGCAGGGCCGAATACATCCGGTGGAGCCACGCGGCCCTTTCGGCGCGCGCGGAGTCGGAAATCAGGCAGGCCCGCTCCTCGATCGACGGGCTTCTGGACAGCCGCGAGCGGGAATGGGCGGAACCCCTTCCGGGCCGGGCGTCCTGGTGGTCCTGGTCCGCCGCCGGCATCGAAGCCATCGAGATGAACGCCGGCGCGGGACTCGATGCCTGCGCGGCGCTGGAACGGCATCCGATTCACGACCTCGCCCTGGCCGACCTCAAGGGCGGACTTCCCGCCGATTGGAAAACCTGGACGGCGGAACTCGCCTCATTCCGGTTTAGGGCGCCCGCCGTGGGCGACATGGGGCTGGCGCGTGTCCTCGCCTCGGGAGATTGGCCATGCCTGGAAAGCCTCGAGCTGAGGGCCGCGGGCGCCGGGCAGGCGGCGACAACCGAACTGGCGGGCCGGGGAATCCTCCAACGACTGGCATGCCTCGATGTTTCCCGGTCACCCGGGTGGGGCGACCGGGCGCTGGCACTGCTGGGTTGCCAAGAGGCCGCCCGCCTGAGGCGACTCGACATCAGCCACACCAACATCACGGCCAACGGGATCTTGAACTTCCTTTCAAACGGGCCGCCGCGGGCGCTTGAACACCTGGCGATGGCGGCATCGGCACCGGCGACCGGGCTTTTGAACCCGGCGATCGCGGCGCTGGGCAAGGCGCTGGCGACGGCGCCATGCCTGGGCGGGCTCAAGGCCCTTGACATCGCGGGCTGGAGGTTCGCCCCGGATTTCTGGGACAGGCTTGCCACCTCGTCCTTGGCCGGCAACCTCACGGAACTGCGACTGGCCGGTTGCGGCCTCGGAGCCGAGGGATCGGCCATCCTCCGCGATCCTTCAGGATGGGCAAGCCTCCGGGCCATCGACCTATCGGACAACGGGCTCGGGCCCGCCTCCATGACCCTGCTGGCCGGCTTGCCACTGGCGCGAGCGCTGTCGAGGCTCGAACTGTCGGGGAACCCGATTTCCGACAAGGGAATTGGCCATTTGCTGGAATCGCCCTGGGGCGAAACACCCTGCTGGCTGGGCCTGCGGAATTGCGCGATCGGCGACAAGGGCATCGCGGCCATCGCGGGCCGGGGAGCGAAGAGGCTGGCGGGGCTTGCCATCGGGGGGAACCCCGTCGGAGGAAAGGCGCTGTCAAGGCTGCTGTCGTGCGATCTAATGCAGGATATCCAATATCTTGATATCGCGAGGATGCCCGCCGAACTGGCGATCGTCGACGCCCTGGCCAAGGCCGACACGCCGCCCCTGCTGGCCGAGGTGCGAATCGATTCGGATCTTCTCCGGGCGTTCCTGGCCCGCGGCAGGCTCTGGGCGCCGCCGTCGGCGCGCTGGGTCATCGAGGGACGGCCGGATCGGCACCTTGGGGGGGAACTCTTCCGCCTGGGCGCGCGGGAAGCCTGGTTCACCGAGGGCGCCGAACTTCCGCGCCGTTTCCGTCGCTGGGGGGCGCCGCCGGCATCGTGAAGGGAGGTCAGACCCTCACGCCATCAAGGCCGTTCACGAGCGAAAACAGGGTGTCGATGCGCGCGAAATTGATCCGGTTGTAAATGTCCACGCGGGCGGGGACACCCGGCCCCGTTGCGGTCACGATGCCGGAAGATGCCACGGCAACCCGGATTCCCCCGGTGAACACGCCATCCGCCGCGCTGAACCGGCTTACCGGCCCCAACTTGGGGCCACCCCGGATCACCGTCACGGTGGGCGGGCCGCCGCTGCCATAAGCCGCCAGAAGATCGGCGCGCCTGTCGCCGTTCAAGTCAGCCGCGGCGATGTTCAGCCCGGTCCTCAGGGAGGCGGGCCCCACCAAGGCCGTGGAAGTGAGCCTGAACATCAGCGAAGGCCTTGCCGAGGAGGAAAATACCTTGATGGTGCCGCGCATGCCGGCGCCATTGGCGGCGATCACATCCGCCAGGCCGTCTCCGTTGACATCGGCGCACGCCACGCGCACCCCGCCGGAAAACGAGGATGGAAAGGCCATGAAGCTCTTGATGATCCCAAGCGTCCTGCCGCTGAAAACACTGACCAAGGGCGCGGAGGGGCCGTCCCGAGCCACCACATAGTCGGAAAAGCCATCGTTGTTGACATCACCCGTGGCGATCGAAAGGCCGCCTGTCCATCCCGGAAAAGGAGAGAAAGTCGAAATGGCGGATCCGGTCAGGAGGCTGATGACCCTGACCTGCGCGGGAGTGCCCGGGCCGCTGGCCGAGACGACAAACGGCTGGCCGACCCCGGGATGAATGCCCGCCGCGACGCGGATGCCGCCGTGCGTGCCCGGCGCGAACGCGGCGTAGGTTTTGCTGAGGCCCGAGGAGTCGCGGACCGTGAATGTGGTTCCCGCGTCGGAAGCCGCCACCACCGGGGTTTCCAGCGTGATGACAGGCACCTTGCTGACCCGGTTGAGGACCACATCGCGGCCCTGGGTTCCACCCTTGTAGCTGATCCTGAAGGCGGCGCCGCCCAGCGTGAGGGCGGCCCCTTCGGGCAGGTTGCGGAACTGGCCCTGCACGGGGCTGGGGCCGGCGTTGCGGATCAGGGTGAACTGGGCGATCGAGCCGGGGTTGAAGTAGGGCAGCACGGCCAGGGAAAGGGCGGGATTGTTGAGGATCACGCTTCCGGTGACGACGACCTGGTCGTGGCCTGTCCCCGGAGTGCCACCCTGGAGGCGCATCGACACGCCGCTACCGGTGGCCATCGCGAAGTTGCCGTTGCTTGTGATGATGCCGGTCGAGGCAAGGCCCGGCGCCAGGGAGTCGAGTGAAACGATGCCGGCCAGGCCGCCCGTTCCCCTGAGCAGCCCCCCGTTGACGATCGCCTGACTGGATGCCAGCGATCCTGTGACCTCGACGACCCCCGAGTTGATGTTCGTGGGACCGCCATAGGTGCTGTTGCCGGAAATCAGCAGCTTTCCCGGCCCCTCGAAGACCAAGGCGCCGCCGGCCTGGGAGCTGGTGATGACCGTGTCCAGCACCGAGTCCTGCGAGTTCGACGCGATGACAAACCTCGACCCGAACCGCACCTGCCCGGCGTCGGTCACGGCGCCGGTGGCCGAGCGCGCGGTGAGGACGCCGCCGACGGTACCTTGAATCGCCAAAGGTCCGGAATTGACAACGGTGGCGTCGCCGCCGGCGCCGGTCGTTGCCACGGAGATGACGCCACCAACGGAAAGCGCGTCAAGGATGATGGATGATCCGGAACCGCGGGTCTCGAACGATCCGTTGCCAGCAAGGGTGATGGTGCCGTTGTCGGTGAGGTTGCCTGCCTCGGTGGCCAACTGGGCCGAGGGCGCTGAACTGGCTTGGAGGGCCAGGGCTCCCTTGGCCGTCAGCGAAACCGCCGAGGCCGCCTGGAAGGCAACCGCCCCGTTGAACAAGTTCGACGCGGCGTTGGACAGGGCGATTCCCGCGAACGCCGACCGCAGCGAGACGGCGCCCGTTCCGGTGGTGATGGTGCCGCCCGGTGTCTGGGTGATGGCACCGTTGGCGTTCAGGGTGAGGGTTCCAGCCTTGTCTCCCGCCATCGAGACACGGCTCAACAGCAGCGCCTGCGAAGCCGTGAGTGAGATGGACGCGGCTCCCAGGTTACGCAACGCCACCGGGCCGTTGAAGGCGTTGCCCCCGGAACCGAGGGTGATCGTTGCCGACTCCGTCTGCGCGCTGAACTGCCCTGTTCCGGTGGTGATGGAAGAACCGGGTTCCTGGGTGATCTCGCCCCGCGCGCCGATCGTGAGTGCCGCGGCGAAGGCCGGATCAAGCGAGACGGAAGCCAGGTTGAGCGCGGTCGAATCGAAGATCTGGACCGAACCGCCACTGGATGCGGCCAGCGTGACGGGCCCCAGGAATTCGTTGTTGGTTCCCGCCAAGGCGATGCCGTCGGCGCCCGCGCGGAAAACGATCTCGACCACCTCCGATTGCCTGATGGCTGATCCCGAGGCCTGGCCGATTCCGGAGACAGCGAGAAAATTGGCGGTTCCCGCGCCAAGGGTGGTGTTTCCAAGCACGAGGCCGTTCATGTCTCGGATGAACACGGTTCCCGAACTTGTGATGGAAACACTCGCCTTGAAATCGTTGGCTTGCCCCGTCGCGAAGACGGTTCCGGAACCGGACTGGATGGTCGTCGCCCCGCCGAACTCAAGCTGACCCAGCGTTACCGGCTGCCCACCGGTTGAACCGCCCGAGGTCGTCAGCGAAACGGTTCCAGCCACCGTGGTGGCCGCGCCAGAAAGATCGATGGTTCCCGAGGCCACCACATCGGTGGATGCGGAGGCATCGATCGCCAGGGAGGCGCCGGCGGATGCCACTGACAGGGAACCGACCAGGACGACATCCCCGGCGATTCCCGATGTCGCCTGGGTGTCGATCGCCAATGAACCCGATGCGGTAATGGCGCCTTCAAGGTAGACCTCGGCTTGGCGCGTTTCAGGTCCGAAAGGTGTCACGCCATCGGTCTGGATGGTGCCGCCGTTGAGGAAGATGGCACCCGGTGATCCGGAAGACCCCGCGACGATACCGATGGAACCGGGGAAGAAGCGGTCGGTCCCTCCCGGACCGTTGCCAGCTGATCCGATCGCGACGCGGCCGTTGGCGGCATGGCCGCGCGTGTCGATCAGCAGCGATGCGCCGGAAACCATGGCCGACACGCCGGCTCGGGCGGTGGTGTCCGCCGATCCCAGGAACAGATCGCCGCCCGGGCCGCTTGGCGATTGCAGCGTGTCGAGAATGATGGTCGGGGCGTTGATCCGGAAATCATCACCCTGGTAGATGAGGCTCGCCGCGTCGGACCCGCTCGCGTCGAGGAGAATCGATCCGCCGGCGACGAAGTCGCCAAAGGATGCACCGGCACCGCGAGCGTCCACCAGCAAGTCATTGATGAAGGCGCCGCCGGCGTTTCCAACGGGGCCAAGCGCCACGGCGCCGCCGCCGGAAACCAGCGTCAGGTCGGTTCCAGCCGCGGATGCCGAGAGATGGCCTCCGCCCGGGGCGAGTCGAATGTCGCCGTTGGCCGTGGTGATGGACCGCGAGGATCCCAAGACCACGGTGCCATCCAGCGAGAGCAAGCCCTGCCCAAGCGACATGTCGCCCAAGAGGCGAACCAGAGCCGGATTGGTCGCGCCGGAAAACGCGTCCACCAGCAGCGAGTTGACCTTGAACCCGGCTGAGGAGTCGAAGGCGCCCAGCACAACGGTTCCCGCCGGGCCGGAACCCGGTGCCGTATCGATGGCGAGCGTCACGCCGGAGGAACCGGCCGAAACGGGCGAAGCCATCGGCGAGGCAAGCGCGCCACCCAGATGAACAAACCCGCCATCAGTCGTCAGGTGGATGGCCTTGGAATCCTGGTCGAGCGGCAGCAAAACCACCGGGGCAAGCTTCGACACCGTGAGGTCGCCACGGTTTGAAGACGACCCGGCTAGCGAAATGTCGCCCGCGAGCGTGATGATTCCCGTGGTGTTTCCGGCGGTGTTGATGTCAAGGTCGCGGATGGCGTTGACGGCTTCCAGGCGGACCGCGCCGCCCGCGGTTCGAACTGAAAGATCGATGCCGGAAACAGCCCCGGCAACGGAACCCTCGAGCCTGACGGCGCCACCCTGGGCGCTTCCGGCGCCGGCCGTCGACACGAGCGTGGAGACAGCAAGATGTGTGTCGCCAAGCAGGGCCACGGATGGCGGAGCGGTGCCGGTGGATGCTGTGAGGATCGACCCGGTGTTGATCGTGATGGAACCGGGAGTGGAAAGCCGGTCCACCCCGGCGAAGAGGGCATCCACCTCCAACTGGGATAAATAGTTTCCTGAATTGGCATCAACCGAGCCGAAGGCCACCGCTCCGGCGGAACTCGTCCCGACCGTGTTGATCCGCAAGCGGTCTCCGGCCTGCGCCGGCCGGATGACGCCGTTGGCGGCATCCGTGCCGCCTCCCAGCCACACCGATCCACCCAAGGTTGTGATGGTGACGGGCTGACCCCGGCCATCGATCACCAGCGTCCCGCCAGCGGTGGACAGGGTGAAGTCGCCAAGATCGCCACCGGAAGCCCCCAGGTTCACAGAACCGCGCAACACCAGGGAGGCTCCGGCGCCCGTTGCCACCGTCAGGTCGTTGATCAGGTTCCCCTGATCCTCAACCACCGGGCCAAGGGTGACCGTGCCATTGCCCGAGGCACCGATGGTGCCAATCGTGAGGTCATATCCCGTTCCCGTGGATCCGATGCTTCCGGCAAGGTTGGCCAGTGACACCGGCTGGGCCACTCCCGATGCCCCGGCGGTGATCACCCGGCTTCCGCCCAGCCGCAGGGTTCCCTGCATGTCCACCGCGCCCGAAACACCCATATCGCCATTGAGGGTGATCGTGCCCAAGGTACCGCCGCGGGCATCAAGCGAGACGCCGGCGGGCTGAAGGGCTGAACCGGCTTCAACGGCACCCAGGGCGATGTCGCCGGCACGCGTGGCGGCGGCCGTGGAAATGGTCAGCGAGGCGCCGCCCATGAGGGCGCGAACCGAGGCCGTGGCATTGGTGGCGGAGGAGTCTCCCAGAAGTACGCTGCCGCCAACCTTGGCCGACTGGGCCGTGTCGATGAGCACGCTTTGCTCGATGGCCACCGGGGCGACATTTCCCAGGATGAGATTGCCACCATCCAGCCTGATGTCGCCTCCCAGGAAGAGGCCCCCGGCGAGCGCCAAGACAGGTCCGGATGTTGAAATCGACAGCGATTTCGGGAAAGCCCCCGTCGCGCCAATGGTATCGAGCCGGATGTTTCCACCCGAACGACCGATTGCCGAGGTGCTGGTGTCGAGGGTGAGTTCCGCGCCCCCCGCCAGGGTGGCCACCACGCCCGTGATGTCGATGGCCCCGGCGTTGACGGCGGTGGCCCCGTTGGCCGTGCTGATGGTGATGGCGGGGGAGGAGAACTCGACGCGGGCGCCGGCCAGCGTGATGTCGCCGGCCAAGGATGTTCCGGAGGTGGCCACGGCGGCGCCATTGACCCTGACCACACCGCCGGCGACTGTGGAAACGGCATCGACAAGCAAGGTTTGCAGATATTTGTTGCCCGAATTATCAGCGTCGCCGAAGGCGATTCCGCCTGATACGGTCCCCTCCGAGACCAAGGCGAGGTCGACACCCGCGGCGTCGGAAGTGATCACGGCGGTGGCCGAGGCCAATGTCGTGCCGCCCAGGAGGATGTCGCCAGCGGGTCCGTCCCCGCCCTGCTCGGTGTCGATGACGGAGTCGGCGCGGACAAGCACCGTTCCCGGACCACCCTTGCTGCCGGGATCGAAGATGAACGAGGCGCCGGTGACGGCGGATCCGTCAAGCAGCACCGAGTTCCTGAGGATCAGCCGTCCAGGGCCCCCAGGGCCTCCCGTCCTGGCCGTGAGGCCGGCGACATGGAACGGCCCGGGGCCCATGGCATCGAGGGTGATGTCGCCTCCGGCCTGTCCCGGAGATGAGGTGGAGGCGTCGATCACAAAAGCGAGGCCGGCCGTTCGCGCCGTCACCAGGCCGGTGAGGGTGACAAGGCCGCCGCCCGCGGCGTCACTGGCATCGTGCGTGTCGAGAGTCGTGGACGCCACCAATTGGAGCGTGCCGTTGATGGAGATTCCGGCGCCGCCGCTGGTGCCGATCAATCCGCCGTTGATGTTGGCCACGCCGTCCGTGGTGGCGGAGGCACCCGTGTTGATCGTGAAGGCTTCCAGCCAATCCCCACCCGAACCATCAACCATTCCGAACGCCACATCTCCACCACGGATCGCCGCGTCGGTGTTGATGGAAAGTTCGGCGGTCGGCGCGCCCGCCGTGATGGTGGCGTTGGCGCCTGAGTCGGCCGAACCAAGGAAAACAGCGCCACCCGCTGATGCGGAACTGGCCGTGTCGATGGTGACTGGGCCGGCGATGATGACCTTGGCGCCCGACTGATTCCCCGCGTCGTAGGCCAACGCCGTGCCAACCGATCCGTCGAGTTGGATGTTGCCCGACAGCGTGAGCGATCCGGGAACCGGCACAACGCCGCCCCCGGCCGTCTTGACCAGCAAGGATTGCAAGGGGGCACCACCAGCATGGCCAACGGTGCCCAAGGCGACCACGCCCCCGGACTTGGTCGAGGACTTGGTGCTGATCTCGAGGCTCGAGCCGGGCGCTGTGGCCGACAGGCTGCCGGCGGTCGTGGCCACCCTCACGGCACCGGGAATACCGCCCTTGCTGGAATCCAGGATTCGCGATGAGCCCAGCGCGACATGGCCGTCGAGAACAATGTCACCGGCAACGAGCAGATCGCCGTTGAGCCTGACCTGCGCCAATGGCGCGTCGATCCCCGCATCCACGGTCAGGCTGGTGAGGAAGGCTCCGCCCGAACCATCCACGGAGCCGAAGGCCACCTTGCCGCTACCCTTGGAAGCGGTGGTCACCACCGTCAGGCTGGAGTTGGAGACCGTGCCCGTGATGGTGCTGGTGGCGTTCGCGATGGTCGCGGAACCCAGCAGGACATCCCCACCCAAGGCTTCGATGCGCACCGGGCCGCCCAGCAGCACTTTTCCCGCGCCTGCCAGCGTCAATCCGCCAAGGGCCAGGTTATTGAGCAAGGTCAGGGTGCCCGCGGCGGCTTGGCCCGAACCTGATGTGTCAATGACTACCGGGCCCGCGAGGCCTCCCGCATTGTCGTTGAACAATCCCAGGGTGACGGTGCCACCCGCCGCCGCGAGGGTGGGCGTGGTGTTGATTCCAAGGGAATGCCTGGTGCCGGGCGTGGACACCGAGCCACCCAAGGCGGCCAAGGCGACGGCTGCCCCGCGACTCTGGATGGAGAGGTTCGCCTTGAGCACGACATGGCCATCAAGCGACACGCCCGTGGAGCCGCCACCGGCAACGCTGATCGACGATCCGTTGATGTTGATCAGGCCGGTCGCGCCGGCGCCCAGGCTCGTGACCCGAAATGAGCGAAGCGCCTGGCCGCCTGCCGATCCGATCGTTCCAAGCGAGATGTCGCCGGCGTTGGTCGCCGAGCTGTCGATGACCAGGTCGACTCCGGTTGCCGAAGCGGAAACAGGCATGGATCCAAGGTTGACGGCTCCGGCGACCGCGCCACCCTGGCAGGTATCAATCGTCAGGCTTGACGAGGCGATGATGCCCGTGGCGGAAGCGACCGTGAAATCGCCGGTGATGGCGACCGATCCGCCCAGGGCGACCGGGCCGACTCCGGTTCCGGTGAGCGACAGGTTCTGGAAATGGAATCCGTCGAGGTTGTCGACGGCATTAATTCCAATGGAGGATCCATATATGGATAAATCCCGGGCCCGTGTCGTCGAAAGCGAATTGCCGATGGCCAAGGCGCCGCCCGCGCGGAATTCCACCGGCGCGCCCGCGGCCTCCGCCAGCGAGAGCCTTTGGCCGGCGATATCAAGCGTGGTGCCGGCGCGGTAGAGCAGGCCATCAAGGCGAACCGCTGGCGCGGATACCGAAAAGGCGCCCGTGACGCCGGCGCGGGATGCCGTTCCGGCATCTCCCGTGATGACCGCCGACACACCGCCCGTGATGGCAAGGCCCGCCAGGGGCTGGGCCACGCCGACCGCGCCGTTCACCGCCACCGACCCGCTGGCCGAGGCCAGTGTCAATGCGGAATCATTGGTTGAGGCCGTGTCATCGATGTCGCCGGTCACCGTCAATCCGGCGTCGCCGCGAATGGCAATGCCTCCCGATCCGGTCAGCACCAGTCCGCCAACAAGGCTTGTGGCGCCTGTCGCCGCGTATTCGCCGCCCGCGAGTTTCACGCTGCCAGCCGTGATCGACAATGACGACAGGTTGGTCATCGAACCGGCGCTGGCCAGGTCTCCGGAACCCAGGCTGAGCGTTAGTGGGCTGTTGCCGCCGGCGACCGCCGAATCCAAGCGAACGGCGCCCGAGGCCGCGGATGTGTTGATCGTGACGCCCCGGGTGAGGGACAAAGCCGACGCCAGCGCGACAGACGCCGCGGTGATATTGGCGCCCAGGGAGATGGTGGCGCCCGCGCCTCCGGTTTGCGACAACCCGCCCGACAAGTTGACGGAGCCCGTCCCGAGGGTGAGGGCACCGGCGCCGACAAGGGTGACGGACATGGAATCAGCGGAAACCGTCGCGGCATCGGCCAGGGTGATGGAGGCACCCGACAACTTCAGCGCTCCGGCAAGGTCGATGGCTCCACCCAAGGCAACGCCACTGGCCGAAAGCGTGGCGGCATCGGACTTGAGGGTGGAGTCAAGCGAAACGGACACCGGGTTGGTGCCGCGGCCGGATTCCAGACTGGCCAACCGATTTGCCGATCCGATGGCTCCGGTGATCCTGAATGCGGTGCCCTGGCCTTCCAGCAGCAAGGATTGGCCCGAGGCCGACTGGCCATCGAGCTTGCCCTGAATGGTGACGGAATTGTTGGGGTACCCGGCGATGCCGCCCGTGACCGGGTCGTTCCTGATCGAAAACGCCGACCCGTCAAGCACCGTGTTGCCCGTCAGCGTGATGGAACCACCCTTGTGGTTGGCCCCCGCCCCCGAGGCGGCGCCCTTGGCCGTCAAGTTGCCTGTCAGGGTAATGACAGAGCCTGAAAGACTGATATCGCCACCGTCGGCATTACCGCTGGCCGATGTGTCGATCGCCGCGACCTTGACCGTGGATCCCGCGAGGGCAACGCCTCCGGGAGCGAATATGGCGGCCGTTGATTCCACGGCGCCCGCGCTGGCCTGGGACATGGAAACGGCGCCAGCCTTGACGATCGCATCGACCTGAACCGACCCGGTGGCCCCGAAATTCAACTGTCCGGGAGCCTTCGAGTTGCCCACCAGCCCCTTGATGGCCACGGAGTTGGCGGCCGAAAGGGTGAGCGATTCGTTGCCAACCGAGGCGTTGGTGGTTCCCTCAAGCGAAATGGACGACGAGGTGGACCTGACTAGGGCATTCGCCGCCACGGTCAGGGCCTTCAGCGTGGTGATCGCGCCCGTGGCTGTCAGGTCTCCCGCGAGCTGAAGGGGGCCACCGGAGGTGGTGAAGTCGCCCGTTACCGAGGTGGCTCCGAGAATCGTCAAGCCGGTGTTGAGCAGGTTGACGGAGGAATCAAAGACGGCGGCCTGGATAAATGTGATGCCATAGCTTCCACCAAGGAAATCAGCGGTGGTGAACCTGTTGGATGCCCCGTCGAACTGCACCGTGCCGGTCACGCTGCCGCCGATGGTCAATCCGCCATGGCCTGCCGCGCCAATCGAACCTCCGAAGGTCGCCCCGGCGGCCTTGTTGATCTCGAGCGTGGCGACGCGATCCATGTTCCCGGTGGCCGAAAACGAGCCCCCCGCGTTCACCATGAGGGAAGTTCCCGTGGCGCTGGCGACACCCTGGATGGAACGGGCCGCGATCGACGCCGCGGATTCCAGTGACAACCCGGAAGCGGATGCCAGCGAAAGGCCGCCGAGGGACATGGCCCCGGTGGCGCTTCCGCCAATCGTGGAGTTTCCAGAAACCGAAACGGCGGTGTCGGCATCTCCCAGGGTCAGTGCCGAGGAACCCTGCGTGGATACCGATCCTTGGAGTGAAATCCCGGAGGGCGCCGTCACTGACAAGCCACCCGAGAAAACAAGGGAGTCATCGTCGGCGTCGCCCAGTGTCAGGTTGCCCTTGGCTGCGATCACCGTGGCCCCGGCGACCGATACCGACGCTCCCGTCATCGCCAGGTCGTAGCTGTGGGTGCCCGACCCCATGTTCCATCCGCCGGTGACCGTGACATCACCGGCGAAGTCCAGCAATTGGCCAAGGCCGGCGGCGCTGGACGCCATCGATAATGTCCCGACATTCAAATCAGAAAACTGGGAACCGGCGCTGCCGTTGATGGCTAGCGTGCCAATGGCCTTTGAGGCGCCGATGGACCCTGTGAATGAGATGGTTCCCCCGGTGGACAACGACAAGCCGCCGGCGCCGGCAACCGCCCCATCAACATCGCCGGTGACGGTGATGCCTCCCGAGGTTGAGCCCAGAGACAACGAGGTTCCCAACGCGAGGGTTATGGCGCCCGAGAGGGAGACCGGACCTGATGCCGTACTGATGGACGAAACACCGCTGAAAGCCGCATCGGCGACCGAAATACCCGCATTTCCCGAGGCTGAAACCGAGCCGCGAATCGCCGTTGACCCGCCTGACCGAGTCAGCCCACCGCTGAAGGCGAAGGTGTCGGCATCGGCGTTGCCCAAGGTGAGGGCATCCGTGGTCAACAGCGATGCCTGCCCGGAAACGACGACATTGGCAAGGAAGGCGATGTCGCCCGCCGACGCGCCGGCGGTCAAGGAACTGGCGGCGACATCACCGGCAAAGCTCACTCCGCCCGACTGGTTGGAAACCAGCGACAGCGTCGTGGCGTTCACGGAGGCCGTGAAGGAAATGGCCCCCTGGCTATCCGCGAGGGTGATGAGACCAGGGTTGGAACCGCCCAGCGCGCCGATGGATGCCGAGGCGGCATCCGCGATGGTCAGTCCTCCGCGCAGGTCGGCGACGGCACCCACCGTGAGGTTGCCCGCCGCCTCCAATCTCAAGGAGTTGCCCGCCGCGGAGACGGCGCCGATGGCCAGGCTGGATCCTGATTCCAAGGAGACGGCGGCCACCAAGGTCGCGGCACCAAGGTCGATGGCATCGCCAGCGTTGATCGATCCGGCAAGGCTAAGACTTGAGGCGGACTTGGCCGTGAGCGAATTCGCGAATGAAAGTTTGTCCGAAGCGTCGTTTCCAAGCACAAGGCCGCCCGTGTTGGCGAAGTTGACCGCGGAGGAATCGACCGTGGTGTCGGCCTCGAACCGAAGCGAATAAGCCCCCGCCAAAGCTGACAGCGTGGAGACGGTTGTCGCTTTTTCAAAAGCGACCGTGCCTGTGTTGGTGGCCGCGATGCGCGCTTCAACCGCCTTGAAAACCCCTTGGAAAGCGGCCCCGCCGCCGGCCTGCTTGATATGAACCAGATCGGGCAGGGTGGTGTTACCGACCAGTCCCGTCACGGTCAGGGATCCGGTTGTGTCGAGGACCGTCGTTCCCGAGTCGATGGTACCCAGCCTGATGCCGCCCGATCCGCTGGCCAGTGTCGCCTTCACGCCATCGGCAAACAGCGATGTCACCTGGATGGCACCTGAACCCGTGGCAAGGGAGGCTTCCTTCTTCACCCGCAAGTTGCCAGCCACAAAATTGGCGTTGGTAGTTTGCAGGGTATCGCCGTCGAGGTTCGTGGCACCGGCGGTGTTCGTGAAACCGCCGGCGAATGTGAAATTGTCGACGCCCGAGGCATCCCCAAGGGTCAGCGCACCCGTGCTGGCGACCACGACGGGGTCGCTGAAGGAGGCGCTGGAGTTGAAGGCGACCTCGTAGGCCCGCGCGAATGTCTCGAGGCCGGAGGCGTTCACCTCGCCAACGAACTCCACCCTGCCGGTGATGCCCGCGCTGTTTTCCTGAAGGCGAAGCACACCGAGGTTGGTGACGCTGGCGCCGTAGGTGATCGACTTGGAACCCGACACCACCTGAAGGTCGCGGCGAATGGTGGCGTCACCACTGACTGTCGAGGCGAAATCGATCACCCCGCCGCTTCCATTGGAAGCCACGGTTTTCACGATGCTGGTTCCGGCGGCGGCCGGCAGGGAAACCGCCCCGCTGAACGACACCGACCCGTTCGCGGTGATGATGGATCCGCCAAGTTCCACGGACCCATTGCCCGATTGTGTGAAGCCCACGCCGGATGCAGCGCCCGTGCTGATCGTGGCCCCGGCGGCGATGGTCAGGGCGCCGTCGTTGTCAACCGTCATCTTTCCCGTGCTGGTGACCTGCTGGCCGGCCGAGAGGGTGATGCCGCCGGTCCGTGCCGACGCCAAGGCGATGGATGCCGCTGAAAGTCCTCCATTGATCACAATGGTTCGTGAGGAAATATCCACCGACCCGGTTCCGGCCTGGCAGTTGTTCAAGGTGACCCGGTCGTTTCCACCGGCGCCCGTCTCATTGACGGCAAGGGAAAGCGATGTTCCGCCAAAATTGGAGTTGGAAAGGTTGGAAAACGAGATGGTTTCGCCGACGGCCGCCTCGGCGCCCAGGGAGATGCCCTTGAGGGCCGCGGCAAACTGGGTGGGCGTGTCGGTGAAACCGCCACCCTTGTTGAAGGAGAGCGTGACTGATTTTCCCTGGTTGCCGTTTCCACCGTCGAATAAGTCTTCGCTGCTTTGAAGGATCAACTCGTGGGAAGAACCTCCGGCTAGCACATCAAGGATCAGGTTGCTGGCGCCAGTCGAGGGATTGATGGTGGAAAGCGTCAGGCTGCCAGCGTTGAACGAAAACTGAATGTTGGCGGGCGTTTCCCTGGCTTCAAGCGACTCAAGCCTGGGTGGCGGCCGATAATGGGCTGTCGGTCGCTTGCCGGTTTTCGGATTGGCATGACGACCCATGGCACCGAATCTCCGCGGCCATTCCATCAGCCATGCACAACCACCCTACCAACAATACGATACTATAATCTATCTTCTGATCTTATCTTCTGCAATGCCATATACAACCTGTGCGCTCCTGAAATGTCTACGGAATCAATCGGCAAAACCGGTCCATGTTCAGCCCTGATTTTTCTGACGATTGAGTCGCTCAACCCGATTCCACCATTTCAATTTGAATGATTTCATCATGAACTGTTGCTGGAATGGGAAGCCTTGGCGGTTTAACCTGAAGTATTGGTCCCGCCTGTTTTGTTTCTTTCAGGGGCATTCGTCGTGATCCAAATGGCCGTTCTCCTGGTGGCCGCGGCAGGTCCGTTGCCCGATGGATTCGTTGAAAAGGAACTGATGCCTTTGTTGCGGCAGCACTGCGGCAAATGCCATTTGGATGGCAAGAACAAGGGCGGCTTGGCCATGGATGGCAGGCTCGCCTTGGAGAAGGGCGGTGATACCGGCCCGGTGCTGGATTCCAAGACCCCCCGCCAAGGCACGCTGGCACGATCCTTGTCGTACGAGGGGGAACTCAAGATGCCCCCCACAGGCAAGTTGCCCAAGGAGCACCTCGACAAGTTCATGCTTTGGATCGACGCGGGCGGTCCCCTGCCCGCCGGCAAGGCGCCCGCAGCCAAGACGCATGCTTCCGCGCCCGCCGACGACGCCAAGTACTGGGCCTATCAGCCGGTGGGGCCGGTTTCTCCCCCGGTTGTTTCTGGCAACGCCTGGGCCCGCAACGCCGTGGACGCGTTCATCCTCGCCAAGCTTGAAAAGGCCGGCCTGAAACCCAATCCGGAAGCCGACAGGCGAACGCTCCTTCGCCGCCTGAGCTACGACCTGACTGGCTTGGCCCCAACTCCCGAGGAAATCGATGCCTTTGTCGGCGATCAGGCGACGGATGCCTGGGAAAAGCAGGTTGACCGCTTGCTCGCCAGCCCCCATTACGGCGAGCGTTGGGGCCGCCACTGGCTCGATGTGATCCGCTACGCCGAGACCAACGGCTACGAACGCGACGGCGCCAAGCCCAACGCCTGGCGATTTCGCGACTATGTCATCCGTTCGTTCAACGCCGACAAGCCGTTTGACCGCCTCATCCGGGAAATGATCGCCGGCGACGAGGTCGCGCCCGAGGATCCGGATGCCATCACCGCCACCGGCTACTACCGCCTCGGGATATGGGACGACGAACCGGCCGACCCGCTCCAGGCCCGCTTCGATGAGTTCGACGACTTCGTCGCCACCACCAGCCAGGCGTTCCTCGGCATGACGATGAACTGCGCCCGCTGCCACGACCACAAGATCGATCCCATCCCGCAGGCGGACTACTACAGGCTCCTGGCTTTCTTCCGCGACATCCCGCGCTATTCCAACGACCGGAATGTGATGTCCGCCTCCAGCCAACGCGATATCACCCCACTCGACAGGCGGAAATTGTACGAGGACGAACTTCGCCAGCGGCAGGACCTGGTCGCCAAGCTCACCGCCGACAGGACGGTCCTTGAAAACACCATCATCAAGAGGATGGGCGCCGAGGACCAGCGGGCAAGCGAGGGACCCGACCGTCCGCTCGTGCTGAAGAAGCTCAAGGAATTCCAGAAAGGCGACGAGGGCCAAAGGCTGCGGCAACTCATCGACAGCGTCCGGGAGATGGAGCGGAAACCGGTGCCATCGCAGGTGTTCACGCTCGCGATCAACCGTTGCTCGCCGCGTCCGGAGCCGACCCAGGTGATGGCCCGGGGAAATCCCCACGCTCCCGGAGCGACGGTGGAGCCGGGATTCCCCAAGGCCCTGGGAGGCGCCACGCCCGCGATTCCCGTCGCTGATCCCAAGGCCCCCTCCGCGGGGCGGCGCAAGGTGCTGGCCGAGTGGCTGGCCTCGCCCTCCAACCCGCTCACGGCCCGGGTCTGGGTCAACAGGATCTGGCAGCACCACTTCGGCAGGGCCATCGTCGCCTCGAGCAACGACTTCGGAAAGTACGGCATGCCACCCACGCATCCGGAACTGCTTGACTGGCTGGCGGGCGAGTTGGTCCGCCAGGGTTGGAAGGCCAAGCCGATCCACCGGCTGCTTCTCACATCGAGCGCCTACCGGATGTCGAGCGCGGGCCGTGCCGACGCCCTGGCCAAGGACCCGGGCAACAACCTGCTGTGGCGCCAACCGATGCGCAGGCTTTCCGCCGAGGAGGTGCGCGACTCGTTCCTGCAGGCTTCGGGGCGTCTGAGCCTGGAGATAGGGGGAGAAAGCGTCTATCCTCCCATACCGGCGGAAGTGCTGGCGGGGCAGTCGGTGCCCGGCTCGGGATGGCCCGTTTCCCCCCCGGAAAAGTCAACGCGCAGGAGCGTCTATGTCCATGTGAAGCGCTCATTGCAGTTGCCGGTGTTGGGCCAGTTCGACCAGGCCGACCCCGACTCAAGCTGCCCCGTGCGCTACACCACCACCGTGCCCGCGCAGGCCCTCGGACTGCTCAACGGCAAGTTCAGCAACGAACAAGCCGGACACATGGCCGCAAGGCTCGGGAAGGAGGCCCCGGGCGACATCCGCGCCCAGGTGGCGCGTGCCATCCGCCTCACGACGGGCCGGATTCCCGTGGCCGCCGAACTTGACGCCGACGCGGCGTTCGTGAAGTCCACCGTGGCGGCGGGCACCTCCGAAACGGAGGCCCTTCGCCAATACTGCCTGCTGGCCCTCAACGCCAGCGAGTTCCTCTATCTCGACTAGGGAGATCCACCATGACACAACCGCGCCAATTCTGCGGAAGGACCCGACGCGAATGGCTCTGGGAAACTGGCGCCGGCTTTCCCGCCGCCGCCCTGGCCGGAATGCTTGGCAACGACTTCCTGGCCCGGCAATCCCGCGCCGCCGACGGCTCGGCCTGGACCAACCCGATGGCCCCCAAGGCCCCGGGCGCGTCGCCCAAGGCGAAGTCCGTCATTTTCCTGTTCATGTACGGCGGGCCAAGCCATGTCGACACCTTCGACCACAAGCCCGACCTGTACCCCCTCGACGGCAAGACCATCCCCGTGAAGACCTTCGGCCGGGGCGGACACCGCAACCAGGGGCGCGCCGTGGGGCCCAAGTGGCAGTTCCAGCCCGGAGGAAAATGCGGAAAGCTGGTTTCCGACCTCTTCCCCAACCTGCGCAACCGCGTCGATGACATCGCGTTTGTCCACAGTTTTCATGCCGAATCACCCATTCACGGCTCGGCCATGCTCATGATGAACTCCGGGCGGGTTCTCTCGGGCTTTCCCTGCCTGGGATCATGGGTGACCTACGGCCTGGGCACCCCCAACCAGAACCTTCCGGGCTTCGTCGTCATGCTCGACCGTACCGGCGGCCCCATCTCGGGCCCGAAGAACTGGTCGAGCGGCTTCATGCCGGCGGCCTACCAGGGCACGCTGCTCCGCGCCACCGGCAACGCCCTCAACGACCTCAACCCGGTTCTCTCACCCGCCGACCAGCGACGAATCCTCGACCGCCTGGGGCAGAAGAACCATGAACACCTTCTCACGCGGTCCGACAACTCCGAGCTTTCCGCCCGCATCGCCAGCTACGAACTGGCCTACAAGATGCAGGCGAGCGCCCCCGAGGCCGTCGATTTTTCCCGTGAGGACCAGTCAACCCTCGATCTTTACGGCATCGGCAAGGGGCGCACCGACGACTTCGGCCGCAAGTGCCTCCTGGCCCGCAGGCTGGTCGAACGCGGAACCCGGTTCATCCAGATCTATTCGGGTGGCGCCCACAATGACGACAACTGGGATGCCCACAGCGACATCGTTCGCAACCACGAGAAGCACGCCGGGAACACCGACCTGCCGATCGCCGGCCTGCTCACCGACCTCAAGCGGCGGGGCATGCTCGATGAGACGCTGGTGGTGTGGGGAGGCGAGTTCGGACGGCAACCCACTGCCGAGTACGCGCAGGGTACCGGACGCGACCACAACGCCTACGGATTCACCATGTGGCTTGCCGGCGGCGGCATCAAGGGCGGCATCGCCCACGGCGCCACCGATGAGCTGGGCTCGGCGGCCGTCGAGAACCGCTACCATGTGAAAAATCTCCACGCCACAGTGCTTGAATTGATGGGCCTCGATCCCAACGGGCTCTCGTACTTTTACGGCGGGCTTGACCAGAAGCTTGTCGGCGTCGAGCCTGTCGAGCCGATCCGCGCCATCATGGCCTGAGCCGTGCCTGCACCGGTCGATGTGCTGGGACTGGGATGCCTCGCGGTGGACGAGCTATTATTGCTGCCGCGCTGGCCCGAACCCGACACCAAGACCCGCCTGGCCGGCCGCGACAGGCAAGGAGGCGGACTGACGGGCAACGCGCTGGTGGCCGCCGCCCGTTACGGGGCCCGTGCCGCCTACGCCGGGCCTCTGGGACGCGATCCTGACAGCCAATTCATCAGGGACCTATTCGCCCACGAGGGCGTCGACCTCTCCATGGCCTCGGAGTCATCCTCCGCGCGTCCGATCCGCAGCACCATCCTGATCGACCAGGAGCGGCACACGCGCACTGTATTGTTTGATCTCGCCGGGTCGGTTGGAGCCCAGCCGGATTGGCCACCCGAACCAACCATAACGGCCGCCCGGGTGCTGTTTGTGGACCATTACGGCATTGAGGGAATGATTCGGGCCGCCCGTATCGCGCGGGCCGGCGGCATTCCCGTTGTTGCCGACCTCGAGCGGGATGAATGGCCCGGGTTTCATGACCTCCTGGCCTTGGTTGACCACCTCATTGTCACGCGGGCTTTCGCCTCGAGGCTGACGGGCTTGGCTGATCCCGCGGGAGCGGTTGACCGCCTTTGGCACTCCGGCCGGCAAGCGGTGGTTGTCACCTGTGGAGAGCGGGGTTGCTGGTGGCGGGCCGCCGATTCAACCCGTCCCGCCCATTACCCGGCTTTCACGGTTCCCGTGGTCGACACCACCGGATGTGGCGACGCTTTTCACGGGATTTACGCCGCCTCCCTGGCCCTTGGCGAACCGTTGTCAACCCGGCTGGAGCATGCCTCGGCGGGTGCGGCACTCAAGGCCATGCATCCGGGTGCCCAACGCGGTTTGCCGACCAGGGAAGCGATTCTGAGGCTTTTGCTGAATCCGACGATCAGTCCGACGAATCATCCGTAACGGCAACCCATGGCGGGTTCCGGCACGGGAGAACCATTCATCATGTCGGACATCAGCATTACGGAACATTCCCAAACACGGCTTTCCCAGCGTGGCATCACCGAATCCATGCTCCAACTGGTATTCGAATATGGCCGGGAGGTCTTCACCAAGGGCGCCATTTGCATGATCGTGGGTCGCAAGGAAGTGGAATTGCATATGGAAAGGGGTATCGACCTCCGCGGCGTGGAAGGCCTGCATGTCATCTGCCCGACCAGAACCTATGGCCTGGTGGTCACGGCCTATCGCAACCGCAATTTCAGGGGTGTGAAACCGAATTTGGGTGGAGGCCGCAACACACCTGCCAAGGTGCTCAGGCGCCGGCAGGAAAGATGGAACCGCCAACACCGTGACCGCCACCCGGCTTCAGAATGAACTAGCAAACTTTTGTATCCTGTTGAAAACCCTGTCGGGTTCCAAGGACGGGATACACGCATGCGAAGCACATTCAGAACAGTCATCGTGGCATTGGCTTCAATCGGCCTTGGTGTGGCACTGCTAGCGATCATCGCTGGCACACTACGCCGGGCCATGGCGAACCCCCGTCCCGAGCTTGGTGAATCCGCGGAGGAGTCCAAGGCGCAAAACAAGCAGGCGCTGCTTGAGGAAGACTGGCCCGGTTTCCGCGGACCCGGCGGCACCGGCATCAGCCCCTCAGGCAAGCCGCCCCGCGAGTGGGGCAACGGCAAGAACCTGGCCTGGAAGGCTGATTTGCCGGGTGCCGGCTCGTCATCGCCCATTGTCGTGGGTGACTTGGTCATCGCATTGTGCTACAGCGGCACTCCCGAATCACTGACCCGCCAACTCATCGCCTTTGAAAAGAAAACCGGGAAGCGGGCCTGGATTTGGGAAGCCAAGGCCGACCGCGCCGAGGATCCCAACACGGGATTCATCACCGAGCACGGCTATGCCAGTTCCACGCCGGCATCCAATGGCAAGGTTGTTGTCGCCATGCTGGGCAAATCGGGGGTCGCATGCGTCGACATGGCGGGCAAGGAACTTTGGCGGGCCCCCACCGGAACCATGTCGGCCAACCGCCGCTGGGGCAGCGCCGCCAGTCCCGTCATTGTCGGCGACATGGTTGTGGTGAACGCGGCTGAGGAGGCGCGCGCCATCATGGCCTTCGACTTGGCCACAGGCAAGGAGCGCTGGAGGGCGGAGGGTGCCTCGCTGGAACTTTGCTATGCCACGCCGCTTCTGGCCCGCAACGCCGCTGGCGAGGAGGAGTTGATCCTTGGGGTACCGAATGAAATTTGGTCGATCCGTCCGGCCACCGGAAAGCTGCGCTGGCATGTTGAGGCGCCCCTGCCGGGAAATGTCTCCCCGAGCCCCGCGGCAGGCGATGGCATCGTCCTCATCCAGGGAGGCTACCCGTCCACGACGCTGGTGGCGGCTCCGCTGGGCGGCAAGGGCGCCCTGCCCCGTGATGCCATTCGCTGGCAAAGCGGAGTCGCCTCCTATGTGCCAAGCGGGCTCATCAGCTCGGGATTGTTCTACTGCGTCACCGACAAGGGGCAGGCGATATGCCTCGAGGCCGCCAACGGCACCATGGTGTACCAGGAGAGGCTCGACATCCGGGGCGCCGAGGCGCGATCCAAGCCCGTCTACGCCTCCTTGGTTCTGGCCGACGGCCACCTCTATGCCACCACGCGGCGCTCCGGCGTTTTCGTCTATCCCGAGGGCAAGTCCTTCTCGAAGCCGGCCGTCATGAAGCTGGGGGAAGACGAGGATTTTTCGGCCACGCCCGCCGTTTCAGGTGGAAGCCTTTTTCTAAGATCAGACAAGGCGCTTTTTTGCCTCAGGCGGTGATTCACTCCTCACCGGCGGGTTCCGGGCGGGCGTTGAACAGGTTGAACACATTCGGCACATGATGCTTTTCATTGGTGGCGTAGGACCCGGCGCCCCCCTGGAGCCTGGGAGCGAACGCGTACCTCAGGTTGACATGCCGGTGGAACCACCGACCCGACCAATCCATGCCCCAGGTGCCGTCCAACGGACCGGCAGGCCCGCTGGACCGCTTGTGAAGGATCGCCGGCACGCCCCCACCCACGGGAATGAGGATGTTCCCCCTGGTCAGGCTCGGGCCGGCCAGCTTGGAGACCATGTTGGAATGGCCGGCCCTGGCGAATGTGTGGTCCGGCGCGCTCGACATCGGTTGGCCGTCGTCAGCGGCCCTGCCGCCGGTGGACATGAGGGCCATCAGGCCCGTTCCCAACATGAACCAAACCAACTGGCCGCGTTCCATGGCCGACTCCCCGACATCCTTTCCCGGGCAGGATGAATCACTTGGAAATCATCGGCAACCGGACGAGTTGACCGTTGATGAGGAGTTGGCGCTTTTCCATTTCAAGTTGGAAAAAGGCGATAATGGGAGAATATAGGACGCAATTTAGCTAGTTTCACAAAAGGATTGATCAACCGGCAATCCGGCGCTTCAATCCCCCGGCCATCTTGACGCCTGCCGCCAGCCACCAAGGCCAGAGTTGCATCGACGCGTGGAGCTTGGACCGGAAAGAACCGGCTACTGAACGGTCCGGCCGAACGGTGTCCGAATCTTCCCGTCGCGTGGCAAAGCCGACCGGTCCGCCATCCAGGCCGATCGCGGGAATGACTTGCAAGCTCAGTCCCGACAAATCAAAACATCGCCTGATGAAATCAACGGACCAACCGCCTTCCCACCATCCATACTTTCGCATCACATAAACCGATTCCGGATCCAACCTTAGGCCCCAATGTCTCCACCATGTCCTGTTGACCGGTTCGCCGGCCCACATGAATCGCCCGCCCGGTTTCATGAAGCCTTTCATCCGCTCGATGGTTTGCCATGGGCGAAGGCTATGGTGCAGGCACTCGTAAAAGAACACCAAGTCGTATTGGCGGTTATCGGTATAGGTGTCGAAATTGCCAACAATGGCTTCAATCGGCAGGCCGAGCCTTGCCGCCCTTTTCCGAATGAGCTCCACGAACTGGGGATTGATGTCGACGGCCGTCACGCTCGCCCCGGCGAAGGCCATGGCCTCGGAACTGAGGCCCCAGCCACATCCCATGTCGAGAATCGATGCCCCCGGCGGAAGATTCGCCGCCATCAGACTGCCTTGGATGGCCCGAACATGGCGGGCTATGTAACCGATATTTCGCTGGTTGTATGGATTGGTTCCGGCGGCGTGGGCCGCCACATCGATGGGGGTGAGTTCGCCTGTTTCCTGATTGAGTTCCCGGCCCGATATTTCCCTGTAAAGATCGACCTGTTGCTGGAAATAGGCATCGGAGAATGGATCCAATGATTGGTCAACCTTGGCACGAAATACCAACTTGAAATTGGCGAGCTGTTTTCGGCCATCCGGTGACGAAAGCCAGCCTTGGGAATCGCACTCTTGGACAAAGCTGTCCAATTCCCCGGTGCGAATCACCATTCCCTTTGCCATCATCGGCCCCGCGCTTGCAAATGAACTGCGGAAGGGTATTGGTTGACACCTTCTATGCCGGCAGATGCATTTGAGGTGAATTCACCAAGACAATTAACCAATCGGATAGGTCGATCCAATACCTTAATCAATTGGGATTATCATCGCCATTTACCTATTTTCACTAATCCAATTCAGGCCAGCACTCCTTCAATGACTTTCCCCGGGCTGAGGGGCAGGGGACGGCTGAGCGGGTCGCGGATTTCCGTTGCCGGGTCGATTCCCAGCAGGTGAAACAATGTCGCGGACAAGTCTTCAGGCCGGCAAGGGTCGGATGCGGGGTATGCCCCCATCTTGTCACTCCGGCCATGGACATGGCCCCGCTTGACCCCGGCACCGGCCAAAAGGGCGGGATAGCACTGGGGCCAATGATCGCGGCCGGCGATGTTGTTGATCCGGGGAGACCGGCCAAACTCGCCCACCCACACCACGAGGGTTGTTTGAAGCAGGCCGCGCTCCTCAAGGTCGAGAATGAGGGTCGGCAATGTCTGGTCGGTGATCGGCAGCAGGTAGTCCTTCAGGATCGGATACATCGCCTCGCCGCGGAATCCATGGGTGTCCCACCCGCCGCGGGCTCCGCCGATGCTGCGGTTGAAGTACACCTGGATCCACCGGCAACCCGCCTCCGCCAACCGGCGGGCCAGCAGGCAACTTTGGCCGTAAGTGGTGCGGCCGTAGCGGTCGCGAACATGGTCGGGTTCCTTGGAAAGGTCGAAGGCATTCCTCACCTTGGCCGATCCCAAGAGGGCCAAGGCCTTGCCATGCTGCTCGGCGATGCCGCGGGCCAAGGGCGCCTTTTCCAGCGGCCCCAACTGGGCCTCGACAAGCGCCCGCGCCTCCTCGCGCCGGGCCAGACGCGCCGGATCCACCCCCTCGGGCAAACTGAGTTCCGGCAGCTTGAAGCCGGGTTGCGCCGGGTCGAGTCCCACGAACAAAGGATCATGGGCCTTGCCAAGGAAGCTGGCATGCTGGCCGGGAGTGATGGAGCCATCGGCAATCTGATGGGGAAACGACACGAACCCGGGAACACCGGCGGGAGGCGGGGCGAAACGGTCGGCGATGGCTCCGTATGCGGGAAACAGATCGCGCGAATCGCGCAGGCGCTGGTCGTCCGATGGCGGCGCCATGCCCGTCAGGCTGTAATACCCCGCTGAATTGTGGTTTTTCATCGTGTGATTGAGCGATCGTATCTGGCAGAACCGGTCGATCACTTTGGCCAGTTGAGGCAAGCGCTCGCAGACGGGAACACCGGGAAGGCTCGAGGCGACCGGCTTGTACTCCCCTCGAATCGCCATGGGGGCATCGGGCTTCATGTCGATGGTGTCGTGATGGCTTGGCCCGCCCCATTGGTGCAGGAAAATCACCGTTTTCACCTTGGGCGGTCGAATGGCGGAGGCCGGGACCATTCCCGGCAGGAGGGCGGCGCCCAAACCGCCGAATCCCACCCGTAAAGCCACGCGGCGGGTCAGGTCGTCGGGCATGGGCCAAGGCATCCGCATCGTTGCCACCTCCTGATTATCACCAGCGCAGCAGGAACTCTCGAGAATTCACAAGGCCCCATAGCAGGTCTTCAAGGCCTTCCCGGCGCGACCTTGCCGAGGAAACAATCCGGGCGGCACCCCCGGCCTCGCCGGCTGAAGGTCGGCGGGCCAGCGCCGCCAGGTACAACTCCTCCACGGCCTTGTCCAAGGGCGCCGAGACCAGCCCGCCCAACCGATTATCGGAACGGGCCAGCATTTCCTGCAACAGGTCGCCCGTGAGCAACTGGAATGTCTGGGCCAATGTCGGCTCGCTCGACCGTTCACAATCACAACTGAGCAAACGCTCGGGCTTGCCGAACACGCGCAGGAACCTGTCCACATCGCTGCTGGGACGCCTGCCGCCTTCCCGGGTGGCCAGCACGCCGGGCAGTTCCTGGGCCCGCGTTCCCTTGGGCCAACCCTTGAGCTGAAGCGGACTGCCTGTCACCTGCGAAAGCGCGTCGAGCACCTGCTCGGCGGGCAGGGGACGCGGCCGGGAGGAGGATGCCAGGCCGTCATCCTCCTCGTCGTCATCGCTTGTCCACGACCTCTGGTAGGCCTGGGAGGTGGCGATCAACCGCAACACCGACCGCGCCTCAAAACCACCGCGAACAAGTTCCGCTGCCAGGAATTCGAGCAGTTCTGGATTGCTTGGCGGATTGGCGAGGCGGAAATCATCCTCGGGGTCCACGAGTCCGCGACCCATCAGGTGCCGCCACAACCGGTTGGCTTGCGCCTTGGCGAAGTAGGGATTGGCGGCCGAGCCAACCCACTCGGCAAGGACCACCAGCGGATCGGCTGACGCGGGCACCGCGCCGGCAAGATCAAGGATGCGGGGAACGACAAGGCCGCCGCCAGGGTGCTTGTATTCCCCGGCCCGCGCCATGTACACGATCTGCTCGCCATTGAATTCATGCTTGTCGAGCATGTCACGCTTGTCGTTGCTGAGGATTTGGTAGCGCACCCTGGAAAAAAGGGATGCGAAACCGTGGTAATCATCCTGCTTCCAACGATCGAACGGATGGTTGTGGCACTTGGCGCACTGGAGCCTGAGGCCGAGGAAAACCTGCCCGACCGCCTCGGCGCGGGCCTGTTCGTCACGCAAGGCCCGGTAGAAGTTCGCGGGCGGATGGGCGTAGGTGCTGCCCCGGCCCGAGATGAGTTCCCGCGCCATGGCGTCAAGCGGCATGCGGTCGAGGAAGGCCCGCCTCAGCCAGCCATGCATGGCGGCCACGCCTCGGGCGTCGAGCGTCTTCTCCTCCACCCTGAGAATATCCGCCCATTTGAGGGCCATCACCTCGGCGAACGCGGGGCCTTCAAGCAAGGCGTCGACTTGCCTGGCGCGCTTGTCAGGAGACTTGTCGGCAAGGAAGGCGCGCGACACCTCCACGGGCGGCGGAGTTCCGGCAAGGTCGAACCAGACACGCCTGAGGAACACATGGTCGGAAACGGGCGGGGCGGTCTTTTCCCCGGCCCTTGCCAGCCTTCCCTGCACAAGCCTGTCCACCGGATGCGCCGCTTCGGCCATGGGCAAAGGCTCGTGATCCAAAAAGTGCAGGCGAGCCACCGCCTGAGCCCCGGCATAGGAGACCAGCACCGAGCCGGCGCCCCTCCGGTTGGCTTCCACGACGGGCGCCGCATGGGTGACCAAGGCCAGCGTGCCCGGCTCGAAGCTGGCCAGGGCGCCGACATCGCGCCTGGTTCCATCGGCCAGCAACGCCGTCACTTTCAGCAAGACCTTGTCGATGCCCGGCCTGACGAACTGCTCGCCGGGCGACACCTGGAGGCGGGTCACGGCCGGAGCCTTTGCGGTGTCGTCGGGGCAACCCGCCGCGATCCAGCGGGCCAGAAGCTTGTGGCCGAATGTGTCGGGGTTCAATCTCACGCCACCCTCATGCGGCACAGCGCCCGAGGCTTTTTTCAAAAGCAGGCTTTCAGCCGGGTCAAGCGACGAGACTCGCCTTCCCGTGGCGCCGCGCAGGATGGCCCTGAGATCGAACGACGGATCCTCGCCGCGAAGCGACAACTTGAATCCGCCCTTGCCGTTGAGGTTGCCATGGCAGGGGCCCGAGGAACACCCGGCGCGCACCAGCATGGGCTGCACCTCGAGCCGGAAGGAGGGTTCGGCGGCTCCGCAGGCGAGAATAACAAGGCCAAGTAGCGGCATGGGGCGGGCCCGGGCGGGAGGAATTCCTTAATGCAACTTACCCCATGGCGAGTCGCCACGGTAGGGAAGGCCCCGATCGAACGCGAGTCATGAGCCGGATTTCATGGCTTGACTAGCGTCATGAGGTCGCGAACCTTGTTGCTGATCTTGTCCTCCACGGATTCGTCCCAAGGCCCCGGATGGGAGGAACTGAACCTCATGGCGCCACCACCCTCGTAGCCACCTTCCTTGAGCACCCTCCTGCTGGGGATGTAGCCCATCACATCGTTGGAGTAACCGGCCACCCAAAGCCGGCCGGGCGGAAAGTCCTTCTTGAAATTCAGGGCGTAATCAACCACCACCTCGCCGCCCAGGGCGATGATGATGTCGTCGCCGCCAAGGCGTATCGCCTGAACCGGGTAAGGGTAACTCGACGGAACGGTTTCCCCTTTTTCCAACTTTTCGAGCAGGCGGCCGGCGTGCCTGGCCTCATATTGGTCCTTGGATCCCAGCCTGGATTTCAACTGTTCGCGGGTGGGCAGAGGTCCGTATGGAAGGTCGACCTCGGCGAGGGCGCAGCGGATGGTTCCACCCAGCGGGCGCATGGTGTTTCCCAGCGCGGCGTTGACGGCCGTGGCCAGGGTCCGGCCATGCGCCTTGGCTAAATCCAGCGTGCCCCTGGGATATGGGTTCTGGTCGCCACCGCAACCAGTCAGGAAGAGCGCCACGGCGCCACCGTGGTCGGCCTGCAGGAATTCCTGGGCGTAGCCGGCGTAATCACCGCAGAACTGGTAGAAGCCCAGAGTGGTGTTGTGGCAAGCGTACCCGAAGAGGATGGCCCGAGGCTTGCCATCGGCACTGGAGACCTTGAGAACGGGAACCTCATGGTCCACCGGTCCCTCGGGATGGGGGCTGTTGCGGAAATCATTGCCGACGGGCAGCCTCCGGTTCATCGCGAAACCGCAGCGGGCGAAGCTGCGCGTGATCGTGGCTGTTTGCAGCGTGGCGATCGACTCACCGATGAGCTTGTGGAGTGTCTCCTCAAGCTTGCGGCCGTAAAGGTTAGCCTGTCCATCGCGGCTGAAGGCGTCATCGCCCGGGGTGCCCGCAACCCTGAACTCAGGTCCGCAATGGGTGTGCGAGGCGTTGAGCAAGAGGTTTTCGGGCGGCAGCTTGAAATGCTGCCGGGCCCTGCTTTCAATCGACTTGCGCAAGGTGCGCGGAATACCGATGAGGTCCACCGTGACCACGACCATCCGGCTTCCCGCGGCATCCTCAAGAGCCAAGGCCTTGGCGAAAAGATCCTGGGCCGTTCCCTCCGACGGCTTGTTGCGGGCGGCATATCCCGCCATCCACATGGATGATTCCGGAGTGATTTTCGCCACGGAGACCCCGGCTTTCCAACTCTCGCCGGAAGCGGACGGGGCGGAAACCAGCAAAAAGGCGATGGCAAAGCCAAATATAAAAGGCACCTTCAGTCTCCATCGGAAAGTCTCCATGCTAGCCGCGCATGAAGGGGATGAAATCCACCGGTGGCGCTTTTTCGAATCCTTTCGTTCTTTAATTCATGGGCCATGAAGGATTTCCGAACCTTCCATGGCGATCACGGCGAATCTTGACATTGGCAGATTGTCAGATAAACTTGATTCAACATGATAGGCTGATATGAAAGATTCTTTTAGGGAAATCACAAAACAACATGATTGAATCCATTGGAAAGGCCCGATTGAGCGACATCGTGGCCGACCGCCTCAAGCAGTACATCGTCGACGAGGGCCTCTCGCCCGGCGACCGCCTTCCCACGGAAGGTCAACTGGCGGCCAGTTTTGGCATCAGCAGGCTCAGCCTCCGCGAGGCGACCAAGTCCCTTGGCTTCCTTGGCATAGTCGAGGCGCGTCCCGGGCGCGGACTGACCGTGGGCAGCATCAAGATGGACAGGGTGACCCGGGTCATCGGCTTCCATCCCGATCTGCTCAACGCCGACCCGGTTTCGCTCATCGGCACCCGCGTCGTCATCGAGACCGGGGTGCTTCCGCATGTGGCCCGCCGCATGCGGGAGGATCCGTCGATTCGTGAAAGGCTTCTATCCACCAACGCCGAGCTTGAGTCCGCGGACAACCTGACCCGCTTCGTCGAACTCGACATCCGTTTTCACCGCCTTCTTATCGAAAGCAGCGGCCTGACGCCTCTCATCGCCTTCGCCGATGTGCTGACGGTCTTTTTCCGCCGCTTCCGGGAGAGCGTCAAGAAGGCCGAATGGTCGGCAGGCATCCAGGCGCACAACCAAATCGTCGAGGCGCTCCATGAGGGCAGGATCGACGCGGCTTCCGAACTCCTGCGAACCCACATCGAAAGCCATGCCAAGCGGATCCCATCCAACAAGGCGGACAAGCGGGAGACATGATGCCATGCCCGGGCCCTCCTTCACGGTTTCCGTCGATTCCATGGGGCGGACCGGGCCGCCGCGGCGCTGGCCGCCCACAAGGGCCGGTTGCAACTCACCGGCTTGACGAGGCTCGATCCCACGACCCTGACCGCCTTGCGCGGCCATCCCAATCTGCTGCTTCCCCGGCCGCTTCCCGGGGATATCTTGAAGCGGGATTGACGAAAGCACGCACAGGGCCATCCCGAGGAAACATGAAATGATCCATGTCATCGCCACCATCGAATTGGCTCCCGGAACGCGCGGGGCCTGGCTCGCCGAGTTCCGGAAAATCATCGCCGATGTCCGCGCGGAAAAGGGCTGCCTTGAATACGGACCCGCGATCGACGCCGCCACGGACATCGAGATCCAGGCCAAGGTCGGTCCCGACAAGGTTGTCGTCGTCGAGAAGTGGGAGGATGTCGCGGCCCTCAAGGCGCATTCCGTCACGCCGCACATGCAATCCTACCGGGTCCAGGTCAAGGATTATGTTCGCGCCGTCAACCTCCTCGTTCTCGACCCGGCGGAGTGAGAAGGCCATGAAGTGGTATCTTCAAATTCTCCCAATCGTCGCTTTGGGCGGCGGGGAAAACCATAGCCACCCGAAGGGTGACAAGGCATGAATACCCGGCTGGCCATCGCCATCATGATGCTTGCCTCGCCGTTGCCGGGGCTTCGGGCTGAAGGACCATGGCCCGCCGAGGCCAGAGCTTTCATCAAGAGCAACTGCCAGAGATGCCACGATGGCGCAACCGCCAAGGCGAAACAATTGAAGGCACTCGGCCAAGGACTTGGACAGGCGGACCGGGAAAGGATCGAGATCCTGGCGAACTCCATTCGGGAAGCGGTGGTCCTGGCCGGCGGAGGCTTCAGGCACCAGGGCCACATCGCGTTCGACACGGCAAGGAACAAGCCCCTCTGCAACCTGTATGTGCGAATGCTGCAACGATTCGGCGTCGAGACCCAGAAGTTCGGCTCCAGCACCGGTGCCCTCGCCGAATTGCCAGGCTGATCCACGGGGCGTTGGCATTCATTCGACACCGTCACTCGCTACTTTGCCGAACGGGCACGGTCGCGTCGAGCTACCGCATGCCTTCGCCTGGAAATATCCGAACGCCAACTGCGAGTGGCGCTGGCAGTTCGTGTTCCCGCAAGAGCATCGCTACCCGCAACCCTCAGACTGGCGAACAAGGTCGTCATCACATCGACGAATCTCTGGTTCAGAGGGCAGTGTCGGCCGCCGTCCGACAGGCAGGACTCACCAAACGGGTCACCAGCCACACATTCCGGCATTCGTTTGCTACGCACCTGCTAGAGCAAACTTCAAATAACTGACCTGCTCAAGACCCCGGCACCCGCCATCATTCTGTTAGCCCTTTGATATCTCTGAAGCGTCGAACGGCGAGAGTGACCTCTGAACTGGCGCTAGATTGTTGAATGTCCGCGAGGGCCCCTCACTTCGTTCAGGGCTCCTAAGCATCGTCAGCCTTTGTCCGGCCTTCATATTGAGATCCGTTCATCGCTTAGGAGCCCTGAACGAAGTGAGGGGCGAGTCGATCAAGGAACAACACCAGGAGCCATAGCAGAAACAAAAGAGCCCCAGTGGAGCCGAAGTAAGTTGGGCATGTTACAATATGCTCGATTCGAATTTTTATCGGGATTATCAATCTAATTCATCTATTTGAAGCCTGATCTAGCCGACGGCTACGACATTCGCACCGTGCAGGAATTGCTGGGCCATAGCGACGTTCGCACGACGATGATTTACACCCATGTTTCGAACCGAGGTGGGCGGGGAGTTCGCAGCCCCGCCGACGTTCTGGCTCGGCGGCCCCATGGGTGATAAGCTAAAACAGCCTATCACCCGCAAACTGGCGTGACAGACGCGCAAGAGACGATTATTATTCCACTTACGAATTAACAACGCCTGCGTGATAGGCTGCAAAGCTGCGGCCTACAGGTAATAGGCTGATCAGCCTAAAAACAAGTTCGGCGGCATTCCTGACGGCTTCATGGAGGATGCGTGTGGGTCGGAGCAAGAAGAAGCCACTGCCTGAAGAGGGGGCTGCGTTCGTCTTCCCTCTCGGGGACGGGCGGAACGGCGTGTGTCGGGTCCTCCGACAAGCCCACGGGAATGACATGCGGTGGCTCGGCGGGCCGCACGTTCTCGTGGCCGTTTCCACCTGGATCGGTGACACCGTCCCCGACCCGGCCGACCCGGCCCTGCGGCCGATCCTCCACGTCACCCATCACTCGTGGAAGGGGCACCCAGACGTGTTCTGGGACAACGAGCCGCCGCCACGGGAGTTCAAACCGCTCGGCGTTATTTCCCCGACAGCCGACGAGCGAAAGATGAAGTGTGACTCGTCCGCCGGTTGGGAGGGTTGCCCGTTCCATTTGCTCGCCCAGTGGCGGTGGGACCACGACCGAGAGGCCATGCTCGCCGAGGAGGCCCGCGAGCACGAGGAAGAGATGCGGGAGCTCGACAAGCGGAACGAGGCAATCGAGAAGGAACGTCGGTCAATGACCCTGGAGAAACTCGGCAAGTACCGGTTCTTCGCCAACTGGAAGGAAATGCCGAGTAAGGAAGCGATCAAGGCGTCCCGCGAGGCGATGAAGAAGGCCGTCCAGGCGCTGGTCGCGCTCGGGCCGAAAGCGTCGAAGGCGAAGCGCAAGCAAGTACTCAAGGCGTGCATTGAGGAGTTTAACGAACTCGACCGGACGATGGACCATTTCATCGAGACGTTCGAGCGGGACGACATCTGCTCGGAGTTCGATCTCCTTGTTCACGCCTGTGGCCTCGGTGAGTACGACAATCTAGCGGATGAGTGGCGGGATTGGTGACTCGGTTTGGACTTGGTGTTCGAGCCGAACCAGGCGCTGCAGCAGACGGCGGGGCATGATTCGTTTCTGGGACTTCAAGCTCACCGGTGCCCCGCCGCTGCTGAGCTGAGTCGTTCGGCGGCAAGAGGGCGGGGACCCGAGGAGCGATATGAGACTTCATCGCGTCGTGGTGTCGGCGTTCACCGCGGTCCTGGTATGGCCGCTGTTCGTAGCTGGCGATGAGCCGGTTAAGAAGGAAGTGATCGAGACGATGACGGCCCCGCGCCTGGAGCGGCTGATGAAAAGCTTGAAGGTCAAGCTCAAGGAGGTTGAGGGCAAGACCGACAGCTACACCTTCGAGTTCGAGAAGCGGACCGTGGTGCTCATCAACTCAAGCCACACGCTCGAAGCCGTCTGCTTCTTCAAGGACGAGGTGACTTCCTCGCGGATCAACGAGTGGAACCGTAAGTGGCGGTACACGAAAGTGTATGTCGCCGAGGACAAGTCGCTGGTACTCTCCTCTGACTACTGCCTGTCCGGAGGAGTCACCGAAGAGGCGGTCGCGGAGTGGATGCGGCGGTTCGCGGCCTGCTTCAAGGAGTTCGACAAGCACTTTGGGGATTGAGTAGGGCACGCCGAACCAGGCGCTGTACCTGACGTCCGCCCAAAGCGGCAGCCGCAGGTGAGCTTGGTCGTTAGGCAGTAGGAGAGGACACCATGCAAGTCTCATACGTCAACATCTTCGTCACCGACCTCGAAAAGGCCATAGCCTTCTATCGCGACAAATTGGGCTTGGCCCTCCAGTTCTCGTCGCCGGAACATGGCTACGCGTCCTTCGCGGCAGGTGGCGTTCGACTCGGGGTCGCGCTGCCAGGGGCAGATCATGCTGAATTGGTGGGGCGTCACACAGGTGTGGGCCTCGAAGTCGCCAATCTTGAGGCTGAGCACGCGCGTTTGGCTGGTCTGGGCGTGCACTTCACGATGCCTCCCACGAGGCAACCATGGGGCGGCTTCATGGCAATGATCTCGGACGCGGACGGAAATGTCCTTTACCTTGACCAGGTGTCCGCGGCTCATGGCTAGCTCTCCATCTAACCAACTGCCTAACAACAGCATGCAGCGGACGGTGCTGCGCACCGCCGCTGATGCTGAGCGTTAGGCCACACAACCCGCGCATCATGTCCACTCTGCAAGGTTCCTGCCTCTGTGGCGCTGTGTCCTTCACTCTGGCCCAGACGCCAGCCGAAGCTACCGCT
>Ga0194133_10000544_pt1 | contig 74536 bp, 62 predicted proteins | sample TA2KigOf40mmetaG_FD_155448 | JGI IMG/M metagenome (GOLD analysis project Ga0194133, IMG submission 155448) | Freshwater microbial communities from Lake Tanganyika, Tanzania - TA2015055 Kigoma Offshore 40m | ecosystem: Environmental > Aquatic > Freshwater > Lake | place: Tanzania: Lake... | reverse complement strand
TCTCCCTTGTATGGGAATACTCAAGGTATTTACCCCATTGGCCAACCTGAGTTGACATCGGTTGGTGTAGGATTGCCTTGGATACCTGGCTTGAGGAAAAAGTAAGACCTCCTCCTGTCCCCGAAGGACAGAAAAAAATTCCAGATTTGGAAGATAAAAGAGGTCAATTGCAATGGGTTTCACTAACTATTCATTTTTTGAAGGATTGCCTTTCAAACAAAAAAACAATCCATCCCTGAAGATAGATTGTTTTGACTTGCAAAATGGCCTTGGTACTCGCTTATCTTCTTCCTCCAGGAGGGAGCAACTTGCTCATGGCTGCTTTTGCCCCACCCATTTTATTCATCTGCTTCATCATCTTGCGCATGTCCTCAAATTGCTTCATCAGGTTGTTGACTTCGATGATACTTCTTCCAGATCCGTCCGCTATGCGTTTTCTTCTTCTTCCATCCAAGCAATCGGGGTTCTGACGCTCCTTGGGCGTCATGCTTCGAATGATGGCTTCTATAGGTTTGAAAGAATCCTCATCGATATCTAGCCCCTTCATGGCCTTACCCATGCCTGGAATCATCCCCATCAAATCTTTGATATTTCCCATTTTCTTTACCTGCTCCAACTGGGAAAGAAAATCATCAAAATTGAAGTTATTTTGACGAATCTTAGCATTTAGTCTGCGGGCTTCGTCTTCATCAAAGGACTGTTGGGCACGCTCCACCAAAGAGATGACGTCCCCCATTCCCAAAATTCTTTGGGCCATACGGTCTGGATGAAAAACATCCAAGTTTTCCATCTTTTCTCCCGTAGAAATAAACTTGATGGGTTTATTGACCACATGGCGTATGGAAATTGCCGCTCCACCCCGGGTATCTCCATCCAATTTGGTCAATACCACCCCGTCAAAATCAAGGCGCTCATCAAAAGTCTTTGCCGTATTTACCGCATCTTGACCTGTCATTGCATCTACCACAAAGAGGGTTTCGGAAGGATGGAGGGATTTTTTCAAGAGCTCAATTTCCTGCATCATCGCTTCATCCACTGCCAAACGACCCGCCGTATCAACTACTACTGTCTTTTTGCCTGTTTTTTTAGCATAGGCAATGGCATTATTGGCGATTTGCAATGCATTTTTACTCTCAGGCTCGGCATAAACTTCTACTCCGATTTGCTCTCCCAACACCTTGAGCTGATCTATAGCTGCAGGCCTGTAAATATCACAAGCTACCAGCAAGACCTGACGTCCCTGCCTTTTGAGCAAACTTCCTAGCTTACCCGTAAAGGTAGTTTTACCCGAGCCTTGTAGGCCTGAAATTAATATTACCGAGGGATCTCCACTGAGTTTGATATCCACCTTGGAAGTACCCATGAGCTTGGTCAACTCTTCTTGGGTAATCTTTACTAAAAGTTGTCCTGGTGACACAGAGATCAAAACGTCTCGGCCCATGGCCTCGTCTTTGATCTTGTCGGTAACCTCTTTGGCTACCTTGTAATTAACGTCCGCATCTATCAAGGCTCGTCTAATTTCTTTGACGGTAGATGCCACGTTTATTTCCGTGATCTTACCGGTGCCTTTCAAGGTTTTGAAAGCCCGATCAAGCTTCAAACTGAGATTATCAAACATGTGGTGATGCAAGTTATTGCTGCAAAAGTAATGAATTTGCTGCTTAGGAAGCCAATTAAATTCAGGATTAACAAAAAGTTGGACGGATACAAAAAGGACATGCCAGAGATTGCCTGCCTTTCCATCGAAATCCTTAATTTGCAGACCAAACTGCTGATCCATACTTCATGAAGATTCATTTCCAAAAAGATATTCTTCCCCATCTCTTGGGAGTTCTCTTTTTTTATCTCCTCGTGGTAGCTTACTTTTCTCCCCTGGTGTTTGATGGAAAAATCATTTTCCAAAGCGATATCCTACAATGGGAAGGATCGGCCAAAGAGGTCCTAGACTACCGATCCGCTACTGGAGAGGAGGCCTTATGGACCAACCGCATGTTCGGTGGTATGCCCACCTACTTTATTAGCTTGGAGTTTGCAGGAGACCTCACCAATCTCCTCATTTCGGTACTGACCTTTGGACTACCCCATCCCATCAATGGATTATTTGTCGGCATGCTAAGCATGTATGTGCTACTGCTTAGCTATGGAGTACGTCCGATTTTTTCCATAGGAGGTGCGGTAGCCTTTGCATTCAATACCTACAACTTACTTTCTTTAGAAGCAGGCCATAATGCGAAAATTTGGGCCGTATGCCTGATTCCCCTTATTGTCCTTGGGATTCACCTGGCCTTCGAGCGCAAAAAAATCTTGGGAGCTGCCCTTCTAGGCCTTGGCTTATTGCTGCAACTTAAATTCAATCACCTCCAAATCACCTATTACACCCTGATCATTTCCCTGATCTATTTGGGTGTAAGAACCTTGTTTGAATGGAAGCATGTAGGGATAAAAAATCTATTGGCCACCTATGCCTTTTTAGCACTTGGGGTAGTTTTGGCTGTAGGAGGAAATTTGGGAAGGTTGGCCACTGCCTTAGAATATAGCCCCTATTCCACACGAGGAAAAGCTACCATAGAATCGGGAGCTGCTGGACTAGACAAGGACTATGCCTTCGGATGGTCCAATGGAATTATGGAAAGTATGACCTTACTCATTCCAGATTTTTATGGTGGTGGAAGTACCTCCCCTTTGGCTAAAGATTCTGCAACAGAAAAAGCACTAAAAAACCAAGGATTAGAAGTAGGTCAAATCAACGAGTTTGTTCAAGCCGCACCCACCTATTGGGGTGATCAACCCTTTACCGGAGGACCCATATACGGGAGCGTAATCCTTGTATTTTTAGCCTTATTGGGATTCTGGGTGCTACCTAGACAAAGCTTGATTACCTATGGTAGTATCTTGGTGCTGTCTTTGATGCTGAGCTGGGGTAAAAATCTGGCTTGGTTTAACTACCCCCTTTTTGATTATCTACCGGGCTACAATAAGTTTAGGGCGGTATCCATGGCGCTGGGCATGACCCTGTTTGCCATTCCTCTCCTCGCCGCGATGGCTTTGGAGCAGCTTTCCCAATCCAAGCAACTCAAACCCCTCCTGATCACTACCTCTTCCCTAGCTGGCTTGGTTTTGATTTTTGCCCTTGCTGGGTCCGCTTTTTTTAACTTTCAAGGAGCTGCCGATGCCAATTTCCCCGAATGGTTGGTTGGCGCCTTGAAGACCGACCGCCAAGACCTCCTTTCCTCCTCGGCATGGAGAAGCTTATTTTTCATACTTCTTACAGGATGCATGATCTTCTTTTATCTCAAAGACAAGTTGGGTAGTCTTAGCCTAGGTTTGGGACTAATAGCCTTGATCACGCTGGATATTTGGACTATCAATAGGCGCTACCTCAATCAAGATTCCTTCCAAGGAAACCCCTCAAGACAGTATTTTGCTGAGTCCCCCGCCGACAAAGTGATTGCTGCCGATTCGGACTATTTTCGGGTGCTTCCGCTTACCGAGGGCCTCACCCAGGGTGCTCGGACTAGCTACCGATTCAATAGCTTGGCAGGTTATCACGGAGCCAAATTACGCCGTTACCAAGATCTGGTAGACTATCGCTTGACATTTGAATTGGAGGAATTCATCAAAAAAGCACAAGAAGGCACTTTTGACTGGCAAGGCATAGGTACCATCAACATGCTCAATGCCAAATACCTCATCGCTGGAACAGAAAGCAATGCCATTCTTGAAAATCCAGAAGCCAATGGGCCAGCCTGGGTACCTACTGAAGTGCTTGCGGTTAGCAACAATGCTTCTGAAATGGAAGCTTTAGGAAAAATAAATACCAAGTCCCAAGCCACCCTCAACACCGAGGAATTTGGTAAAATTGCTGCTGGATCAGGCGAAATCAACTTCCTGTCCTACTCTCCAAACACCATAAGTTACCAAGCTACCATGCAAACAGGAGGACTAGGTGTATTTTCAGAGATCTACTATCCCGAAGGATGGAAGGCTACTATTGACGGAAAAGAAGTTCCCTTGGTAAGGGTAAACTATCTTCTTAGAGGCATGGAGATTCCTACAGGTACTCACAAAATAGTATTTACCTTTGCCCCAGAAAGTTATTCATCCACTAAGATTCCTATGATTCTTTTTCAGTATGCTTTGCTACTGCTCTTGATCGCTGGGATCTTTTTTACCTATAAAAAAGCAGATGCAAGCCGCTGAAGAAAAAGATAAGGTGGTCCACTTTTACGACCAATTTGCCGAAAAACAAGAGAAAACAGGAATCAACTCTAGGCATTTGAGCATCTTGGATAAGGTAAAGCAGGCTGGACTGAAATCCAATCACCGGATTTTAGAGGTAGGCTGCGGCATAGGCACCGTTTCCCATCTATTAGCGAGTCAAGTCCCTCAAGGAAAAGTATTGGCTGTGGACATTTCTCCCGAAAGTATTGAAAAGGCAAAGCAACTTTGGAAAAAGCAAAGCAACCTGCAGTTTGAAGTTTCAGACATGTCGGACTTTTACAAAAAAGGAGAAACTTTTGATTTTTTTGTTTTTCCAGATGTCTTGGAACACATTCCAGTTGCCCAACATGCGCACTTATTTGCCAACATTCAAAAACATGCGCATGCCGAATCCCTAGTTTTTGTCCATATTCCAGCACCCCGTTACTTGGAGTGGATGATTGCTCACCAACCCGAAAAACTTCAAGTCATTGACCAAGCTTTGGATACGGCCATCTTGGTTGCTACCTTGAATCAAGCAGGCTTTTACCTGGATAAAATGGAAACCTACGCCCTATTCTTTGAAGAAAAAGATTACCAATACTTTGTATTTCGTGCCAAAAAACCTGTACAGGAGTCCACCTCCAGGAGCAAATGGGCGGTAGGCAAGGAACGCTTACGAATTCGTTTGAAATACGGCATAAGTAGTTAATCCTCCCCATCCATGAAAATCATATCTGGCACCGTAGTCGGGCTGACCTATGAGTTGAAAGTGAGCAAAGACGAAGACCAAGTGGAGTCCGCTCCCTTCAGTGTGGAAGTACGCGATGCGGAAGATCCCTTTTTTTTTGTGGTAGGTCATAGCGGGTTACCCGAAAGATTTGAAGAGTTGCTTCTGGGAAAAAGTAAGGAAGATGAATTTGCGTTTAGCCTTTCGGTAGCCGAAGCGTATGGAGATGCTGATGATGAATTGATACTCACCTTACCTGTAGATCAATTTACTGAAGAACGTGGGTTTAGCCCAAGCATGTTGGAAGAAGGTAACTTTCTTCCCCTCATGGATGAAAATGGGTACCCCATGCAGGCAAAAGTAGTCAAGCACCTCGGGAAACAAGTATTGCTAGATTTCAATCATCCTTTGGTGGGATTTGCACTTCATTTTGAAGGAAAAATTATAGAAGTCAGAAAGGCCTCCCCGGAAGAACTTAGTCAAGGCCTGGTCAACTAAACGAAAAAGGTTTTGGAAAGGGATTAAGATTTCAATACCAATACCTTTTCCTCGTCGTAATGTAGGTAAACCCTATCTCCAAGTTTATGCTTTCGGGCAGGGTCATCCACTTCCCAGACTTGTCCAGACTCCCTAAGTCTCACCTGCAGGGAATTGTAATGCACCAAAAATCTCTGGTCGATGACATGGCCCACTAGCCCCCCTCTACTTCGCAAGCGAATATCGGCTGGCCTCAGGTAGCAGCCAGGCAGATCTGGAATCAAATTGATGGAGGAGAAAAGTCGTGCCACGTACTTGGATTTGGGAAATTCACATAGCGCTTTGGAATTGCCTTTTTGAGTAATCTTTCCTTTTTGCAAAACCACCAAGGAGTCTGTCATCCAAAGGGCATCGTCCAAGTCATGGGTAACGAAGATGACCGTAGTCCCCATTTCCTTGAGTAGATCCTTCAACTCAAAAATTAATTTTCTTTTTTGGATAGCATCCAAATGACTAAAAGGTTCGTCCAAAAGCAATACCTCCGGCTCCACAGCCAGCGCTTGAGCAATGGCTACTTTTTGTTGCTGTCCTCCACTCAATTGTCGGGGAAGACGCTCCCGGTAGGCTTCCAGTCCCAAACGATCTAGAAGGTGATTTACCCGCTTTTTTCGGTATCCTGCATCGTAGCGCAGCAAAGGCCTGCTAATATTTTCCTCCACGCTGATGGTCGCAAACAATTGATAATCTTGGTGAATGAGTTTGATTTCATCGTGGCCTGCCACTAATTTTTCTTCTGGGGACTCAATTTTTTTATCTCCCAAATACACCTCCCCAGAGGTCTGGGCCAATAAGCCTGCAGCCATCCTAAGCAAGGTGCTTTTTCCAGAACCGCTTTCTCCAATCACTGCTACAAATTCACCTTTACCTAAGTCCAAGGAAAAATCTTGTACGGCATGGTGATCCTCGTAGCTCTTAGTCAAATTTCGAAGAAAATAATACGTCATGGGCAAGGAGAAGAAATCGCCAATACAAATCTTATTTCCTTCTAAGATAGTTAGGGTTTTGGTTTTTTCCATACCCCTAAGCCCCATTCATTTTTCTCCCTAGCTACTGCGATTGAGGTCCAGTAAAATTAGTAGGCCAACCAGCCCCCATCGGCCACGAGGGTTTCCCCGTTGACGAAGGAAGAATCCTCAGAAGCAAGAAATAAAGCAACTTTAGCAATTTCCTCTGACTCACCCATCCGTGGCATGGATCCTGATCCACTGCTGCAAAGGGCTGCCCCCTCCGCATCGGGATGCGCATTTTTCATGATGTTGGTATTTACCCCTCTGGGAGCTATGGCATTGCAACGGATCCCTTTTTGGGCATACATAAATCCTATATTTTTACTCATACCGATGAGGGCATGCTTGGAAGTAGTGTAGGCCAGACCCGCCCTGGCCCCAGCAATACCTCCTATGGAAGCGATATTGATGATCACTCCCTTGCCTTGCTGAAGCATGGCGGTGATGGCCAGTCTACTCGCATAGAAGGGTCCATGGACATTCACGGAGAGTATCTTTTCCCAAAGGGCATCTGTGACCTTGTCCTGCTGCAAGTTGGTAAAGTGATGGGTATCTAAGGCAGCAAGTGTTGCAGCAATGCGATGCTCTAGGTTATTTTCCTGAAGAAAAAGGGTGTATCCTGCAGCAGTAACAGAAAACCCATCAGGAATGCGGATACCAAAAGGTCTCAAGTGCCTGTGCAATTCCCCTAAAGAGGCATTTTTCCCTCCTACTTTTCCAATGTCCTTGATACTTAGCTGGTCAAAAGGGATAACTAGTTTTTCCGTGTAGGGAGTGCTGATCAAGTGTTAAAAAACTTAGGGAAGGATTTGTAGATTTCTTCCGAAAACAGGTTAAACAGTAAAGACTGTCAAAAATTACCCTCCAAGGGATTCCTTTTTTAGTGGCGAATCCACTCTTGGATTGGTGGTCCCAAGATAAAGGAATCTTCATCGTTGAAAACTGACAAAAATCAGTTTTGGAAACAGGCGTGCTTTTTTTTGAACAAGCAGCTATTTTTTTTGTTTGATTCACGATTTTAACCCAAAAAAATCACATCCATGAAACACCTTCAAAACACCCTTCTTACTCTTGCATTTTTGCTCGTAGGTTCTTTTTCTGCTTTGGCCCAACTTCAACAACCTGCTGCAAGTCCTGCAGCCCACGTAAGTCAGGTAGTTGGATTCACTAAAATTAGTATGGATTACTCTTCCCCTGCTGTAAAGGGAAGAAAGATTTTCGGGAATGTAGTGAAGTACGGAGAAAGCTGGAGAGCAGGCGCCAATTCCCAAACCATAATTGAATTTAGTACGCAAGTCAATGTTGGTGGAAAAAATCTTGCTGCAGGGAAATATTCCATTTTCGTAACCCCTGCCGCCTCAGGAGAATGGACCATTCACCTCAACAAAAAAGCAGAAAGCGTGTATGCTTACATGAAAGACGGTAAAATTGATGAAGCTGCTCTAGCTGCTGACGATGCCATAGCTCTTAAAGCAAGCCCTGTAGCCATTCCTACTTCCGAAAGACTTCAGTACAGCATTTCAGCTGAAAACAACAAGGTGGCCAAAGTAACCTTGTCTTGGGAAAATATATCCCTGTCCTTTATGGTAGATACCCTTGTCGATCAAAAAATGGAGCAATTTAAAAGTCAGTTTTAAGCTTTTCCGAGAAAGACTCTAATCTCCTAAAACTCCTACCTAGTTCATTCGAGGTAGGAGTTTTTTTGTTGCTTTGTTGCATCTCCCAATTACCCTCTAGGCAAATGTCGCATAGATGTCATAGCCCCTCTCTTTTTTTCGAGCATTATTCCAGCCATATTTGAGGGATGACCCTTGCTGAAAAAGTTAAAGTTGCTAGAAAAAACCTCAATTGGACACAATCCGATCTCGCAATATGTTGCGGTGTGACTCTCCGCACCATCCAACGGATTGAAAAAGGAAAGGTGGAACCAAGTGCCTATACCCTGGGCAAATTGGTTGACCTACTCGCACTGGAGCGAGAAGAAGTAGCTCCAAATTGGCAGCTATCGGCACCAACTTCTCCCAAGAAATCAAAATTAGTTGCCTCTAGCTCCCTCTTTTTTTCTAAAAAAAATCACCCTAAAATCCTCTTTATGTTCGCATCCATCGCCTTGATTTCTCTCGCTACTTTTTGGTTAGCCTCTCCTAACTCTGTAAAAGCCCGGGAAGGAATTACAGAAAAAGTAACCCTCCAAACCATTAATTGTGAGACCGAAACCTCCTGTGATTTCCAACTTACTGTTTTAACTAACGAAGGCGTAATTCAACTTCAAAAAACCTATGGAGGCACAAGCTATGATAAAGCAAGTGCGGTACTTCCTATCTCAGATGGTGGATACTTCCTGCTTGGCTCTACAAGTTCCTTTGGAGCAGGCAACTATGACATCCTGCTTATCAGAACAGATGAAAAAGGAGAAATTGTCTGGCAAAAAACCTATGGTGGATTTTTTAACGAATACGGAGAAAAAATCAGCCTGAGTGATGGGGTTCTAACCATAGAAGGCCTCCAACAGAAATGTACTACAGCCAATGTTTCGAATGACTGTTACCTAGAGAAATGGAAGTTTAGTGTCGATGCAAATGGCAACCTACCTTAGCCAAGTCTTCGCCTTCCAATCCAAATCTAGGTAGGAGTTTTTTTTGCTCAACAGACCTGTTCCTTTACTCAATCTGGAAAACCTTTTTTAATCTTCCTGTTTTAAGATTTTTAAAGACAAAAAACTCCTGCAGGATTCTCATCCACCAGGAGTTTTTTTTAAAATGGGATTGAATTCAGGTTAGCTTCACACCTTCTCAATCCACTCCACCCCGGTATCTTTCCATGCTCGATCGCGTGCTGAGTCGAGAACTGCTTCACACACTTTCTGCGTTTCAAAAGCATCACGGAAGGTAGGGTGACAAGACTCTCCAGTTTCCAAACTGTGGAAGAAATCAGCCACTTGGTGGATAAAGGAGTGCTCGTAGCCAATGGAAGTTCCTGGGATCCACCAGCGGTGCATGTAAGGGTGATCTCCATCGGTCACGTGAATGGATCGCCAGCCGCGCACCTTGCCTTCGTCGCTGTGGTCAAAATATTCCAAACGGGTCAAATCGTGCAAATCCCAACGGATGGAAGCATGCTCTCCATTGATTTCGAGGGTGTACAGGGCCTTGTGTCCTCGTGCATAGCGCGTGGCTTCAAAAAGTCCAAGGGAACCATTGTCAAAGTGGCAATGAAAAATACAAGCATCGTCAATACCTACTGCCTGCTTTTTGCCCGTGTCCGTATGCACACGCTCCTTTACAAAAGTCTCGGTCATGGCGGAAACATCCTTGATGCCTCCATTGATCCACATGGCCGTATCTATGCAATGGGCCAGTAAGTCCCCTGTTACCCCTGAACCTGCTGAATCTACATCCAATCTCCAGGTGCCATCTCCTCCTTGAGGCAAGTCCGGATTGATGGTCCAATCTTGAAGGAAGTTGGCTCGGTAATGAAAAATCTTGCCCAGTTTACCGGAAGCCACAATGTTTTTGGCAAGAGTCACAGCCGGTACTCGGCGGTAATTGTACCAGACGGTGTTTTTTACGCCTGCTTTTTCCACGGCCTCTAGCATACCTTTGGCTTCGGCCACGGTTCGGGCTAGCGGCTTTTCACAGAGAATCATTTTGCCAGCCTTCGCTGCAGCAATGGCGATTTCTGCGTGCATGTCGTTTGGCGTGCAGATATCCACCGCGTCAATATCGTCTCTGCCTATCAACTTCTTCCAGTCGGTTTCGTAGGAAGCATAGTTCCAGCGTTCCATAAAGGCCTTTGCATTGGCTTCTCTTCGGGAGCAGCAGGCTTGCAATACAGGTCGGTATTCGTATTCAGGAAAAAAGTCAGCCAAGCGCTTGTAACCGTTGGTATGTATTCTTCCCATCAGCCCTGTGCCGATAAGACCTACTCTTATTAATTTTTTATTGCTCATGATTCTAGAATTTTATTTGAAAAAAAAGTGGAAAATTTTTAGGCCAATCCTGTGCCATGGGCTTCCCTCACTTGGATGAGTGCAGCAAGAACCTCGTTCCAAGTTTGTTGCCTTTCCATCACCGCGTTGGGAAACATGCATCCATCCCAACAAATATGGCGCATGGCCTGGGTTGGATTTCCTTTTTCGTCCCTCAACCAATATCCAGCATCCTGCGCAATATCCAATACTCCGTTGGGGTCAGTAGCTTGACAGTGACGACCCGTTTTGTCGTGAGAACCAGATCCAAAAACCGAACCGTCGTTTTGTGCCACATGGAAATCTATAGTCCAAGGCCTTAAGGCTGCAGATAAGGTTTTTAGGGCTGCTTTAATAGCCTCCCTATCACTTAGTTTGGCATCCGCAGGCAAGATCCTGTGTTCTGGAGCATTGTAACCCAAGGTATACAGAAAGGTATGAGACATATCGGCCTGAAATCCCACATTGGATCTATCGGTCATTTCCAAAAGTTCCAGCATGTGTTTCCAACTGTGCATCCCTCCCCAACAAATTTCTCCCTCTGCAGCGAGCTTTTCTCCAAAATCAGCAGCTACATCTGCCGCCTCTTGAAAAGTTTGGGAGATCAATTTGGAATTACCGAGTGGATCCTTGGCCCAGTCGGCTACTCCTGCAGCAGAGTCTATCCGTACGATTCCATAATCTCTTACGCCAAGTTGCCTCAACTGCTGACCAAACAGGCAGGCCTTGCGGACCATCTCCACAAAAGTTTTGCGCTGATCGGCTGTACCCATGGCCGACCCTGCCCAGATGGGAGCTACCAAGGAACCCACTTTTAAGCCGTAGCCTGACACCTTTTCTGCAAATTTCTTAGCCTCATCGGGGCGATCTAAGAAAATATGCGGCTCCAACAGGCCTACATCTATTCCATCAAATTTAATTCCATTGACCTCCGCGGAGGCAGTCAGACGAAGTAAATCGTCCAATGAAATAACTGGCTCAGAATCAGGCCCTTTTCCTACCAGCCCCGGCCAGGTGGCATTGTGAATTTTGGGAAGATTTTTCATAGGTATTTTGGGTTTTATAGTGAGGGATATGGCCTAGACCACTTTTAAATCTGGGTTTTTGGGCCCAAAATGCTTGAGCATCACAATAGGATCTGATTTGGAGGTATTGGTAATTTTTACCCCTGCCTTCGCAGCAGCTTCGGATACGAAATATTCATCCTGGGTCAACTGGCCAAAACGGATCAGCGAAGGCGTTTCAATATCCCAAACCCCCATTTTTCCATGCCCTTGCATCATGATCATGCCATAGGCCGCGGCATCTCGAATCACGACGGTCTGCCCAGGTAGCACGGTCAATTCCTTGGCACTGTAGTCCTGAGAACGGTAGCAAATCCAGGATTCCTGGTAGCCCGAAGCCTGCATGTGAGTGGGATCCGCTACCGGCTTGGGTTCCATGTAGTGGTTGTCCATCAAGTTGGGATTGACGTTAAGATCCCAGTCGATCATCTCTAGCAAGAGTTCGTAGTCTCCCCAGCGGTTTTTTGGACATGCATTCCAGAGCAATTCCTCCGGAATAATGGCTTCGTTCACCAAGGATTGGTACATGGCAAAGATATCGGAAGCTTTTTGCGGTTCGTAGGTACACATGCTACCCGGAGCATGGAGCATTCCGGGAGGCACATCCCAACCCGTCCCTGGCTGCAAGCGAAACGCTTGGGAGTAATTGGTGATCTTATTGTCTCCTTTATTGAAGTTTTTCAAGCAATCCAGAATCGTCTCCTTACTCGTTCCCGGCGCTATGCCAAAAAAAGTGTAAGGAAAATCTCCACCATGGTTATTTACTTGTGGGGGAAAATAGTAGGCTTCTGGCTTTCCATTTTGACCTGTCAGTTTGCCAAATTCATCCGAAGGGTGGATGTGGTGCGGCAAAGGGCCCATGTTGTCAAAAAATTTGGAGTACATGGGCCAGGACTTGAATTCGTTCCAAAGGCGAGAACCGATCAGGTCAGCTCCGAGTTCCTCCACAGCATCCTTGAGCAGCCCGAGGGTTACTTTGCCGCCATCCTCCAGGGCAATGTGACTCAGTCCTTCATTTTTTGAAGTAAGGGGTCCGTTTTGGGCAGCAGTGGTAGAGGCAAACCAGCGTTCATCGATCCCTCCACGCATGCCCCCAAAGGCATAATAATCGTCAGGGTGCAGTTTTATTCTTCGTCCCGGCACACAAAAAGACCGGGGCACCCAAGTAGGGGTCAATCTTACAATTCCTTCGCCCTGTTCGAGCGCTTTTCTGGCAAAACTCATAGGTCTGTATTTTGGGTTAGTGTTCCTCTATTTTTTTCGTTTAAATCATTGAACAAGTGGCAGGTCCTTTTGAACTGGATCAAGAAAATTCCAGAGCGGCCTCACCTACCAATACGCTGAGGTGGAGGTCATAATTTCGGGTTTCTCCTGGCTCTAGCTCTACCAAATTCTGATTCGCTCGTGCAGCAGCCTGTCCAATCGGTGGGTTTGTAGCCGGCTCAAGCGCGGTCACGTATTCATTTTTCCCCCAATGCTGCCAATGGATAAGCCAGGGCAATTGTTCTTTGGAAAAGGAAATCTTTAGTCCCAATCCCAAGGGATCGTTGGCATAGCCACAGACCACCTGTTGCTCCTGATCTCCCTGCGGGTCAATAAAGGCAACCTCTTCCCCAAAACCAGCATGGCTATCCATGGGAGCTGGGCAGTGTCTGAAACCCTCTTTTCTGGAATTTTGACGAATGTCAGACTCTCCTGGTCTCGGTTGCAACTCACCCTGCCAGACAATCCGCGTTCCTTTATCAATCAAGGGCCATCCACAATTGATATGGTAAAGCAGCATGTGTGGGGCCTTTGCATTCCCACGATTCGTGACTTGGTCCTGTATCCTAATTTCTGCGGATCCAATGGTTCCGGAGATCCGTCTAAGGAGTTCCAAACTGGGACCAAAAGTGCTGCTTTCGGTGGCTTTCCCTACCACCTCAAATCCCAAGTCCCCAGAGAAAATATCGGGCTGCTTGATGGAAATGATTTCGGCGGATAGGTTGGAATAATTGCCATGCAAGCCTCGGGATCCATTTGCATCGGAATTAGGAGGGCCGGCATTGGATAATCCGCAAGTAGTCAACAAGCCTCCACCAAAGGTGCGAAGCCAATCAATCCCTTGATTGGAAAAGGGTTGGGGAGCAGTCAAGCCAGCATGAGAAATCCAGGCCAGGCTATGTTCATTGAAAAAGGCATCCAAAATATCCATGCCCCGGTCGAGCACCACCTTGTAGCGAAGGCCAGTACCTGTATTGATCCAAGCGATACGAACTCCACGACCAGCACCATTATCCAAAACGGAAGTTTCTATCCCTCCCAGTTGCTGGGAGTTGGAGAGGGTATGCTTCCAATTTTGGGAGGCTTGATGCTTCATTTTTTTTATCCTAAAATCCAGGGTTGGGTCAATCTTTCTTAGCCTTTTTTCAAGAAAATATTTTTAAACATCACTTTCATGGGAGGACCTACATGGACTTGGAATCCAAGCAATCCTTTAAGATTTCTGTTTTTAGCATCAGCATCCAACACCTCACTCATCAGCGTACCGTTGACATAATGCTTCATTAGATTCCCCTTGGCTACGATTTGCATCGTGTTCCACTCCTCCTTTTTGATCAGATTCCCCAAGGTAGCGCGGTCACCCAACTCCTCTATAAGGATTAATCCTTTCCAGGCATTGTTGCTCACGTATCCACCTATTGAGGGGATGGAGTCAGGTGCCGAAGCAATTTGCGTCTTCTGACCTCGGTAAGCCAAAGTGGTCCGCTTTCGCTCTTCGTAGTTTTGACCCGTGTAGCGGTTGCCCCCATCGATGTCTGCTTGGTAGCCGCGAAGGGCATAGGGTACCTCCGTGAATCGATCGCTTCGGTATTGCACCCCGGAGTTTCCTTTTTCTGAAATCCAAAAATCCACCTTCAACTCAAAATCTCCGAGCTCTTCCCCTTTCCAGATGATGAAGGTATTATTCTTAAGAACCGTTGCAGCGGTAATTTCTCCCACAATCGCCTCGTCTTTGACCGACCAGTAAATGGGATCATATTCCCAACCCTCAAGACTTTTTCCATCAAAAAGAGAGATGAAGTCTACCTGCTGCTCCGCCGCCTGTACTGGGTTGCTTGAGTCTAAAGACAAGGTCCAGGATATCCAGGAGGCGAGCATCAGCAAGCCTAGGACCCCCCAAATTTTAAGCGTCATGGAGCGAATCATTTTTGTGTCAGAGGTTGTTTGTACACCGCATGGTTCGCATTGCCTCCCGAAATCAAATAGGCCATCAAGTCCTTCAATTCTTCCTCATTGAGTCGATTGACAAGTCCCGGCATCATGATGGATACTTCTGCATTTTTCTTGAATGAAACTGTGTTTTTAGACACCTTTTTAATATCAGAAGGCGCAAATGGGTTCTGAGATAAGTAGTAAAATTGCCCATCCTCATCTGTGAGTTTGCCCACCATTGATCCTCCGGCTTTTAGTTCGAGTACCGTAGAATGATATTGATCCGAAATAGTAGCGTTAGGGTCAATTGTGGCCACTAAAATATCCTTGGCAGAAAAACGTGTTCCCAACTGACTTAGATCTGGACCAATCGCCCCTCCTTCACCTTGCATGCTGTGACAGGACTGGCAAAGGCTCGCGGCATACATGGCTTTCCCTTTGACTAAGTCTCTACCTACCAAATTTGCAACCAAAGGTTCTGCTTCCTCAAGAGTCCATCGACGGCCCGGACCTTCAGGCTGAACACCCGAATTTACAATATCATTTCCACTCTCTGTAAGTAATTTACCTCCAGATAGCTCATCATACTTTTCAAAATCAGCCTTATCCACAGAGGCCAAAGCCATTTTTCGAGTTCGATCCAGGAAGCCTACGTAGCTCCGTCCTCCTTTGTATGCGGTAAGGGCATTTTTGATCCATCCAAAATATTCGGCGCGCTGGGCCGGAGTCCAGCCTTTATCGGCTCCGCCCAAAACGGTAGCATAGAAGGTAGCTTGCGCAGGGGGAACGTTAGCCAGCATATTAGCGATATCCAAACCATATTGAGGATTTCTAAAGATCAAATCAGAAGATGCTGTAAATGTCTTTTGGTAGTTGGGATCGTCTTTGGCTTTCTTCAGCAAAGCAAGTGTCTTTCCTACCGCCGAAGGCGCATCTAGGTGCACGAGCAAGATGGAAAGAGATCGGTTGAGTAGGTTGTCATCCGACGGGTAATGAGGATCTAAATAGGCCACCAATTGGGCTTTGCTAGCAGTAGCTCCTTGATCATGACGGGCCAAAATCACCTCAATCGTTCGAAGGATGTTTTGCTTATCAGTGGCAGAAAGAGATGCGTAATCCAATTGCATTAGGCTAGATAGCATGGGAGCTGCATCTGCATCCGAGCCCTGGTGAGCCAAGGCCAAGATCGCCTGTATTTTCGATGAAGGATTGGTTTCAGCCAGAGCTTTTGCCTTCCAAGTGGCTACTGGCTGGTGTTCTACGGCCACACGGGCGGCATATTGTACATACCTGTCAGCATGTCCCAGATGAGCCCAAGCTTTTGTAAGGCCTTCTGCCGGAGCCGCCACCTGATGGTATTGCTCAAGTTCCCTTCTTAGTTTGGCTTCTTTCGGGAGGTCATCCACAGTTAAAGGCACATGTTTGTCCAACTCTCCTGTATAAGTAACTCTATACAAGTCAGATTCAAGTCTTCGTCCGCCTGTTGCAAAATAGAAAGCTCCATCGGGCCCAATAATTCCATCTGTTAAGGGAAGAGGTGAGCCTGAAATAAATTCCTCCGCCTCAGCTTTGTAAGTAGCTCCTTCTGGAGTAAGGTGAATGGCATAAATGATTCCAAAACTCCAATCAAATGCATACAAGGCTTTTTTGTATTTGCTTGGAAAATTTGCTTTAAACGCAAACATGGCATTCGTAGGAGAACCTTGCCCTATGTTTAGTACAGCTGGAAGGTTGTCTGGGTAATTTGGAGACCATTTGGAGTTACCTGTTCTCCAACCAAACTCTGATCCGCTGGTAGCATGGTTGATACGGGTTGGGCGATACCAAGGCATACCAAAGTCCCATTCCATATCTGCATCGTAGGCAAAAATATCTCCCACTTCATTGTAGTCGAAGTCAAAGGCATTTCTATATCCCGCTGAAATCATCTCCCATTCGGTTCCTTCAGGGTTAATTTTTGCAATCCAACCCCCAGGGGCCATTCGGTCATTTGCATGGCCACGAGGGTCTTTAATCAATGGAAAAAGATTGTCCTCTTGCCATACCCTTGGCAATCGGTAATGATTCATTTCTGGAACATCCACATGGTTACCTGCAATCAGGTAAATACCTTTACCATCAGGGGTGAGCTTCATGGAATGTGGTCCATGCTCACCTTGCTGACCCTTGAGCTCTCGAATCTGAGTAATGGATTCAAATTGATCGTCCCCATCTAGATCTTGAATTCTGTAGAGTCCTGTAGGTTGGCTAAATTTTTCATTGGGGTTGTGATTGACCATTACGTAAAGTGAATTGAATGCGTAAAGTAACCCCTGCGCATAACCCATCCCTACCAAGGTGTCAGCGACATTACCGACATGAAGTTTTTCCACTTTCGGTTTTACAGTAGAATCCGAACCGATTGGAGGCAATTCCAGACGGTAGAGATATCCATACTGATCCGAGGTAATCATTCTACCCTTGTCGTCAAAGGTCATGGCTACCCAAGAACCTTGGTCGTTTTCACCTGGGCTATAAATTAATTCAGCTACAAATCCATCTGGAAGTTTTAACTTATCGATTTTAGGGTTGCCAGTGAGTTGCCGGGCTTCCTCTTTTTTGGCACAGGCCACCAGAAAAGACATGGCAAGTCCTAGGAAGAAAAGATTTTTTAAAGTGCTTTTGAGTAACATAAGATTTTGGTGTTAATGCTTTGCAAGTACTTCCGATTTTAGATTTTAAGATGAGAATTTTTTCAAGTTAAAAAAAACCACTCATGAAGTCTATTTTTTTTTGAAGATTTCTATCCACTTGAGAGCCAAATCCAATTAAAAAATAACCCAACATCTTCTTAATTCAGAATGAAAAAAGAGATGTTGGGTCATTTCAATTTAGAAAATCAGCTTAGAAAAATGGACTTATTTCAGATTCAGCCGCAGGATAAGGGAAAAACTTTTCTAGATTTGTGAAAACGTTATTTCTTGGCACTGCACCAGGGATAGGTGGAAAATAGTAGTTTAGCGGATTAGCTACAATTCTTTGTCCGTAAGGCACAATGATTTCTTGAATCCTACCGGTTCGCATGATGTCAAACCATCTCTTGTTTTCGAAGGCTAATTCCACTCTTCTCTCTTTGAAAATAGCTTCTCTCACCTGTGCCTGACCTGCTGCAGTTGAAGCTCCCAACCCCGCACGTGATCTCACCTGATTCAAAAGCCCTACTGCATCGCCTGATTTACCCTGTTCATTAAGCGCTTCAGCCATCAAAAGTAAAACTTCAGCGTATCTATAAACCGGCCAATTTATACCATGGTTTTGATGCTGTGCATGGGCATCCTGAAACTTTTTAATAATGGGAGTAATTTTATTATTCCCTGGTCTTCCAGATACAGTAATGTTCATAATTGAAGCATCTTTTCTAAGATCTCCAGGCTCATAAGCAGCAATGATATCGGGAGTTGGAATATTGTTTCCCTGACCATCAAGAGGTTGCGGATTAGTGGTGTTAAACAAAGATTTAACCTCCGCAACTGTAAGTGGATAAGGCAAATGTTGGTAAAGAAAGTTGCCCTGAAGTCCGTCTGGACCTTCTCGAAACTGAACCTCAAATACAGATTCCGCATTGTTTTTGTTCGTGGAATTCTTTGGGAATGCCAAAGCGTACGAAGGCATCAGCGAATATTGTCCTGAGGAAATTACTGGTGCCAAAGCCTGTTCCGCATCAGACCATCTCTTACGGTAAATAAATACATCAGCCAATAAGGTTCTTGCAGCGCCTTGAGTTACTCTGCCCGGAAGCTGGGTAGACTTTTGTGGCAACAACGGCACAGCCGCTGTCAAATCCTTACTAATTTGATCAAATACCGCTGCTTCTTCTGACAAAGGCAAACCAGAACCGTCTCTACCAGGAACAGGGATAAGGTGTAAAGGCACCTTTTGAAAGTAGCGGACCAAATGGAAATAACTGAAGGCTCTAAGGAACAAAGCTTGACCCTTGATATTGTTTTTGCTGTCTGCGTTAAACTCAACAGAATCGATGGTAGCTAGAACCTGATTGCATCGGGAAATAATCAAATAAAGTGTTCGCCAAGCTGACAAAACGTTGGAATTAGGGGTAGTTCCGTTACTTATAGGAACAGAAAAATCCGCTAAGTTCTCGGCGTTTTCAACTGCTCCGAAGAGAACGTTTCGTAAGTAGAACGTATTATCAGAGTGCAATTCGCCCAACAACCACGCAGGACCATTGTAATATCCCCTCAGGGGCGCATAGGCTCCATTTATAGCCTGTACAAAGTCTTTTTCTGTCTTAAAGTAAGTTGCCGAACTCAACTGGGTTTCAGGGATTACCGTCAGGAAATCCTCACAGCTAGTGAAGGTCATCAGCAGGATTAGAAATATTATGCTATATTTTTTCATTTTTATTCTGTTTAGAAGTAATAAAAAACATCTTAGTTTTGATTAAAAATTGATATTAGCTCCAAATGTGATTGTACGAGGTACAGGATATGGACCTAAATCAACTCCAGGGCTTAGGTTGCCTCCATCGCCCAGACCATTTGATTGCATACTTACCTCAGGATTTTGTCCACCCCAATAATTGGTGAACACAAGAACATTTTGAGCTGAAGCATAAAGTCGAGCAGATCTTATCGCTTTAGGTAGTTTGGTAAAGGTGTATCCCAACGTGATATTTCTGATGGTAAAGAAAGAAGCATCCCATACGAAATTGCTATTGGGCCAATCCCGCTCGATTCCAGTTACGTTTCCACCACCAACCGTGGTGCCGAAAATACCTTCACCTGGATTTGTTGGAGATCTAAATCGGTCTTTGGCTTTTCTCACCATATTGAACACACCATCCAAATTAGCTAACGAGTATAGGTGCCTCATGTAGAGATCCTGTCCATGATTACCAGACCCCACAATACTCATATCCCAATTTTTATAATTGAAGTTGTTGGAAATACCGTAGACGAAATCGGGAAATGGATTTCCGATGATAGTTCTATCGTCTTGGTTACCACCGAAAGTGATCACCCCATCCTTATTGATGTCTTGAAGCTTGATACTTCCCACTGTGGATCTACCAGGAATCTTTGGAGAATTTGCTAAATCTGCTTCATTGGCATAATTACCCAATTTCTGAAGCCCATAAAATTGCCCAAATGGTTCTCCAACCTTAGTAATATGGAATGAGCCATAAACCCTATCTATACCATCAGCCAGGGAAATTACCTCATTTCTGTTGAATGAGATGTTGGCATTCACAGTCCATTTGAATGCACCAGTGGTTGGAACTGCATTGATTTGAAATTCATGACCCCAGAATTTAATTTCTCCAATGTTGTCATTAAAGTTGGTGAATCCTGATTCCTGGGGAATCTGAACAGCGTACAGAAGGTTGGTTGTGTTTTTAGTGAAATAGTCATAGTTAAAGGAGATTCTATCATCCAAAAACCCTATGTCAAAACCAGCATCTATTTGGGAAGTAGTTTCCCATCCCAGATTAGGATTATCCAAAGAAGTAACAGCCGCTCCAGGAGTTAAGGTGTTTCCAAATGCAACGTTAACCGTATTGTTGATTAGAGCATATTGCGTGTAATTACCAATGTTGTTGTTACCAGTTATACCAAAACTCGATCTGAGTTTCGCAAAAGAAATAGTAGGATTTCCCTTCAAAAATTCCTCATCCGAAAGCACCCAGCCTACTGAAGTGGATGGAAATATGCCCCATCGATTGTTTACTCCAAAACGAGAAGATCCATCTCCTCTAGCTGATGCAGTAAACAGGTATTTGCCCTTGTAACTGTAGGTTAATCTTGAGAAAACTGAAGTAAGACTCCATTCCTGAACTGCATTGAATGTTCCACCACGATTGATATTTACAGCAGCCTGGCTGGTAAGGATCCGATCATCTGCATAGGTATCAGCCTGAATTCGGTACTGATCCAATCTGAATCTTTGATTGGAAAAACCTGCCAAAACTTCAAAACTGTGGTCATTGATGGTATTTCGGTACGTTGCAATGTTTTCATTTAGCCATGAAATATTGTTATTTGTCTCACGTATAGAGGCTGCCACAGTTGGAATCGCTTGGTTGATTGCCGATGTAGCAGTCGAGGGGTTAGAGAAGAAGAATCTTGAATTGTTCAGCTCTACATTGAAAGTAGATTTTAAGGATAAATTCTTAATTGGCTTCCATTCTAAATAAGAAGTAGCCAATAGATTCAATCTAGTTGTTTCGTTGGTGAGTTCTTGTGCTGATCTCACCCAGTTTGGATATGCAAAAATGTTACCTGTTTCAGCAGGAAAACGGTTAAACAAAGTAAGCTCTCCTTTCTCATCCCTAATCGGCATCACTGGCCAGGTATGTAAGGCATTGAAAATAATCCCTTGTCCGCGGTCTCCATCTGATCGAGGCGTGTTGTCAAACACATAATTTGGTGCCACATTGACACCAATGTTAACCTTATCGGAAATCTTATAATCCGTATTCAGTCGAAGCGAAAATCTTTTGTAATCTGTATTTACAACTACACCTTTCTGATCAAAAATTCCCACCACAGCAGAGGTATTTACTCGATCCTTGTTAGAGGTTAAAGTTAAGTTATAACTTGAGATTGGGGCTGTTTGTAATAAGGCATCGTACCAATCATTATTTTTATCTTTAAACTGAGCAGGATCCTGGAAAATTGAAGGCACTGGTCTTTTTGCGTCTTCGTAATATTCCTTCTTAAACTGTGCAAATTCCTCGGCATTCATCATTTCCAGACGACCTCTCATGGGAACTTTCTGAAAACCAGTGAAAACGTTCAGGTTAACATTGGTTTGACCAGCTTTTCCTTTTTTGGTTGTAATTAAAACTACTCCATTGGTTGCCCTTGAACCATACAATGCTGTGGAAGCCGCATCCTTTAACACGGATATATCCTCAATTTCATCAGGGTTGATGGAGTTGATATCGCCCGTAATTGGGAAACCATCGACAACATACAAGGGCTCACTACCGCCGGAAACAGAAAGCTGTCCCCTTATCCTTACCTGCATTCCACGCCCAGGCTGACCCGTAGTTTGGTTGATTTGCACACCCGCAAGTCTTCCTTGAAGTTTTTGTGCGATAGTAGAAACAGGCATGTCCTTCAGTTCAGCTCCACCGATGGATTGAATTGCACCTGTTACCTCTTTCTTGATTTGACTACCGTAACCTACTACCACCACCTCGGAAAGATCTGAGATAGAATTGACTAGGTTAATTGATAGGTTGGTTTGTCCAGAAACTACGGCAATTTCTTGCGTAGTAAACCCAACAAAACTTACCACTAAAATGTCTCCAGGGGTAGCGGTTATCGAAAAAACGCCGTCAATGTCAGTGACAGTTCCTTTTTGAGTTCCTTTAATGGAAACGATAGCTCCTGGAACTGGTTCGCGATCAGGATCAGAAGTCACAACCCCACGTACAGATTGTGTCTGACCAAAACTTAGTATGCTTATGCAGAGCATAAAGAATAAAACCCCGAAAAATCGGAATTTTACCCTAAATAATTGGAGGTTTTTCATAGAATTGGGTTTAAAGTAATTGTTAATAAATTTAAATATCCCAATCAAGATAGATTATACTATCCTGTTGAATCCTGCATAAAGTTCAGAAAACCAAATATTTATAAACAGGACACCACAGGATACCAACCAGAGTTTCTGAAAAAATCGTTCCTGAAAAATAATAAGGGCGTTTTTTTTCTTAACTAGACATATTATATAATTTGATTATCCGCTTTTTCACCAATAACCAGAGAAAAAAAAGGTTTGAGGTTCAATTAGGAGAGCTGTGGACCGTTGACCGTGGTCTGTCAACGATTATCCACAGTTTTTAATAGGCGAGCTGAGCTACTGGCATGATTGCGGATAATCATCCAAATAATATGTTTACCCATTTTTTACTCGAAATCAATAAAATTAGGGTTCGAAGTTCAATTGAGTTGATTGAGGACTAAGTCAGTTAACAGTTATCAGCAGTGGTTATACTACACCTGTGGAGCCACTGGTAGGATCGTAAATTCTCCTAAAAACAATTTGAAGCCATTTAAGGAAAAGGTATCCACCCTATTTACAAAGGGATTTACCTTTAATTAAGTTATGATTTTCCTAGTGAAAAAATTAAGGGACTATTGAAAAGAGATCTCCTTAAAAAATAAGAGCCAATTACAAATTCAATTCCAGTAGGAACTTAACCTAAAACTATTCCAGAAAAGCTTTAACCTCCTTTTAAGTGAGCTGCTGTTACAGGCTACCGCTAAAATTCGGAATTCTGGATTATTAATAATTTAACTAGTCCTTCCTTGCTCACACTAACTTGGTTTGTGTTAGAAACAAACAAAATTAACTTTCCAAGACTATCCTGCCCTGTCAGAGGAAATTTTTTAAGGAAATTAAAGGGTTTTGAGGAGAGATTTTTTTTAAATTGAAAGATATTTACTCAAGACACCACAGGATACTTTATGGTTTGAATTAATTGAAATTTGAGTTATTTAATAGACCAACTTTCCTATGAATACACCACTAATGAGTTATAATTATGTCAGTTATTTCTGGAACGACGATAAAGCGGCAGCATTTCAAGGTAACGAAGTAGGCCTTTTAATTTATCGATCAAATCTACTCGGTGCAGACCTAAGAATTACAAATTATGGAGGAGGGAACACTTCCTGCAAGACCATTGAGCTTGATCCACTCACAAAGGAGCCCATTGAGGTCATGTGGATTAAGGGGTCGGGAGGAGATATTGGTACAATGAAAAGGTCTGGATTAGCAGGATTAGATGTAGGAAAATTAAGGGCTCTAAAAAATATTTACAGAGGGATAGAATTTGAGGATGAAATGGTGGAGCTATTTAACCACTGTATTTATGATTTAGCCTCAAAGGCACCTTCCATAGATACACCTCTTCATGGTTTTTTGCCATTTAAACATATTGATCACCTTCATCCAGACGCCGCAATCGCAATTGCAGCGTCAAAAGATGGCAAACAAATAACCCAAGATCTTTGGAAGGGAGCGATTGCTTGGGTTCCTTGGCAGCGCCCAGGATTTGACTTGGGACTCAAACTCAAGGAGGCCTTGGACAAAAATCCAGGAATTCGAGGAATTATGCTCGGAGGACATGGCCTATTTACTTGGGGAGATACTTCTTATGACTGTTACATCAACAGTTTAGAAGTTATTGAAACTGCCTCCGCATTTCTAGCTGAAAACTATGGTAAAACTCGGTCGGTTTTTGGAGGTGAACGAATCAAGTCCCTACCTCCAGAACAACGGATGAGTCAAGCTGCTCGAATTGCACCCTTACTTCGCGGATTAGCCTCTTCAACATCCCGGATGATTGGTACGTTCTCTGACAAGGATGTGGTTCTGGAATTTATCAACAGCCGAGACCTGCCACGACTAGCTCCCATGGGTACCAGCTGTCCCGACCATTTCCTTAGAACAAAAATCAGCCCACTAATTCTTGATCTTCCTGCAGACACCAATCTTTCAGACTTTAGTGGAATAGGCAGGCAGCTGGAAGCGGCATTTAAATCTTACCGAGAACGTTATACCGATTACTACCAGCAACACAAACATCCAAACAGTCCAGCTATGCGGGATCCTAATCCAGTTATTATCCTGTGGCCAGGAATTGGGATGTTTAGTTTTGCCAAGGATAAGCAAACAAGTAGGGTCGCTTCTGAATTTTACATAAATGCCATAAATGTCATGCGTGGTGCAGAAGCAGTATCTGAGTATGTATCACTTCCACTTCAAGAGGCATTTGACATTGAATACTGGCTTCTGGAAGAAGCAAAGTTGCAACGAATGCCAAAAGAAAAACCACTTTCTAGAAAAATAGCTTTAATCACTGGAAGTGCAGGTGGGATTGGGAAAGGTATTGCAGAGAAATTTGTTCAGGAGGGGGCCTGCGTGGTGTTAACAGATATCGACGAAGAAAGACTTCATGGTGCTTTAGCAAATTTTGAAAGAGATTATGGCAAAGATGTTGTGCTTGGTGTATTATTGGATGTAACCGATACTGAAAGCTTAGCTAGAGCGATTCAAGCTATCTCTTTGAAGTTTGGAGGAGTAGACATTGTGGTGAATAATGCAGGTATTTCAATATCAAAGGCTTTTGAAGACCATACACAACAAGATTGGGATAAATTAAATAACATTCTTGTAATGGGGCAATATCATGTCTCTAAAGCAGGAGTTGACGTGATGCGCCGCCAAGGATTGGGGGGAGACATTATCAATGTAGTTAGCAAGAATGCCCTAGTCGCTGGCCCTAAAAACGTTGCCTATGGCACAGTTAAGGCCGCACAACTTCATATGTCGCGGTTGATGGCAGCGGAACTTGCGGAAAGCAAAATCCAAGTAAATGTGATAAATCCTGATGCAGTAATTGAAAATTCAAACATCTGGGAAGGAGGTTGGGCAGAAAATAGGGCAAAAGCTTATGGTATTGAAGTCAAAGACCTACCACAATTTTATGCCGATAGAACACTCCTAAAAGAAAGCGTAAAAGTCAGTGATATTGCGGATGCTGCTTTTGTTTTTGTAAGTGGGCTTTTATCCAAAACAACTGGAAATATGTTGAACGTGGATGGAGGACTTTCGGCAGCATTCCCTCGTTAACTAGTTTATCAATAATCGATTAACTTTCTAATTATCTCTTATTGATATGCATTTGGACAAATCTGAAAAAATATCAAAGGATTCACCCACCCCGAAGTACCTGCAGGTGGTCAACCTGATCTTGGAGGATATTGAAAAAGGAAAACTAAAAGTAGGAGATCGAATTCCTTCTATAAACGAGACCAGTTTCGATTTGTTATTATCCCGAGATACGGTAGAAAAAGCATACAACGAACTACGTGACCGAGGAATAATTTCCTCTGTACGGGGAAAAGGATTTTATATTTCTTCAACAAAAATGGAGCATAAAATGAGAGTGGTGCTCCTTTTCAATAAATTAAGCTCTTATAAAAAACTGATTTATTATTCCATAATCAATACCCTTGGTTCTAAGGCTACTGTGGACCTATTTATACACCATTACAATAGAAATCTGCTTCAAGAATTATTGGAGCAAAATCTAGGGAATTACAATCACTACGTTCTTGCGCCACACTTCTTTAATCAAAACGGGCATCCTGAAGATGCATATGATTTAATAAAAAAGATACCTAAAGAAAAGCTGTTAATTATCGATCGTGCAGTGAAGGGCTTTGAAAATGAATTTCCAGGAGTTTACCAGGATTTTGTAAAAGATATTTTTGAGGCACTTGAGTCAGGTATTTTGCATTTAAAAAAATATCAAAGGTTAATTTTAGTATTTCCTAAGGGTGAGCTTTACCCTGTAGAGATTATGGATGGATTTAAGCGTTTTTGTTTTTTCCATGACTTTAAGAATTTAATTGTAGACGGCCTGGAGGATGACGAACCCTTGGTAACGGGCGATTGCTATGTGGTTTTAGCTGAATCCGACTTGGTAACCTTGGTAAAAAAAACGCGAGAACAATTGTTAAAATTGGGAAGAGAATTGGGTGTTATTTCATATAACGATACTCCTTTGAAGGAAATTCTTGCCCAAGGGATCACGACTATTTCCACAGATTTTGAGCAGATGGGTAAAACAATTGCTAATCAAATTTTAGGAATAGACGAACGAATACCGGTCAAAAACCCATTTAGAATGACATTGAGAAAATCTCTTTAAAAAAGTACTCGCTCTCGACAACACCAAAAAAACCTAGCCTTTTTTCCATTAAACTTTATTATTCTTATGTCAAAAATTCCAGTAACCGCCGTATTCGACATCGGGAAAACCAACAAGAAATTCTTTCTTTTTGACCAGAATCTTAGGGAGGCGTTTAATAGTTACACCCGATTAGATCCAATTCCTGATGAGGACGGATTTCCGAGCGAACCTGTGCTGCCACTTCGGGACTGGATGCTAGAGACATTTCATGAGGCCTTGAGTTCGACTGAATTTGAGATTACGCGGCTTAATTTTTCAGGACATGGGGCATCCTTTGTTCATACGGACTTTGATGGTGAGCCAGTAGCCCCTTTGTACGACTACCTGAAGCCTTTTCCAGAAGAGCTTCTGGAAAAATTTTATACCGAAAACGGCGGGAAATTTACCTTTTGCATGGACACTTCTTCCCCTCCTTTGGCCATGCTCAATTCAGGCCTGCAACTCTATTTTCTTAAGTATGCCAAGCCAGAAGTTTATAAAAAAATCCATCGAAGCCTGCACCTACCGCAGTACCTGAGCCTGATTTTTACCGGCCAATTTGTTTCTGACTATTGTAGTATTGGTTGCCACACTGCCTTATGGGATTTTGCAAAGATGGACTACCATGTTTGGGTGAAACGTGAAGGGATTGAACAGCTACAAGCTGCCATATTACCTGGAAATACACTTTTGAAAACCAAGTCTGAGCTAGGGGGAATCCCCTGTGGAATCGGCGTGCATGACTCCTCGGCAGCTCTTCTACCCTACCTGAAGCGGGAAACCGAACCCTTTGCACTGCTGTCTACAGGCACTTGGGCGATTAGCATCAATCCTTTTAACAAAACTCCACTTACTGAATCGGAGCTGACCCAAGATTGCCTCCAATTTTTGAGTAGTTCTGGGCAGCCCATTAAAATTTCACGCCTTTTCATCGGGGAGGAACACAAGTACCAAGTGGAAGAAATGTATGCCTTTTGGAACCTGCCCTTAGGTACCTACAAGAAACTTCAATTTGAAGAGTGTTGGTACCAAAAAGTCAGCAGCCAGCCTACAAAAAGAATTCGCTTCCACTACATCCAGCCAGAAAATTTCGGGATAGAAAATGGGGATTCCAGCGATTGGGGTAGTTTCTCTGAATTTAAAGAAGCCTATTACACTTTTCTACATGAGCTAACCAGCATTCAGGCAGCCTCCATCAAGCTTGTTTTGGAAGGCGCGCCCGTAAATCGGATTTTTGTAGATGGAGGATTCAATGCCAACCCTATTTTTCTGGAGCTGCTGCGCAAAAAACTTTCAGGAATCAAACTTATCCCGAGTGATTTTCCAAATGGATCTGCTTTAGGAGCAGCAATGCTCGTGAATATGAACGCTAGCGCTTAACTTACCCCAATGAAAGCCAATTCCCCATCTGTTGCCTTGTTTATCCCCTGCTACGTAGATCAGTTCTACCCGCAGGTTGGCATAGCGACGCTGGAGTTATTGGAGAAATTAGGTTGCCAGGTGACCTACCCCTCGGGTCAAACCTGCTGTGGACAGCCGCTTGCCAATGCTGGGTATGCACAGGAAACAGTAGGCACAGCAAGGCATTTTATCAAGACCTTCCAAGACTTTGACTATGTGGTTTGTCCTTCTGGAAGCTGCACCCTCCACGTAAAGGAGCACTTCCCTGCTATTGCTGGCCTAGAAAAAGAACAAGAAGCCCTAGAGCACAAAATTTATGAACTCATCGAATTCATCACCGATGTGCTAAAAATAGAAAAGCTGGAAGGGAAATTTCCCCACCGAGTAGGCTTTCACTCCTCCTGCCACGGGCAGCGAGGGCTGCACCTCTCTTCTGGATCGGAACTCAACCAGCCTCCCTTTAACAAGGCTCGAAAACTCCTGGAAAATCTAGCCGGATTGGAATGGGTGGAACTCGAAAGAGCAGATGAATGCTGTGGCTTTGGGGGAACTTTTGCCGTCACCGAAGAGGCGCTATCCATCCAAATGGGAAAAGACAGGCTGGCGGATCACCTGCAGCACAAAACCGAAATCCTTACGGGTGGAGACATGTCTTGCATCATGCATTTGCAAGGCATTGCCACCCGAACCAAGCAGGAGTTGAAGTTTCTTCACCTTGCGGAAATCCTAAATCAGGCCCTGTCATGACGCATCCGGAGAGTGCAGCTGAATTTCTAAAGGATAGCCAAAAAGCAAAATGGCACGATGAAACGCTCTGGTTTGTTCGCGATAAGCGAGACAAAGTCAGCAAAGGCATCCCTGAATGGGAACAATTACGGGAGTTGGCTTCCAGCATCAAGGACAATGTCCTTGCAAATCTTGCCGACTACTTGGAAGAATTTGAACGCAATGCCACAAAAAACGGAATCATTGTCCATTGGGCAACAGACAGTGAAGCACACAACAAGCTGGTACTAGAAATCCTCCAAAAGCAAGATTGCACTGCAGTCGTCAAAAGTAAGTCCATCCTCACAGAGGAGTGCCACCTCAATTCCTACTTGGAAAAGCACAGCGTCGAGGTGGTAGACACCGACCTTGGAGAGCGAATCGTCCAGTTTCTCAAACAGCCCCCCAGCCACATCGTCTTACCCGCAATTCACCTGAAAAAAGGAGAGATTTCCGAACTTTTTCACGAGAAGCTGCATACCGAAAAAGGCAATGAAGATCCTACCTACCTCACGCAGGCTGCACGAGTTCACCTGCGGGAAAAATTCTTTGCTGCCAAGGTGGCTATCACTGGGGTCAACTTTGGAATTGCGGAGACTGGGGAATTTGTGGTGTGCACCAATGAGGGCAATGCGGATATGGGAGTTCACCTGGCTCAGGTACATATCGCATGCATGGGCATCGAAAAAATCCTTCCTAGACGGAAAGACCTGGGGGTATTTCTTCGCTTGCTGGCAAGATCAGCCACTGGGCAGCCCATCACCAACTACAACTCTCATTTCAGAAATCCATCGCCAGGAAAAGAAATTCACATCATCCTCGTGGACAACGGTCGTACCGCTCAGCTGGCACGAGAGAAATTTAGAAACTCCCTCAAATGCATCCGCTGTGGAGCCTGCATGAACACCTGCCCCATCTATCGCCGAAGTGGGGGATTCAGTTACAATAGCACTGTTCCAGGACCCATTGGCTCTATTTTATCACCAGGGCTAGATTTGAAGAAGCACAGCAGCCTTCCCTTTGCCTCTACGCTATGCGGCAGCTGCACGGATGTATGCCCAGTGAAAATCAATATTCACGAGCAACTGTACGAATGGAGACAGGAGGTGACCAAAACACAGGGCGATTTCGCCAAAGGACTATCCATGAAGTTGGCCAACGGAATATTCAAGAGTCCACTCGCCTACAAAATTTCTGGAAGCCTGATGCGGAATGCGCTAAAATCCCTTCCGAATAGCTTGATTTATCATCCTTTGAATATCTGGGGGAAAAATAGAAACCTCCCAGATGCTCCTAAGGAATCTTTTCAACAGTGGTATCGAAAAAACAGGTCATGAGCAGCAGAGAAAAAATCCTAAGTGCTATTCGAAGCCTGACCCTCGAAGCCAAAGTGCTGCCCGAAATCCCTAATTTCAGCAACTCAGGAGATTTGGTGGAACGATTTACGCAGGCCATCTCCGGCAACAAGGGCGAAGTGCTATCCAAAGGCGAGTTCGAAGAGTGGTTTTCGGCTGCGGGTTTCTCTAAAGTGATCTCTCTTTCGGCACAGTTCTCCGAGCTTGCTACCCTTTCTTTGCCGGAAGACCCACATGCTTTGAAGACCTTGGAAGTAGCCATCCTAGAAGGGCAATTTGGGGTAGCTGAAAATGGTGCCATCTGGCTTGAGGACACCCAGCTTGGACTTCGTGCGCTCCCCTTTGCTACCGAGCACTTGGTGATTGTCCTCGATCGCAACCTTCTTGAGGACACCATGCATCAGGGCTATGAGAAAATAGCAGCGACCCATTCCGGCTTTGGGTTATTCCTTGCTGGCCCCTCCAAAACCGCAGACATTGAGCAGTCCTTAGTCATTGGAGCACAAGGAGCTAAGAGTTTGCGGGTAGTTTTGGTGTAAGTTGGATCCGCTTTCACTGAATTATACTACTGCTTTTTAACTTAGGCAACCCAGAATTAAATCTACTCCATAAAAATCACACCCTTCTTCCTCTTCGAACTTTCATTATAAGGCACCCAAAGAGTCATTTGAAATAACCCAAAACTCAAATGTATAGCCCTATTTCTAATTCCTGAAAGCGCAAGTGGGTTTACAATTAAAAAATTGATGTGTTTAAAAGGATTTTTAGTAGCTTTTTTAATTGGTCAATTCGCAAAATATAATTTTCATTTTTTGCACAATTGGCGAAAAGAAATTGACAATTGAGTTCATTCTGTTTAGTATTAAGTAAAATATCAAGCCCAGAATGATCAATATGCGCTATCTCCATTACACTCCCTTACTCCTAATTGCTCTTTTCTCACTTTTTAGTTGCACTACCGGACCCACCTTGCAACTTGCCAAGGGTACTAGTATCGCACTTGTAGGTAATAATTTAGGATCTCGGATGATGGAATTCGGAGGTTTGGAAACAGAACTGCACCTCCGATACCCCGATAGCACCCTCCTGATTCGCAACCTCTGCGATCCTGGAGATACCCCTGGATTTCGACCTCGCTCAGGTACCAACGATCCCTGGGCTTTTCCTGGAGCCGAACAGTACCAAGATGAATACGCTACACCCTCCGGTTCTGAGGGTTTTTTAGAAAAACCAGATCAGTGGTTGACTCGCCTACAAGCCGATGTGGTCATCGGTTTTTTTGGATTCAATGAATCTTTCCAAGGGGAAGAAAAACTCCCCGTGTTTAAAGAGGAATTGGAAGCTTGGATTTTGCATTCGAAAGCCCAGCGCTACAACGGAAAGGCGGCTCCACAACTCGCCTTGGTCTCCCCCATTGCATTTGAGGATTTGTCTTCCATGAAGGATGTTCCTGACGGAAAAAAGGAAAATGAAAATTTACAGCGCTATACCGAAGCCATGGAAGAGGTCGCCAAAAAGCATCAGGTAGTTTTTGTAGATGCTTTTACTCCTAGTAAAAGTTGGTACCAAGCGAGCGAAGAACTACTGACCATCGATGGAAGCCAACTCACCGAAGAAGGATATGAAAAGCTGTCAGTACTCCTTGCAGATAAGATTTTTGGAGAAGCCTCCACCAAAGCAGAAGCCAACAGAGACCTGATCGAGGAAGCCGTGTTGGAAAAAAACTGGTTTTGGCACAACGACTACAAAATCCCCAACGGGGTACATGTGTTTGGAAGACGCTACGATCCCTTTGGCCCCGATAATTACCCCTTTGAATTGGAGAAAATTCGCCAGCTTACCGCCATTCGGGACACGGCGATTTGGGAAGCGAATGTAGGAAAAACAAAAGACCTCCAAGCTGCCGACGCCTTGACACGCTCCTTGCCCGAAGTGGAGACCAATTACAATCCCGAAGCCAATGGCAGCTTAAACTATTTGTATGGAGAAGATGCTCTCAAATCCATGAAGGTGCCCGAAGGCTACAAAATCGAACTTTTTGCCTCTGAAAAAGAGTTTCCAGACCTAGCCAACCCCGTGCAACTCTCCTTTGACAACAAGGGTAGACTCTGGGTGGCGACCATGCCCAGTTACCCCCATTACAAACCCGGAGATCCACGCCCTTCAGACAAACTGCTCATCTTGGAAGATACCAATGGAGATGGGAAGGCCGATAAGCAAACCGTCTTTGCAGACAAGCTCCACATTCCCGTAGGTTTTGAAATTGCCGCAGAAGGCGTGTATGTGTCCCAAGGGACAAATTTGATTTTGCTTGAAGACACCAATGGAGACGACAAGGCAGACAAGAAAACGGTCTTGCTTTCCGGATTTGACGATCACGATACCCACCATGCCATCTCTGCCTTTGCTGCAGACGAAAGTGGAGCCATTTACATGGCAGAAGGGGTATTTTTACATACCAATGTGGAAACCTCCTACGGGCCTGTTCGGGCTACCAATGGAGGGTTTTACCGCTACGAACCCAAGCGGCACAAGTTGGAGCGAGTCAATCAAGTCAGCATTCCCAACCCTTGGGGAATCGCTTTTGACCACTGGGGGCAAAATTTCTATGCAGAAACTTCCGGCCCAAATGTGAACTGGATGCTTCCCGGTTCCACGCTACCCCGCTATGGAAATGCCAACTTCAAAGGTCCCAACCTGATTGAGAAAGACCACATGGTTCGGCCTACTTCCGGCATGGAATTCATCTCCAGCCGCCATTTTCCAGAGGAGGTGCAGGGCGATTTGATCATCAACAATACCATCGGATTTTTGGGCACCAAGCAGCACCAAATGCTGGACGATACCGTCGGCTTTACCAGCAAGTGGCGGCAAGATCTCGTGGTATCCTCGGATCGAAATTTTAGACCTGTGGACATGGAAACTGCCCCAGATGGATCCCTCTACATTGTGGATTGGCACAATATCTTGATTGGACACATGCAACACAATGCACGAGATCCCCTGCGAGACCATGTGCATGGACGGATTTACCGAGTGACCTACCCATCAAGACCTTTGGTAACTCCTGCCAAAATCCATGGGGAATCCATTCCTGTCCTATTGGAAAACTTGAAACTTCCCGAATACCGAAGCCGCTACCGTACCCGTCGCGAGCTAAGAGGCCGAGACGCAACGGAAGTGACTACAGCTGTTGAAAAATGGCTGAAGACCTTGGATAAAATGGATCCAGATTACGAGCACCAGCGCTTGGAAGCCCTCTGGGTCACCTGGGGAGCCAATCGCGTCAATGCTACCCTGCTGAAAGAATTACTTGCCTCCACCAATTACAAGGTACGCGCGGCTGCCACACGAGTACTGCGCTATTCGGGTCATCAGATTCCTGATCAAGCCCATTTGCTGACCCAAGCGGTACAAGATCCCCATGGGCGCGTCAAAATGGAAGGGATTGCGGCAGCGTCTTGGCTACCTCCTGCGCAAGGGGTGCCGATTCTTGCCCAAGCCCAAAAGCAAGACAAGGATGCTACCTGGATTCCTGGTACTCTGGAAACAGCCATTGCCCACCTCAACGGGCTATCCGTAGCCCAGAAAAAGGAGGAAGATGTCAAATCCTCGCTGACTGGATCCGATCGAGAACTCTTCGTGCTAGGGAAGGAAATCTATGCGCGAGAAGGATTGTGTAGCACCTGCCATCAGCCCGATGGAGGAGGCTTGACTGCCTCTGAATTCCCTCCGCTACGCGGTACTCCCTGGGTCACTGGTAGCCCAGAACGACTCATCAAATTGGTACTCAAAGGGCTGATGGGTCCCATGGAAGTGGCAGGAAGAAGCTATTCGGGGCAGGTACCGATGACCCCGCACGAAGGCATGCTCAATGATACCGAGGTGGCGGCTGTGCTCACCTACGTGCGCAATTCCTTCGGCAACAAAGCCTCCCCTATCCCTCCTGATTTGGTGAAAATAGTGCGGGATGAAGTCAAGGAAAAAAAAGGATTTTGGAGCCCTCAAGAACTGTTGAAAGCGCATCCTTTGGAGAAAAACTAGGCGCAAAAGCCTAATTTTTACTCCACCTTTTGGACTGGATACCAAGTACTTACTCCATTCTCATTGATCGCTTCGATGGTAAAGTAGTAGGGTTTGGTACGGTCCAAAGTTTTGAGCCAGTATTCGTTATTGCCCAGCACCATGATGGAGGTGTACAATTTGTCTGGAGCAGTACCATAATACAAGTTATAGGCATAGGCATCGGAAGAGGGAGCCCATTTGATAAAGGCACTGCGCTTGTCCTTTTCGGTACGGAAGACCATAAACTGGGAAACCTGCTTGGGAACTGCCCCTCCTGCATTTCCAAAAACTCGAAATCCGGAGATCGCAAATTTGCCGGTAGGCATCCATACGTTGACCAACTTGAGGAAACGGGTTTTTACAGGCTGCTTCAGTTCCACGTACTCGTGTGGAATATCGGTGGTGTTTTTGCTTTTGTCTACCAAGACCTCCCACTTTTTCCCGTCCACCGAATGGTAGAGCAGGTACTGGTGGTACTGGTCGGTTCGCTTGCCGAGGCGGTCCTGATCCACGTCCTGATCCGCATAGTTAATCTGAACCGCATGCACCGTGCTCATCTGGCCTAGGTCGGTCTGGATCCACTCTCCCTTGGCACCCGATTGCGCACTCCAGTAGGTTTTGAGGTCCTCGTCATTGGCCTTATTGGCCGAGAATCCCCCCAAAGTAGAGGACACCTGCATGGGCTTGTCGTAGTTGAGCAGCATTCAGCCGGTAAACTTCCCTGCCTTTTCGGTATTGGGCAGGTAATGCGGATAGTCTCCAAATGCGGTACTGGACCACATCACATCCTCTTTGTCAAAGCCTACTGGCCAGATCCCTAGGCGCCGCTCAAAGGTGTTCTTGACCGAAATCATGATGGTACTGATGTGCCAATACCTGCCTTGATTGTCCTGAAAAGTACTGCCGTGTCCCGCCCCTCGAGCGAAGCCACCGAGTTTGATACTTAAAGGATCAGACTGGGGAGTAAAAGGTCCCAATGGCGTTGACCCTACCACTACCCCATCCGCATAGCCAGAGAATTCGGTGCCAGGAGCGCCGTATTGCAAGTAGTATTTCCCGTTATGCTTGGTCACGTGGGCACCTTCCATAAAGGGATCCAAGAAGGTATTGTCCATGTGTTCCCCAAAGCGCTGCCAGCCGTATTTGTCCGGTTCGAGGAGGTAAAGTTCTTTTCGCGTGCCAATGGGCGCCATCGTCTTTCGATTCAACTCAATGCCATAGAGTGGATAGCGGTTGGAGCTGCCGTTGTACATGTAGAGCCGGCCGTCATCGTCGGTGAAAAAGTCGGGGTCCCAACCTCCAATTTCAAATTTCTCTACCAAAGGCTTCCACTCGTTTGCCTTGGGATGGGTACTCATCCAAATCGTGAAGTCTTTCTCATAGGTGGAGCCCATGACCAGCACTGTATCCCCTACAATTCCTACTGCGGGAGCGCAGAGCTCATCGTACACTTTGTTCCAAGGCTGAAGAAAGCGTTTGGAATGAAAATCCCAGTTCAACATATCGTCACTTGTCCAATAGCCCCATTGGTTGGTAGAAAAAAGGAGGTAAGTCCCCTGGTAGTTGACAATGACGGGATCTGCTGTGGCCCGGTGTCTGCCCCATTCCGAAAAATTTGGAATGGGCGTGTAGCCATAGTCCAGGTTGATGGGATTGCAATAGGTCTGCTGTTGAGCAGAAGCAAAGCGACTGCTTAATGCTAGCAGGAGAAGTACAAAAAAGAAGCGCATCATCCAGTGAATAGGTTAATGGCGTAAATCTAGGAGGATATCCCTCCATTTGCCAAAGGGAGTTTGAAAACTTATTTGGCAAGTATTAAAAATTATTTCATATATTTGTCATACTAACTATTGGTATGACACAAGAACTTTTTGCAAGCTATTCCTTCTTACTTGACCGCACCGCAAGAAAGGTAAAGCATTATGCACAGCAGCAATTTAAATTTGGAAAGTTTGATGTAACCGTAGACCAATGGTTGGTATTGAAAAATTTAGCTGAACGCCCTCAGGTAAGTCAAACCGAATTGGCCAATTTGGTCCTGAAGGACCATCCTACCCTGACCCGTATCATAGACTTACTCAGCAAAAAAGGTTTGGTGCAGCGAGTGCAGCATCCCCAAGACCGGCGCAGTTTTCAATTGCATTTAACGGCAAAAGGAGAAAAAAAAGTAGCCTCCTTAAAACCCAGAATCTTAGAAATCAGAGAAAAAGCATGGGAAAACCTGACTGAATCTGATTTTCATGAATTCAAGCGCATCCTAAATACCATTTACCAAAATTTAGATACACACAACGGAATCTAATTATCCCTTTACTCTCTTTTAGGAAATCACAGCTATGAACCCCTCCCCCATTCACACCGATTTATGTATTATCGGCGCCGGACCTGTAGGTCTTTTTGCTGTTTTTGAGGCAGGATTGCTCAAAATGAGATGCCATTTGATTGATGCATTGCCGCAGATTGGAGGGCAACTTTCAGAGATCTATCCTCAGAAACCGATTTATGACATTCCTGGCTACCCAGAAATCAAAGCACAAGAATTGGTGGACAATCTTTTGGAGCAGGCCAAACCTTTCAATCCCACCTTCACCTTAGGCGAGCGTGTAGACCACTTAGACCGTCAAGAGGATGGAAGCTTTATTTTAACCACCAGCGACAAGACCACGGTGCACGCCAAGGTCATCATCATTGCAGGGGGTCTGGGATGTTTTGAACCCAGAAAACCCGTTTTGATCAACCTAGAAGCCTACGAAGGAAAAGGGATTAACTACATGGTAAAAAATCCTGAAACTTTCCGAGACAAAAAAGTGGTGATTGCAGGAGGTGGGGATTCAGCACTCGATTGGACCATTTTCTTAGCCAATGTAGCGGAGCGTGTGACCTTGGTACACCGAAACGAAACTTTCCGAGGAGCTCCAGATTCCGCTTCCAAAGTTTTTGATCTCGCACAAGAAGGAAAAATTGATTTGATTCTTTCGGCCAATTTGAAGGCAGTAAGTGGGGAAGAACGGTTACAATACGTCATTCTTGACGATAAGGATAACAAGGAAATGAGCATTGAAGCAGATTACCTTATTCCCTTGTTTGGTTTATCCCCTAAGTTGGGACCTATCGCCGATTGGGGCTTAAGCATCGATAAAAATGCCATCGAGGTAGACACGAAAGATTATTCTACCGGTGTAGAGCGCATCTATGCCATTGGAGATATCAACACCTACCCAGGAAAGTTGAAGTTGATTTTGTGCGGCTTTCACGAGGCGGCCATCATGATGCACTCCGCCTTCAAGTACGTTTATCCAGACCAAAAACTAAGTTTCAAATACACCACGGTAAACGGGGTGAATGCATTCTAAGATACCTTATGGAATTGATCAAATTTATCGTAGAAGACCAGCAAGGGGAGCGACAAGAAGTCGAGGCGCCCACCGACATGGGACTAAGCCTCATGGAAATTCTCAAAGCTAGCGAATATCCAGTTTTGGCTACCTGCGGAGGAATGGCTCTATGCGCTACCTGTCACGTAGAGATCGTTGAAGGAAAAGCAGGTTTAGAAAAGGCTACAGATGTAGAGCTTGACCAATTGGAAAACCTTCCAGAGTACTTCCCTAGTTCTAGGCTAGCCTGTCAAATTCGAATTGGAGAGCAACTGGAAGGTGCCATCGTCCGTCTTCGAGGAGAAGACGTAGTGTAATTTCTCCCATTTCCATACCAGCTAAGTTGGCCTTAGTATGGATTGTAGGGACCAAAAATTTTACATTTTTTAATTTTTTTTTCTTTTCCTGTAGCGATTTGTAGAAGTTTTACGTCTTAAAGAAGAAAACTTCAGAAATATGAAAAGGATTTTATTTTTTTCAATCGCAACTCTTCTTTTTTCCTGCGAATTGGCCAGTGATGAACCTCTACAGGCCAGCTATGAAGAACTCTTAAGCCAGCAGCAAGAAATCATTAAGCTTTCCGAATCTGTTTCCTGTACCAACTCCTCGGACTGGAAAATTACTCCCATGGGCAGCAAAGCTTGCGGAGGCCCCAGCCGCTACATCGCTTACCATGTCAGCGTAGAAAAGGATTTTTTGGATTTGGTCAATCGCTATACGGCCTTGGAAAAAGCATACAATGAAAAAAATAATGTGATTTCAGATTGTATGATGGTTGTTGCTCCAAAAAGCGTCACTTGTGAAGGTAACAAACCGGTTTTAGTTTTTTAATCTATTTTTTGCGCAATAGCGCACCAAACTGACCTTGAACCCATTTTGCAAGGTCCTATTTTTTCTTGGTCAGTTTCCCTTTCTAAGTCGCTGTTAGGGGACTGGCCAAGCCAAAATACCGACTAAATTTTAGGTAATCAGAGAGGAAAAAGTTAAGGAATTTCTTGATGTAATCTCCTAAGAATTTTGCAGGCAGCCTCAGAAAGTACGGTGCCTGGGCCAAACACTTCCATTACCCCATTTTGCTTTAAAAAATCATGATCTTTAACAGGTATTACCCCTCCTGCGACCACCAGAATATCGGGGCGGCCTAATTCCTTTAACCAATGAATAAGCTCTGGAATCAAGGTTTTATGGCCTGCCGCTAGAGAAGAAACCCCAACCAAATGTACGTCGTTTTCCACAGCTTGATCGGCAACTTCTCTAGGAGTTTGAAAAAGGGGACCGAGGTCCACATCAAATCCTAGGTCTGAAAAGCCCGTAGCGATGACTTTAGCCCCCCGGTCATGCCCATCTTGTCCCATTTTTGCTACCAAAATTCGGGGTCTTCTGCCTTCCCATTCCGCAAAACGGTTGGACAGGCGCTGGGCTTCTACAAAGGAGGCGTCTTGTTTCACTTCTGCAGCGTAAACTCCCGAGATGGCAATGGAATGTGCTTTATGCCTTCCAAAGGCATGCTCCATGGCTAGGGAAATCTCTCCTAAGGTAGCTCTTTTTCTAGCTGCTTCTATGGACAAGGAAAGTAAATTCCCTATTCCTGACTTTGCGGCCGCAGTTATTTTTTGCAAGCAATCCTCTACTTCTACCTGATTTCTATTTTTCTTGAGTTGTTGAAGCCTTTGTATTTGAGTATCTCTTACTGCTTGATGGTCTACTTCCAGTAGATCTATTTCTGTTTTTTGGTCGATTTGATACCGATTTACCCCCACAATAATGTCTTTCCCCGCATCAATTCGGGCTTGTTTTCTAGCAGCAGCCTCGTCGATTCTTCTTTTGGGAAGTCCTACTTCTATAGCTTTTGCCATCCCTCCCATCTGTTCCACTTCTTCGATGAGATTCCATGCCCTTCGGGCAAGTTGGTCGGTAAGGTATTCTACATAGATTGATCCTCCCCAGGGATCTACCACTTGGGTGAGACCCAGCTCCTGCTGCAGAATCAACTGGGTATTTCTCGCGATGCGAGCAGAAAAATCCGTAGGAAGGGCTATAGCTTCGTCTAGGGAGTTGGTATGCAAGGATTGGGTATGGCCCATGACCGCAGCCAAGGCTTCTAGGGTAGTTCTTGTCACATTATTGAAAGGATCTTGTTCGGTAAGGGACCAACCAGATGTTTGGCAGTGGGCCCTCAAGGCCATGGATTTGGAATCTTTGGGCTGAAACTGTGCCATAAGTTTGGCCCAAAGCATTCTACCTGCCCTAAGCTTTGCTATTTCCATAAAATAATTCATCCCAATCCCCCAAAAAAAGGAAAGTCTTGGAGCGAAGTCGTCTATAGTCAATCCCACCTTCAGCCCAGTACGCACGTACTCCAGTCCATCGGCAAGGGTATAGGCAAGTTCCAAATCTGCCGGAGCTCCTGCCTCTTGCATGTGGTAGCCAGATATAGAGATAGAATTAAATTTGGGCATGTGCTTGGAGGTAAATTCAAAAATATCCCCAACCAAGCGCATGCTTTGTTGGGGCGGATAGATGTAGGTATTCCTCACCATAAACTCCTTCAAGATATCGTTTTGGATCGTTCCGGACAGGGCACCTACAGGCACTCCTTGTTCCTCTGCAGCTACGATATAAAATGCCAGAATAGGAATCACTGCCCCATTCATGGTCATAGATACCGAAAGCTGGTCTAGCGGAAGCTGATCAAAGAGAATCTTCATATCCTCCACGCTATCTATGGCTACTCCTGCTTTGCCTACATCGCCTTGCACCCTAGGATGATCCGAATCGTATCCCCTATGGGTCGCCAAATCAAAGGCTATAGAAAGGCCTTTTTGACCAGCAGCTAAGTTTCTCCTGTAAAATGCATTGGACTCCTCTGCTGTAGAAAATCCAGCATACTGCCGAATGGTCCAGGGACGTTGCAAGTACATGCTCGCATAAGGTCCTCGCAAATAGGGTGGGATTCCTGCAGCAAAATGCAGTTGCCTTAATGAGGAAATAGAAGAAGGCTCTACCACATCTGGAATGGGGATCTGTTCAGCAGAAAGCCAATTCTGGGTAGGGCTAGCTTTTTGTCTCAATAGCCCTGCGGGGTTCCAATCGTTCAGTTTTGGCCTCATGCAAATCCTAGGGTCTGAAGTTCTACCAAGTAAGTGGCACGGCTTGGATTTAATTCCTGCTGCTTTTCTGAAAAGGGAATAAAGGTACTTTGGAGACTTTTGGAAGAAGGTTCTTGATAGGTATTGACACCAATTTTCACCAGGTCCCCATCGAGGTATTGTTGTTGAATAGACGAGCGATTTTCCCTGACCTTTTGGTGTATCCAGCCATTTTCCAAAGCCTTATGCCAGCCCCCCAAGTTCTCAAGCTCCAGAAGCAGGGATTTAAAATCCAGTAGGATTTGCTCTTTCAATGCAAGGATAAAAAAGCTGCCTCCTGCGGGGTCTTGCACTTTATCCACATGTGCTTCCTCCCTAAGCACGGAAGAAACGTTCCTTGCTATCCTGCGAGGCAAACTTTCCAAGGTTTCTTCCCCAATAGGGCGAACCCATAGAAAATTAGCTCCTCCTAAGATGGCAGCTAAGGCCTCAGTACTTTGTCGAATCAGGTTACTTTGTACATCCATGAAAGATTTTGACCAAAGGGCTGTTTGACAAAACAAGGGAACTTCTTCTTCAGCCAATGAGATGCCGTACAATGCAGCCAAGCTAGAAACTCCCTCTCTAAAGGCAAGTAATCTTGCAATTTCTCCGAAATGATGCTCTGCTACCGCCGCCTCAAGAAATAGGTTGGAAAATACTTCTTGGGGAGAACCTTCTATCCTATCCATGATATCTATCCACTCGGCTATGCTGAAACTGACTGCATCCAAGGGATTGCCTCCAGACTCTGAATACCGAGACGTTTTTACACAACAGTTTCTAAATTTTGGAAATCCGGACGTGCATTCCATCACTTCTTGGAGCACCTCTATCCCAAGCTCAAAAGGCTCCTGGCGATCAAATACCAAGTCAGAAGGAGACCAAAGCAAACCTCCAACAATACTTTCTGGGGGAGCTTTGGTAGAGCTGACCCAGTCGACAAAAGCTTGAATTGCTTTTAGCGGATTGCCCAATGGCAAAATAAATAGGCTGATATACTGGGGCAAAACACCTTCCAATAGCTGCTGTAGATCCTCGGAGCCCAACAAGGGTAGTACCAAACCCTCTGCTCCATTTTCCAAATAAGAAATAATGTCCTCGTTGCTATCCTGAGGTGTCACCGTAACCACATTGCCCCATAGTCTAGGCGGCATTCCTTCCAATTCAGGCAAGGGATGAAATCGCTTTTGCTGAGCCTCTTGAGGGCTGCCTTCGGGGGCATAGTAGGGTTGAATAGGTAACCTCCCCCAAAGGGTACTTCCTAAATTCAGGCTTTCCGGCGAGCTTTTGGTTTCTTTGGAAGCTTGCACCGTCCAATCCTGAAGACTAGAGGGCGAAAATTCAGGAAATAAATCTTTTGCCATGGTAAAAAGATAAGGATAAAACCAGGATGCCTCAAAATTAACCAATACTTCCTGATTTGAGCGAGAAAAAAAGAATACCCTAAGTTTTTCTTGAAAGGATACCTCTACTATCTCCTAAGCTTGGGAATTTAAGGTGGTGAATGAAAAGAAATTTACTCCCTACTTTATTTATTTTTTGGCTTAAAACGACTTTTTAAGAGGAAATGACCCAGTCTCTTGGGTTAAAAAATCATTTCTACGATTTCATTCCAATTTGGATTTTTTATTTAAGTTAATTTTCCACAAATTTGAAACCCTCTTTGTCTCTATGTGGGCAAACGTGTGAATCCTATCTCTTTCTAATGAGTACAGAAGCCAGTGCAGTTTGGAACGAATGCTTGCGTGTAATCGAACAACACGTCAATGAGCAAAGCTTTTCTACCTGGTTTAGCCCCATTAATCCAGTAAAATTGGAGGGTTCAAGTTTGACGATACAAGTTCCAAGTCAGTTTTTTTACGAATGGCTTGAAGATAACTACGTAGAAGTACTCAAATTGGCGATCAAAAATACCCTAGGTCCTACAGGAAGATTAGAGTATGCAGTAGTCGTGGACAAAGGTTCTCCTACCAATCAACCCTATGTGGTTTCTTTTCCACAGGGCAATGCAACTTCCAAAAAAGGGGTGGCCTCTGTCTCAGAGTCGAAGACTCCATTTGAAATGCAATCTTTGGACGCAGACCTACTTTTGCAAAGCAATCTCAATCCAAATTATACATTTACCAGCTACATCGAAGGGGATTGCAACCGACTTGCTCGCTCTGCAGGATTTGCTGTAGCCACCAAGCCGGGCATTACTTCTTTCAATCCCTTGATGGTATATGGAGGGGTAGGATTGGGGAAAACCCACTTGGTTCAAGCCATTGGAAATGAAATTAAACATGGCTCGGAAGACAAGTTTGTCCTTTACGTGTCCTCAGAAAAATTCGTGAATCAATTCATGGACTCCATCAAGGATGGTAACGTAAAGAATTTCACCAATTTTTACATGCAGGTAGATGTCCTGATCATTGATGATATCCAATTTTTGGCTGGAAAGGACCGCACCCAGGAAATGTTTTTCCATATTTTTAATCACCTCCACCAAAACAAGAAGCAAATCATCATGACATCCGATTGCCCCCCAAGAGACCTAAAAGGCCTAGAGGAGCGATTACTTTCTCGATTTAAATGGGGGCTTACTGCGGATTTGCAAATGCCAGATTTTGAAACTCGCGTAGCCATCATTAAAAGAAAGATGGAATCCGAGGGCATTCTAATCCCTGACAACGTCATCGAATATTTGGCTTACACGGTAGATACCAATGTTCGGGAATTGGAGGGAATCCTGATTTCTTTGATTGCACACGCTTCCCTCAATCGGGTAGAGATAAGTTTAGAGCTCGCAAAGACAGTTATCAAAAACTTTATCAAAGATATTGAAACCGAAGTAGGGATTGATTTTATTCAGAAGGCGGTTTCAGACTACTACAGTATTCTTCTAGACGAACTCAAGGACAAAACCAGAAAGAAGGAAATTGTCATTGCGAGGCAAGTAGCCATGTATTTTTGCAAAGAATTTACCAACCACTCTCTCAAATCCATTGGATATCACTTTGGAGGGAGAGACCACAGCACGGTCATTCATGCCATACAAACCGTAAACGACATGATGGAGACGGATTCTAGTTTTCGAAATGCGGTGAATGAATTGAAAAAGAAATTCAAAATGAGGACCTATTGATAGCCTTTGGCTCGTTCAATTGCATCCTTTCCCAGTAACATTTGGACCAGGCGCTCGGCCAAGACGCTAGGATTCAACTTCCCAGATTGCACCAAATCTCTTTCTTTTTTCAGGGTTTCTTGTATTCCAGGATGTTTTAAAAATACCTGCGTCAAGTTTTCTTTTATTTGTTCGTCCAACCAGAAAAGTCGTTGTTGAGCGCGGTTGTGCTCCCAAAAGCCGGATGATTTCATTTTTTCTTGGTATTCCAACAAGGTTTCCCAGACTTGGTCCATACCTAATCCAGTCAAGGAGGAAGCAAGGATTACCTTGGGATTCCAATTTTTTTCGTTGGGAGGAAAAAAATGAAGGGCATTTTCAAAGGTAGCCTTGGCCCGTTTGGCTTGTTCTAAAGCCTCTCCATCTGCCTTGTGGATGACTACCTGATCTGCCATTTCCATGATTCCCTTTTTTATCCCCTGAAGTTCATCACCTGCCCCAGAAAGCAGAAGGAGAAGAAAAAAATCCACCATGTGCTTTACCAAAGTTTCACTCTGGCCCACACCCACAGTTTCTACTAAAATCAAATCGAAGCCTGCCGCTTCGCAAAAAAGGATGGCTTCACGAGTTTTTGCCCCTACCCCCCCCAAAGCACTGCGACTGGGACTAGGACGAATATAGGCTCGCTTGTCCAAGGACAAGCCTTCCATTCTGGTCTTATCTCCTAAAATACTTCCCTGTGATAAGGAGCTGCTTGGGTCAATGGCCAATACGGCTACTTTTTTGCCTTTTTTTAAGAGAAGTTTTCCAAAAGTTTCGATGAAACTGCTTTTTCCTACTCCAGGCACGCCAGTTACTGCAAGGCGAAGGGAGTTGCCTGTGTGAGGCAAAACTTCTTGAAGTAATGCAGAGGCAAGCCTTTGATCTTCCTCGAGGGAACTTTCCACAAGGGTAATGGCTTGACCCAAGACAGCCCTATCCCCTGCCAAAATTCCCGCTTTATATTCTTGCAACGTTTTTCTGTTTTTCATGGCTTTACCAGCTGAAATCGTGATTCTCCCAGGGGTGTTTTTTCGTAAGAGGCAATCAAATATTCATAAAAAAGTGCAGGAAAATGAGGGGCCTCTGCTTGAAGGGGTATGGTAGCCTGTTGCTGTTCGGAAAAGAAAAACACCAAAGTTCTTCCGTAATTGGTATGTGGAAAGGTGGAGGCAAAATCACTCATTGCCTTTGGATCTTTTTCCGAAGTTTGAATGGCATATATTCTCAAAACCGGACCCGTATTGTTTTCGTTTCGATAATAGCCAATTTCCAAAAATTTTCCCTTAAACTCTGTTTTTTCTTGCTGGAAAAAACTTTCCTGGAGTATCCATACCAACACCAAAAGCACTGCTGCTCCTACAAAAAAGAAGGTTAGTTTAGTCCTTTTCAAAAACTTTCGAGGGTTTGTGGAGTTTTGCCCTTAATTTAGCCTAAAATATTGACAATGGGTTTCGAAGTCATCAAAGCCTTACACCTCATTTTTATTATTACCTGGTTTGCAGGGTTATTTTACATCGTCCGGCTATTTATTTACCAAACAGAAGCCTTGGCTAGGCCCGAAGCAGAACGTAAAATTCTTGCACCTCAATTAGCCCTTATGGCTAGTAGGCTGTGGTATATCATCACCTGGCCTTCTGCTATTTTGACGCTGATTTTTGGATATTGGGTATTAAGCTTCCGCTGGGGTTACTTGCAAGAAGAGTTTATGTGGGTCAAATTAGCTCTGGTAGGCCTATTGTATCTTTACCACGGTTGTAATCACTTGCTATTTATGGAGTTACAAAAGGGTATAGTCAGGTGGAATTCTACCCAACTTCGAATTTGGAATGAGTTGGCCACCCTTTTGTTGTTTGCCATCGTATTTCTCATTGTCTTAAAAAATACCTTACACATGGCCTGGGGAATAGCCGCTTTAATTGGCCTAGGCCTAGTACTGATGCTGGGGATACGGATGTATAAAAAAATTAGAAATCAATAACATGCTAGCTAGATCTTACTCTATCTGTCACCTGCTCCTTTTTGTATCTCTATGTTTTGGATGTAGCTCGGGCAGCAAAGAAAATTCAACATCTCCTCCATTGCCCATTCTTGGTGAACGGTACGTGGAGGAGGGCCAAGATACCGTATACCATACCATTGCTGACTTTTCCCTACTTAATCAACTGGGGGACACCCTGCAACGCGAAGATGTACTAGGTAAAGTTTATGTGGCTGACTTCTTTTTTACCTCCTGCCCTACCATCTGCCCGGTCATGAAAAAAGAAATGCTTCGGGTATATGAGCAGTTTAAAATTTCACCTGATTTTAGAATACTCAGCCACTCCATTGACCCCAAGCACGATACGGTGGAAGTACTCAAAGATTATGCGGAAAAACTTGGAGTTCCAAATGCAAGTACTTGGAATTTTTTAACCGGTGACCAAGAGCAAATATTTGAACTTGGCCAAACCAGTTACCTGACTACCGCCATGGAGGATCAGCAAGAACCCGGAGGATTTCTCCATAGCGGGGCTTTTCTATTGATCGATCGACAAGGAAGAATTCGGGGAGTCTACGACGGCACCAAGTCGGATCAGGTGGATCGCTTGCTCGCTGATATTCCCAAACTCCTGCAACCATGAGGGCCAAAAAGCTTCTTGTTTTCTTGCTTTTAGGTGCTTTTGGCTGTAGTCCACAGGCTACCGACGAGGCAAATTACTTGGCTTCCATTTCAGATACTAAGGTGCTACAATTTGCCATACCTGGAAAAGAACTGTACGATAGCCATTGTGCCAATTGCCATCAGAAAGATGGAAAGGGCCTAGGAAAACTGATCCCTCCTTTGCGAGATGCGGACTATTTTAAAAGCAATGTCCACCGCAGTGTATGGATCATGAGGCATGGAAAAGATGGTGAAATCCTAGTCAATGGACAAACTTACAACCAAGCCATGCCTGCCAATCCCAAACTTAGTCCCTTAGAAATCGCCCAAATCAGTACCTATCTCTACAATATTTGGGGTAACCAGGAAGGAGTCATCGACGCTCCTCGGGTGGAAGCCTTTCTCCGCGAACAGCCTAGAGCTAATTAATGCTTTATTTTTTCCTCGGCTTGTTGGAGTGCAGATTGGATGGATTTATTGACTTGATTGACTTTGACCCACTGCTCATCCAGGTATATCTTTATTTCCTCAGGGGTCTTTCCTTCCTCCTCCAATGAATATTGCCTCATCCAAACAAACATGTCTTCGTGGGCTTGATTGAGTTGGCTAGCTAGACTGCGCAAGGATTCGATTTCGGCGGTAGCCGTGCTGTCTTGAGCATACAAACTATCTGCCTGTTCAGAGGCTTTTTTCTCCAAAGCTTTTAACTCACCCATTTTGGGCATCACCTCATCGTGCACCCCGATAATTTGCTCACGCAACTTTTTATTTTCTTCTATTAAGGGATTGGCACAAGAAAGGATTAGAAAAGAGACCAAAAGGGTCAAGGCAGATGGAACTAATTTCATGGGAGGTAGTTTGTGTTTATTAATTTTCAAAATTAAAAAAGAAACTACAGCCTTTGGCGAAGCCCATGTGAATTTTAGTCCTAATTTTGATTACTTACTTTGATGCCATGAAACCATTCTGCTTTGCTAATGGGAACATTATCCCAACTCAAGAGGCTCGCCTTCATCCCGCTGATCTGGCTGTCATTCGTGGCTACGGGATTTTTGATTTTTTCCGTACCGAGCAGTATCGCCCTGTGTTTTTGGAAGATTACTTAGATCGATTTACCGCTTCAGCGGCAAAAACCTACTTGCCCCTGCCCTATTCTCGAGAAGAGTTACGCGCCGTTATTACCGAGTTGATAGACAAAAATGACTTGAAGCAAGGCGGTATCCGCATGGTGTTGACGGGTGGAGTATCAGAAAACCACTTTTCCCCAAGTGCAGGTACCCTCTTTATTTTTGGAGAAGAACTGAGTTTCCCTTCCGAAGAGAAATACCAGCAGGGCGTCAAATTACTCAGCTTGGAGCATGTGCGTGCCATTGCAGACATCAAAACCACCAACTATACCCTACCTGTATGGCATAGCATGCAGTGGAAGCAACAAGGTGCAGAAGACGTCTTGTACCACTGGAATGGCTGGGTAAGTGAGAGCTCCCGAAGCAATTTCTTTATCGTCAAAGATGGAGTCATCCACACCCCAGATAAGCACATTCTCCTAGGCATCACTCGAAAGCATTTATTGGAAGTAGCTGGAGAGGTACAGATCCGACCCATTGCCTTGAAAGAGGTTTGGGAAGCAGATGAGGCTTTTATCTCTGCGACCACCAAGATTTTATTGCCGGTAACGCAGATTGACGATAGAAAAGTAGGATCAGGAAAAGTAGGAAAGGTAAGTTTAGATCTAATGGCAAAATTCCGAGAGCGCGAAAAAGCTTTCCTTTTTGCCAAATAAATTTAGATCGAACTAGTTTTCAACCAGTACAGCCTCTTTGAGGATGTACATCAACTTCTCAGGGTCATTTGCATTCAAGGTGAGCTTGCCACGAACTTTCACCCGCTTGGAGGTGTATTTGATCGGAGCGCTCATCATCGCTTCCATCACGGTTTCTGGTCCTCCCGAACCGCAAAAAAAACATTCGGCAAGGGGTAAGCTAGATAGGATGATGTGATTGGGCTTAAACATCCCTTCGAAGGGGATAATATATCCGTCCGCCTCCACCACCTTGCCTTCTAATTTTTTGATATTCTCTGAGAATACAGGAACATAGAGTTCCCCAAAATTATCCTTACTGATTTTGTAAGTCACCTCAGAGAGATTTTTCCAAACTCCTTGAGCTATTGCAGAATTGATAAAAGCGGAGCCACAGATCAGTATAAAAACAACTAAAATCGATTTTTTCATCCTAACTAAATATTACGCTAATTACTACTTTGTAAGTTGCTTTGCAATACTGGTTTGGTAGGCCGACCAGGCAGGCAACAAAGAGGCTAGGAAGCCTACTGCCAGGGCATATCCAATTATCAAGCCTTCTTGGGGAAGAAATACCCAAGGTTGAAGTACAGAAAAGGCCTCTTCCGTAGTGAACGCTACCAAAACTGCCAATAGACCATGTCCCATCAACAATCCAAGTCCTGCGCCCAGGGTAGTGAGCAAGATGCTTTCCATAACTACCAAGGCTACCAATTGCATTCTTGATGCACCCAAGGCCCTCAAAAGGGCAAGGTCGTATTTTCGCTCTTTGAGGGAATTATAAAGGGCAATAAAAATGCCCAGTCCTGCTATCAAAATCACCACGATAGCCAAGCCTTGAAGGACTTTTACCCCTATGCCAAGCAATTCAAACAGTCTTGCCATCTCAAAGGCTGGAGAAGCCGCTTGCATGGAGGTACCGGAATTAATCATTCTTGGGAGCTGAATTGCCCCCATGGGATTTCTAAATTGAATCAATAGGGAGGTTACCTCTCGGTCCTGTCCTGCAGGCGGAAAACCTTGGGTGCTAACCGGCAGATTTATGGTGGAGGAAAGAGTAGAATCTGCTTCCTCATGGGTATACCATAGAGATTCTATGCTGGTTAAAACAAGGCGATCTATCCCCTTGCCAGTGGGCGCCAAAATTCCTGTAACCTTGAAGGGATGTTGTTCATGGTCGTGACTGCCTACGCTAATTCCATGACTTCCTAGGAAACTGTCTCCAAGTTGTAACTTGAGCAAGCGAGCGGATTCAGCGCCTAAAATCACTTCAAAGGGATATTCCCAAGGTTTTCCGGATGCAAATTCTGCTTGATTCAAGCTAAGAAAATCGTGGTTGGTACCCACAACGCGCAAGCCTTGCACGTTGTCTCCTAAGGCAAGAGGAATCACTTGCTTGATCAATCTACTGCTTGATATTCGCATGGCTTCCTCCATGTTGATGTTTCCTGTTGGAAAATCCACATGGTATACTGAGGAAAGAATTAATTGCAATGGACTCCCCTTTGCCCCTACTACCAGGTCAATTCCTGCTGCATCTTGGGTAATTTTTTTCTCCAGTTGGTCCTGAACCAAAAGCAGTACGGTGATGATGGACAGACCGAAGGCGAGCAACAGGAGGTTGAGTCCCGTGGAAAGGGGGCGAAAGGTGAGGTATTTCCAGCTTAGCTTGACCAGATTCATCGGCGTTTCACTTCAACTATGTTTGAAATCGAGGCTTTGACCCGCTGATCGTGGGTGACGATAACGAGTGCAGCACCTACAGTTATGGCTTGTTCTTTCAAAAGATGGATGACGATCTCGGCATGCTCATCGTCCAAACTGGAGGTAGGCTCGTCTGCCAAAATCAATTTGGGAGAATTGACCAAGGCTCGTGCAATGGATACCCGCTGCGCCTCTCCTTCGCTGAGGGTAGCTACCGAAGCCTTCGCCTTGTCTTCAATACCCAATTCCTGTAAAAGAGAGGGAATGGGATTGCCCTTAGTTTTTACAAAATATCGAGCTATTTCAAGGTTTTCTTTTACCGAAAGTGCGGCAATGAGGTGAGGCTTTTGAAATACAATGCCTAGATGGGATGCACGAAATTGATCTAAGCGCTGGCCCCTTAATTCTGAAAGGATGGTTCCATCCAGGATGACTTGTCCGTGTTTTGGAGGTAATAGACCAGAAAGGAGGTTTAAAAAGGTAGTTTTTCCACTTCCAGATTTTCCTAACACCAGCAAGGCTTCCCCCGCGGCAAGGGAAATATCAGGAAAGGTAAGGGTTTCCTGCCCTGGATAAGAAAAAGATAAGGACTTGGTTTGGACAAGCATGTGTACTTCTAACAAAGAAAAATTAAATCTACTCCTTACAGGTTATAACAGTCCAAAAGAGCACAGCAAAGGTAGGATGCAAACTATCCCCATACAACTCAGACATTTAAAAATTCTTAGGAAAAATAATCGGTAAGAGCGTAGTAGGCTAAGTGATGCGTAGCAAAAAATAAGGGATCCAAATTCCCAACAGAATGTTAGTCTTTTGCTTTGAAGCAGGGGTGCTTTGTTCTATTTTTGTGCCAAACTTCACCTAGCTGCACATGAGTGTTCTTGTCAATAAATATTCAAAAGTAATAGTACAGGGATTTACAGGATCTGAGGGATCTTTTCATGCCCAACAAATGATTGAATACGGTACCCAGGTAGTTGGGGGAGTTACTCCAGGAAAAGGAGGCACCTTGCATTTGGACAAGCCGGTCTTCAACTCGGTAGAAGAAGCCGTTCAAAAAACTGGGGCTGATACATCCATTATTTTTGTTCCCCCTGCATTTGCAGCAGATGCGATCATGGAAGCCGCCGATGCTGGCATCAAGGTGATCATTGCCATTACAGAAGGAATCCCTGTGGCCGACATGATGCGCGCCAAACCTTATATCAAGGAAAGAGGCTGCGTATTGATTGGACCCAACTGCCCAGGAGTCATTACTCCAGGGGAAGCCAAGGTGGGTATCATGCCAGGATTTGTTTTCAAATCAGGAAGAATAGGAATTGTTTCCAAGTCAGGAACATTGACTTATGAGGCTGCAGACCAAGTGGCTAAGGCAGGTTTAGGTGTATCTACGGCTATCGGGATAGGTGGGGATCCTATCATCGGTACGTCTACTAAGCAAGCGCTGGAGTTATTGATGAATGATCCCGAGACCGATGCCATCATCATGATAGGAGAAATTGGGGGTAATTATGAAGCTGAAGCCGCGCGATGGGTACATGAACAAGGAAATAAAAAACCCGTAGTAGGATTTATTGCTGGACAAACTGCCCCTCCAGGAAGAAGAATGGGACATGCTGGAGCCATCATCGGTGGAGCAGACGATACCGCAGCAGCCAAAATGCGGATCATGAGGGACAACGGCATTCTCGTAGCAGAGTCCCCAGCGGAAATAGGAGCTACCATGGCCAAAGCATTGGGAATTATCGCTTAGCCTGGTCTTTACAAGAAGTATATTCCAACTACCTCAGCGTTTTTGCTGAGGTAGTTTTTTTTGCTTGAACTAAAAAAATTTAATTAACCTATATTTTTATTTTATGAATTAAACTTTATTAATTTTTTTATGAAAGTTAGCTTTTTGACTAAAAATTTTTTCTACCTTTATTTAAGTATCTGGCTTCAGTGGGGGTATAAAATTTCTCAGCGGTTGGCTGGGGAATTGGGGCGAGGAAAATAGACCAGAGACTTCCTTTAAAATAGTACAAAAGCTATCCTTTAAACACTTCTCTCATGCTGACATCTCATCCACTTTCCCCAGTTGAAAAGGCTTTTCTAAGCGAATCTGGGATAGAAAAAATGAGCACGCTCCTGCCCTACTTGGTTGTAGATAATTTTCCCAAACTGGGCTTGCTTACGGCGTGTAGATTTTTAGAATGGGTGGATACTAATCCCCAAGGAGTGATCAGTTTGCCCACAGGAAAAACTCCTGAATTTTTTATCAAATGGACGCAGTATCTACTGGCCAATTGGGACACAAAAAAGGGGAAAGAAATCCGAGAAACGTATGGATTGGGCAAACTACAAAAACCAAGCTTGAAAGACCTGTCCTTCGTTCAAATCGATGAATTTTATCCCATTTCTTCCAAGCAACACAACAGCTTTTACCACTACGTCAATAACTTTTACCTCGAAGGGTTTGGCCTATCCAAAAAAAATGCATTACTCATCAATTCGGATGAGATTCCATTAGCGGAAGGGAAACATTTTAGCAAACTTTTTCCCGACCTAAAAGTAGATCTTAGCCTTCGATTTAGAGAACCTACCTCTGCCTTAGAAGCGCTACAGCAGCGATCCATTTACCTTATTGATCAGTGGTGTGGTGACTACGAAGCGCGCATTAGAGACAAGGGTGGAATTGGCTTTTTTTTAGGAGGCATAGGTCCTGATGGCCACATCGCCTTCAATACTCGAGGCTCCCATCCCTTCTCGGTCACTCGCCTGACCGAAACCAATTTTGAAACCCAGGCTGTAGCCGCAGGGGATCTGGGAGGAATAGAGATTTCAGCCAATCGTCTGGTCATCACCATAGGATTGGAAACCATCGTCTACAACAAAGATGCGGTGGGGATAGTCATTGCCGCTGGGGAAGCCAAAGCAGGGATAATTAAAGATTCCTTGGAGACACCCCTATCCACCTTGCATCCAGCGACCATCCTTCAAAAACTTAAAAACGGTCGTTTTTACCTCACCAAAGGGGCAGCAAGCAAGCTTACCGATGCCGTAGATGCCTATTACCAACAGGGCGAATGGACGGCAGAGAAAACGGATCGAGCGGTGATTGAGCTCTGCAAAAAATTAAATACCTACGGGCATCGTCTCAAGTTAGAACAGCTAAAAGCAGATCCATACTGCAAGCTTATTCCCAATCTTTCTGAAGACACCGTACAGCAAGTCATCCAACGGGTAGATGGAAAAATCAGCAAAGGGCTGGAACAAGAGAAAAATCAGGTATTGTTGCATACAGGACCTCATCACGATGACATTTCCTTGGGCATACTCCCCCACATCACCAACCAACTCCATGAACCGAGCAATGCAGCCCATTTTTCGGTATTGACCTCAGGATTCACTGCTGTCACCAACACTTTTGTGATTGACACCCTACTCCACACCAAAAAATTGTTGGACGATGGAAAAATTCAAATGACCAATTACGAGGACTTCTTTGAAGTGGGCTACAGCTTGAAAACAGACAAAGATGTATATCATTTTCTTACCAATGTAGCCTCAGAAAACGTCGAGGCTAGAAAAAGAGGGCTGTCCCACCGAGTGGTTAGGGCCTTGTGCATTCTCTGGGAAATCAAAGATAAAACCCAACTCCGTGAGACCATCAATGAAGTCATCAGCTTGCTGAAACACTCCTATGATGGGGAAAAAAATCCTTCCAAGATTCAAAAATTAAAGGGAATGATTCGGGAATTTGAAGAGGAATTGGTCTGGGCTCACTTTGGGGTACAAGTCAAAAATGTACATCACCTGCGACTAGGGTTTTACACAGGAGATATTTTCACCGAGCAGCCCGACAAAACGCGTGACGTGGAGCCCATCGTAGACATGCTTCGCCGAATACAACCTACCAAAATCAGCCTTACCCTAGACCCTGAGGGCTCCGGTCCAGACACCCATTACAAGGTGCTACAGGCTACAGCAGCCGCAGTAAAAAAATGGTCGGAAGAACGAGACACTAGCCAACTCCGCATCATCGGATACCGCAACGTGTGGTTCAAATTTGAACCCCAGGAAGCCAATGTGATTGTGCCGGTATCTTTAGGAGACATGTCAGTCATGGAGGATTCCTTTGCCAACTGTTACCTCAGCCAGGTGCATGCCTCCTTTCCAAGTTATGTACACAATGGGAAATTTAGCACCGTAGCCAAACGAACCTGGGTAGGACAGCTCAACGATATTCAATTGCTCTTGGGTAAAAATTACTTTTATCAACACGATCATGCCAAAGTAAGGGCCAGTCACGGATTGATTTTCTTCCGAGACATGAACGTGGAGGAATTCTTAAGTACTGCTAGAGAACTAGAGAAATCCATAGAGGGAATGCTTTAAGCCATTCATTTTTCCCAACACAACTGCAAACGCATGCATCAAGCCATATTAGGACTAGACATTGGAGGTACCAGCATCAAAGGGGGCGTTTATGTAGACGGAGCCCTCCTTGATATACGTAGTATTCCTACTCCTGCCCTTGAGAAAGAGGAAGTTATCTTAGAAACCTTGGCTAGTTTTATTGCCAGCTATCTTCCTCATGACCTAGCAGGGATAGGCATCGGCATTCCCGGATTGGTAGATGCCCGACAAGGTATAGTCCTAGGCTTGGCAAATATTCCCTCTTTTCAGCGAGTAGAATTAAAAAAATTCTTAGTTAAACGTTTCGAAAAACCAGTATTTATCAACAATGACGCCAATTGCTTTGCCATTGGTGTCCATAAGTTTGGAGTAGGAAAACCTTTCCAAAATTTAGTAGGCATCACCTTGGGTACAGGTACTGGAGGAGGAATTGTCATCCATGGTCAACTTTACTCGGGGGTAAACTCAGCAGCTGGAGAATGGTGCGGAGTATCCTACCTAGACAAAACTTTTGAAGATTACTGCAGTGGAAAATTTTTTGAATCCCACTACCAAAGTCGACCCAAGGCCATGGCTAAACTGGCCGAGCAAGGCGACCCCAAGGCCCTTCAGGCTTTTGAGGAATTTGGAAACCACGTGGGTGAACTTATAAAAGTGATTCTATACTCCTTGGCGCCCGAGGCAATCATTTTAGGGGGTTCGATCAGGAAGACCTTTCCACTTTTTGAAAAATCTATGCGAAAAACACTCCAGACCTTTGCCTATGCAAGTGTGCTAAATCAAGTTCAGGTCTTGGTTTCAGACATGGACGAAACGGCCATCAAAGGTGCTGTTGCTTTAGTGGATCTCCGTCCAGAGCCGGTGCCCAGCATGCCATAAGAGAGGCTGAGGATTAGGCTCCTCTGCCTTTTTCCAAAAGAGGAAGGTCTGTTAGGGAGGCGATAAGGATAGGCTTACCTTCCTCGATGGATTGACGGGCAGCTATTCCAATCAAACAGGACATAGCTCCATCTCTACTTCCTGCCGACTGCTTGTAAGGATCCGCCCTTTCTGGATCCAAAAAAAGTTTGTCTTTCAGCCTTTCGTCTCCACCTCCATGACCACCCCCTCCGTGAGGAACTTTGATAATGTCTCTTTTCCCGAAGTTTTTGACTAATACAATCTCATCTTCTGCCGCTTCCTCCCAGGGCTGACTTTCTTTGATCCATGCCTCAAGTCGACCTTTGGTTCCATTGAAAGCAATGCGGTATCCTTCGTAAGGAGAATAAGTGGTCAAGGAATAGCTTACCTGCACCTTATTTTTGTAGCGTATCTGCACCGCCATTTTATCGTAGATGTCGATTTCTTCCCTAAATACACAAGCATCCCGCAAGTATCCGTCGTAAGACTCGTTGTCCACATACAATTGGCTTAGGTACTTGTTTTTAGTTATGTCCCAGTAAAAATCACAGTTGGAAGCATGAGGACATCCCCTACAAGACTTGGAACGAAAAGGTCCATTTTTTCCATAAAACTCCAAGGATCCATAGGCAAAAACCTCTTCTGGATCAGAATCTAGCCACCAATTGAGTAAATCAAAATGATGGGAAGCCTTGTGCACCAACAGGCTACCGCTGTAGCCTCGTATACCATGCCATCGTCGAAAATAATCTGCACCATGGGAAGTATCGAGGTACCAATGAAAATCCACTGAAGTAACCGTTCCAATTTCCCCAGCATGCAACAATTCGTAAAGCTTTTGTCGGTGAGGAGAATATCGGTAATTGAAAGTAACCAATACTTTTTTCCCAGAACTTCTCTCCGCATCTAGGATAGCTTGCACTTTTTCCGAATCCGTGGTCATGGGCTTTTCGGTTATCGCGTGCATTCCTGAGCGTAGGGATTTGATGATAAACTCGTGATGTGTACTGTCGACAGTAGTGACGATGACCACATCGGGGGAAGTTTGCGCCAGCATTTGATCAAAATCAAGGAATACTGGACACTTCACTCCTAGGTAGGCGTGCCCAAGGCGCAATCGTCCCTCATTTTTGTCACAGAGGCCTACAAATTCTACCTGATCTGGATAAGCTTCCAAGACCTCCTTGCCCCACATGCTTAAACCCCTTACTCCAGTGCCTACCAGGGCCAATTTCATTTTTCGCTGGGGCTGAGCTACCAAAGAAAGGGCTTGTGCTATGGGATGTAAAAACAAGGATCCCGCAAGCGCGGTACCGGAGCTAAGCAAAAATTTTCTTCGTGAAGAGGGATTCGAAAGAGACATAGGCAAATTGAGATGCTACAAGGAGGAAGTTAGCAAATAATAAAGTTTGACGCACCATGAATTATAAAAAGAGAGTAAAATAATACGTATCACCTAGGTAATTTCCCTTATTTTTAGAATGTTAAGTATACCCATGGAAAGAACGCTGTCTTTGCGAAGCTTGGTAAGAATCAGCAGACCCATCAACCTGCTGATGCTTGCTTTTGCCCAAATCATGGTAGCAGTTTTCCTCATTGAGACGGATCTTCAAGGAGCATCGGTAGTCCAGGATCCTCGCTTGTATGTGTTGATCTTGGCAACAAGTCTTTTGGCTGCTTCGGGGTATATGATCAACGATTACTACGACGTCAAGATCGACTATATCAATCGACCCAAAGAAGTGGTAGTAGGCAAGGGGATCAAGAGAAGAATGATATTGGCCTTGCACAGCTTATTCAACTTCACCGCGCTAGGGCTGGCTTGGACCCTTTCCCGAAGGATGGCCCTTTTGTTTTTAGCGGCTGCCATTTTGCTATGGTGGTACAGCAACAGGCTAAAGCGTAAGCCTTTTGTAGGCAACCTCAGTGTAGCTTTTTTGACGGCTCTTTCCTTGTATGTCATCGCCTACTGGTATCAAAAAAATGAGTTGCTGGTCTTGGCCTATGCGATATTTGCCTTTTTTCTAAACCTCATCCGAGAGATCGTAAAAGATCTGGAGGACCGGCACGGGGATAGCCTACACGGTTCCAAAACCTTGCCTTTGGTCATTGGATTTAGAAATACCAAACAGGTTATTTTTGGAATTGCCATCAGTTTTGTGGGGGCCATTTTGACGGTTACCTGGCAACTCAAGGACTGGCGATTGTACGTGTATTTTGCTGCCCTAGGTTTGGTTTTTTGTTGGCTTATGTGGAAAATACATGTGGCAGACCGTAAGGAACATTTTTCTCAACTCAGCGCTTGGATCAAAGCGGTCATGCTGATGGGAACTTTAAGCATGGCTTTGGTAGGGAGCTGATATCGGTAGAATTACATATTTCTGGTCGCCTAAGCCCTAATTAAAAAATAAAAAGCCAACCTTAGAAAAGTTGACTTTTTTTTGCAGAGAGGAAGGGATTCGAACCCTCGATACCCTTTTGGAGTATACACACTTTCCAGGCGTGCTCCTTCAACCACTCGGACACCTCTCTGTTTGTTTGCTAATAAAGTGGTCAAATGGGAGTGCAAAGAAAAAAATTATTCCTCCCTAATCCAAACGAAGCTGGGAATTTAAACGAAAATCACGCAGTAATCTCTCCCGCCAAAGGCTGGGTAAGCTGCATGCAAATTTCCTCCCTACTCAATTTTTGCCCCAATAAAAACATGAGCTTGGTCACTGCCGCTTCGGTGGTCATGTCTGCTCCGCTGACCACGCCTACTGCCAACAATTCCTTGCTGGTTTCGTACCTGCCTTGAATGACCCTGCCCCCGTTGCATTGGGAGACATTGAGGATAATCAAGCCCTTTTTGATGGCTCCTTCCAGGGATTTCATAAACCACCCTAGAGAAGGGCTATTTCCCGAACCGTAGGTTTCCAAGACTACCCCACGTAGTCCTTTGATAGCAAAACAGGCATCCATAATATTTTCTGTAATTCCTGGAAACAACTTCAAAATCATTACTCCATTATCCAAATTGCTTCGGTTGATCAATTTACGATTGGGTTCGTAGGGACGAATAGCGGCCGTATTGTAATCAATCACAATCCCCGCTTCTGCCAAAATCGGATAATTCTCAGATTCAAAGGCATCAAAATGTACACTTTGCACCTTCTTGGAACGATTGCCTCGAAGCAACATGTGATTGAAAAAAATACATACTTCGGGTACTATAGGCCTACCCTTGGACTTGGCTGTCGCAATTTCCAGTGAGGTCATCAGGTTTTCTCGTGCATCCGAACGCATGGCTGAGATGGGCAATTGTGCACCGGTAAAGATGACGGGTTTGTTGAGCCCCTGCAGCATATAACTTAGCATGGAAGCAGAATAGGCCATAGTATCTGTCCCATGAAGCACCACAAATCCATCGTAGCTGTCGTAATTCTCCGTAATGATGTAGGCCATATCTTTCCAATGGCTCATGGTGACATTGGAAGAATCTATAGGCTCAGGAAAAGAAATCACCGTAATAGCAATATTCATGTTGGAGAGAATGGGGATTTTCTCCAAAATCTGACCAAAATTGAAAGGCACTAAGGCACCAGACTCGTCATAGGACATGCCCAGGGTACCCCCCGTATAGATGATCAATACCGAGGAAGCCTTTCCCGATTTAATCCCCGTATTAAGTCGAACAATTTTATAGTTCATAATTCAATTTCCTTAAACAGCCCAAGCGCATTGTAGGAGGTCACTTTCGCCACCTCTTCAGTTTTTACCTGCAGGATCTCTGCCACCTTCTCTGCAACGAACGGAAGAAAAGCAGGGGAATTTCGTTTGCCTCGGTGTGGGACTGGAGCAAGATAAGGAGCATCTGTCTCCAGTACCAAAGCATCGGTACCAATATACGGAATCACTTGATCCAATCCTCCGTTTTTGAAGGTTACCACTCCTCCAATACCTAGGAGAAAACCCAAATCTATAATTTTTTTGGCTTGCTCTAAGGTACCCGTAAAGCAATGAAAAATCCCCCTTAAATTTCCATCTTGAGCTTTCGAAATAGTATCTATGGTAATGTCTATAGATTCTCTGCAGTGCAGGACAATGGGTAGATCCAAGGATTTGGCCCAAGAAATTTGTATATCGAGTGCCTGGATTTGTCTCTGTAGGTTGGTTTTATCCCAATATAAATCTGTGCCAATTTCACCTATGCCAGCAAAAGGTCTGCGTGCCAACCATCCCTCCATATGGCGTAGTTGCTCTTCAAAATCATCTCCTACTTCACAGGGATGAAGTCCCATCATGGGAAGGCACAATCCAGGGTAACGTGATTCACAATCCAGCATGCGGTCGATGCTATCTACATCCACATTGGGCATAAATATCTTGGTGACTCCGGCATTAATCACATCCTCCACCACAAGATCCCTGTCGGCATCAAACTTACTGGAATAAATATGGGCGTGGGTGTCAATTAACGACATGAGTGTACAGGTTCGTGGGATAAAAAAGATCTTCAAAAATAAGAAACATTCTCTTCAATCCCTGAGGCTCAAGGTAGGGAGATCAAGCTTTCAACTAGGGGTTTAAAATTTAGGAATTACTTGCGTAGTAAAGCCTTGATCTATTAAAAAATCAAGGTAATCTGGAAGTATATTTTTTACTTGAGTCAAGGTTTTTTCCTGATCGTGCAAGACGAGAATTTTTCCCATGGAAGTGCGCTTGCAAATTCCCTGCAGGCATTGAGCAGAAGATAGGGAGGAATCAAAATCTCTACCGAGCAAACTCCACATGACAATCTTTTTTTCCTTAGCCACAGCGGAAGCCTGAAAGGGAGACATCCATCCATAGGGAGGCCTAAATAGACCAGGTGCATCACCTAGAACAGAAGCGAGGGTCTCATCGCATAGCTGTATATCTAGAAGATACCTTGGAGTGGATACCTTCCAACCGGCAAGGTGGTGCTGGGTATGATTCCCCACCCCATGCCCGGCAGTCACAACCTCATGCAGAAGGCTAGGATGTTTTCGGGCATTGTCCCCTACCATAAAAAAGGTCGCTACTTGACTTCTTTTGGCAAGTTGCTCTATGACAAAATCCGTAATTCCCGGAACAGGTCCGTCGTCAAAAGTCAGGTACAAGGATCGTTCAGTTCTAGGACCTTCCCAAAGCCGGTTGGGAAATAGTTGCTCCAGCAGAAGAGGGATTCGGTAAAGGCGCATGGGTCAATGAAAGCGTAAACTCAGCAAGGTCAAATCATCCTGCAGCGGAGCATCTTGGGAAAAATTTCTAATCACCTTCATAAACTCGTAATGAAATTCCTTTGGATCGGGGAATTGGCTTTTTTCAACAAAATCTCGAAATCTTTTTTCTCCAAATTCCTCTTCCAGGGGATTTTTTGCCTCTGTGAGGCCATCGGTATAGAGGTGAAGGGTAAAGTCGTTTAGCTGATCTCTTTTTCCTATTTCCAAAAAGGGCAAAGTTTCGAAAGCCCCCAACAGGGTGGTACCAGCCTCTAAGTATTCCACTTGTTTTTGTTGCTGATGAAACAATAGGGGAGGATTATGCCCAGCATTGACAAACCGTAGGGTTTTAGTGCTAAAGTCATACTCCCCTAGAAAAAAAGTGATGAATCGATCCCCTTTGGTGGTGTCGAACAAAGTAAAATTTAATTGGTGAATGATGGTTTCTAAATCTGCATTGCTCCTCAGCAAGGTCCGAAGGGCTGCTTGAAAATTTGACATCAACAATGCTGCCGCCATTCCTTTTCCGGAGACGTCTGCAATACAAAAATAAACCTTGTTCTCCCGACCCCGAATCAAGTCATAATAATCTCCCCCTACTTTGCTATGCGGAATATAGGTCACTTTGGCTTTCAATACCTCCGTATCTGGTAAGGAGGAGGGAAGCAAGAGTTGCTGCACTTGGGAGGCAATTTCTACCTCTCGCTTGAATACCTCCTGCTCTACTTGCCGTCTAGAAAATCTCTTGTTTTCCAGAGCTACAACCAAAATATTCGCTAAGGCCTGAGTAAAATCTATATCCAGGTCTTGGGTTTTAGATTTTCTAGTTAAAAAAAGGATAGCTAAAAGTGTTTCCTTGTGGTAAACGGGCAGGTAGGTCTCTAGCTCGGAGAAAGAGTATCCTTCTTGCAATTGTATAGAAAGGGTGCCAGAACCATTGTCCTCTTCTATGGCTTCTTTTAATAGGATAGCAGGGGTTTTTGTCTTTACCCCATGGGAAATTCTGCGCTCAAATCCCCCCTCTTTGGACATATAAAAAATCAAAGAACTTATATTGAGGTGAACCAAGCAGGTAAATTTGAAAATAGTGATCAATACCTCTTCGGATTGATTTTCATTGATAGCTTGGGTAATTTCCAAAAGGGCCTTCAGTTCCAATTCCTTGCGTTGGTATTTGTAGTTATCGGCCTCCATACTAAAGCGTGGTATGGGCCATAAGCCCTTTTTTTGTAGCTAAATACAATAAATCCTTTCCATTTCTTCGCAAGTCAACTTCTCCAAAACATTCTTGATCGGGTTGGGTGAAACATTTGATCCATCCCTTTTCATAAAGGAGGTGCAGGGTGTCCACAAGAGTTTCTTCTTCCCACCTAAGCGTAGCCTTTAGGTAGGCAAAATCTTGCACAAAATAGAGTTCATCCAGAAGATCAAATTCAAGGTCACTCATAGTTCTCCAAAGGATTCCTAAAAGTACGGATTCTTCTTTGAATCTTGGCAGGCAAAAATCTCCTGGATAATTCTAGGGTTGGATGAATAGAGAAAATGGGAGTTTTAATACCTTGAAGCAGTAGAATCTTATCATTTCTTTTAACTTGGTCTTGTGATAACACCTCAAGGCAAATCCACTACCGAAAAAATCATTTTAGGAATAGATCCTGGAACCAACGTCATGGGCTATGGGGTAATATTGACTGAAGGAAAAAAATTTAAACTCCTTCAATTTGGGGTCATCCACCTCAAAAAGTACGAAACTCACGAACTCAAGCTGAAGAAAATTTTTGAGCGCATATGCGGCATTTTGGATGAGTTTGCACCCGATTCCATGGCTTTGGAGGCCCCTTTTTATGGGGCCAACGTGCAATCCATGCTCAAGTTGGGTCGAGCTCAGGGGGTAGCCATGGCAGCTGCCCTTTCCAAAGAAATTCCAATCACTGAATATTCCCCGAAAAAAGTGAAGCAATCGGTCACTGGAAATGGAAATGCCTCCAAGGAACAAGTGGCCGCCATGTTGCAAACACTCCTAGGAATCGAAGAATTGCCCAAACTTTTAGATGCCACCGATGCGCTAGCGGTGGCTTTATGCCACCATTTCCATGAGGGAAGGGTACAATCCCGGGGCAGGACCCAAGGCTGGAAGTCCTTTATCGAGGACAACCCTACCCGAATAAAAAAATAAACGGAGGATTACTCCGTTTTTTCTTTGGAAGCTTTAGAGGGCAAGGTATATCCTACCGACAACTTGAAAACGGTGTTGTTTACTTCAAACTCATAGTAGTTGAAAGGCACAAGACCAAAATCATAGCTAATCTGAAGATTTACACCGGAAGCCAATCGATAACCCGCACCCAGCACAGCTCCCACTTCATATCCACCCAAGGGTTCGGCGTTGGTATCCTTAACGGTTCCATTGTCTCGAGTTCTCGCCAGTAAAAATCCTGCCTGTGGGCCTGCAAAAACGTTGAAGTTGGTATTCACTACATAACGAGCCAAAACAGGGATGTCCAAATAGGCTAGGCTTTCCTTAATTTCATTGGTAGAACCAAGAGGCAAGGATTTGTATCCTTTTCCTGAATAAAAAAGACCAGGTTCAATAGTGATTTTATCGGCAGCCTTCAATCCATAGTAGGCCCCTAAATGAATTCGAGTGGTGGAAGTGAATGCACGTTGGGAATCTCCATTGGAGAAGTTAGTGGAGCCGATACCCGCACGTACACCAATTTGGGCTTGAACTGCAGCAGTAAACGTAAAGAATGCTAGAAGGAGTAGACCTTTTTTCATAATTGAAAGCTGAATTTATTTCTTAAAACTAAAACAAGAAAAGTAAAAATCTAGCTGAGCACGAATTTTTATTTGGTGAAATTCAAGCATGCAGGCAGAAAAATTGACCCCTCTACTGATCAGCCTCAGGCTTCCATTTGGATTCCCTCCCAATTTTTCTCAAATTTCATTCATTAACTAAAATCCCAAACCCACCTTGGTTGCCTGAAGATTTGTAGACAACTGAAAAGAATTTTCTGTGAGTTCAATACAGGATGAAAGCCAAGCGAGTTTACCTCTCATTCGAAATGATTAGATTCCTTCTTTTTCTTTCTTTTAGCCTCCTATTTTTTGGCTGCAGCACCCAATCCGACGAACAGACCTATGACAGTTCCAATTTGCGTCGAGCTACCCCTGAACAAGTGGAAGCTTTGGTAGAAGCCTTCATCCTAGCCGAAGATTCCAGCACCATCCGCATTCCCGAGGGATTTTACGAACTCAACACCCAACTTATTCTGGATAATAAAACTGCGGTTAGGATACAAGGAGATGGAATGGATAAAACGGTGCTTTCCTTTCGCAATTTGAAGTCCGGCGGGGAAGGGGTGAAAATCGTAGGCAAGGACATTACCATTGAAGAACTGAGTATTGAGGATGCTCCAGGTGATGGGATTAAAGCCCAACATACGGATGGGATCACTTTCCGGAAAATCAATGTGACCTGGACCCATGGGGACAAATCCAAAAACGGAACCTATGCCATCTATCCAGTACAATGCAAAAATGTGCTCATCGATAGCTGCATTGCTTCCCATTCCAAAGATGCGGGCATCTATGTGGGTCAATCCGAAGACATTGTGGTCAAAAACTCCCTAGCCTTTGGCAATGTGGCAGGAATAGAAATAGAAAACTGTGACCGAGCCGAAGTCTATGGAAATACAGCCCGTGACAATGCGGGAGGGATTTTGGTATTTAACCTTCCAGGTCTACCTAAAGGAGATGGCCGGCAAACCCGCATTTACGACAACGACATTGTAAACAATAACCACGAGAATTTTGCTACCCCACTGGGGGATGGTCCCAATGGCAATACCGTCACCATGATCCCTCCCGGATCGGGCATTGTCTTGTTGGCTGCCAAAGAGGTAGAGATTTTCAACAACCGCATCCTAGGAAACAAGACCTATGGAGTGGCCATTGCCAGCTACCAAGTGACTGGCTTTCCAGCGGAAGCTCCCAACTGGTCTCCCTACACATCCGACATCTACCTGCACGACAATAGCTACGATAGGGGATCTTTCTTTAGCCTTCCTGACTTGAGCCGTGAACTCGGGCAGCTCGTCAGCTTATACAATGCACATGGATGGCTAAAAACCCAAGATATCATTTACGATGGGATTTGGGACGAGTCCATCAGTACCTCCATAGAAAGCAATCCTATGCGGATATGTATCCAGGAACCCACTATGGGATCGCTTCGCTTTACCCGCTTTTACTTGATGGAGGGAGAGGATAATATCGACTCCTTTAGTGATTCCAGCCCTTTCCAGGTATGTAAAGGCCCTTCAGGAGACATACTTTCGCTAGTCACTCCAAAAAACTGAACATGAGGATGAACGAGGCGTTTGAACAGGTTGTAAAAATGAGTTTAACCTTCCTTTTGCTGCTTGGACTAGTGGCATCTTGTGCCACAAAAGTAAGCGAGGAGGAAAATTCAGAGTCGGCAGAAGAAATTCTAGCTGCTGAGGAAGCGGATGGAAAATTCCCCTACCAAAGACTATCTACCTATGGCTTTTTTGAGGGAGAAATGGCAAATCTTAGTCCTAACGCTAGCCTACTTCCCTACCAACCGGCATCTTCCCTATTTACAGATTATGCCTTGAAAAGCCGGTTTGTATCCCTTCCCGAGGGTACAAAAGCCAGTCTAGTAGGTGAGGAACTGAATTTGCCCCTGGGTACCATTTTGATTAAGAATTTCTACTACCCCGCTGATTTTAGAAAGCTAGAGGGAGAGCGAAGGATCATCGAAACTCGTGTGATGGTTCATGAGGAAAACGGCTGGGAGGCCTATCCCTACCTATGGAATGAATCTCAGACCGATGCTGTTTTAAAAGTAGTTGGCGCCAAAAAAGAAGTGCGCTTCATCAATCAATCCGGCGAAGAACAGGTGATCAACTACTTGGTCCCCAACAAAAATCAATGCAAGAGTTGCCACAATAAAAACGAATCTCTAGCTCCTCTCGGCGTGCAAACCAGACACCTCAACCATGACTTTGCCTACGAAAGCGGGTCTGAAAACCAGTTGGCGTATTGGACCAAAATCGGCAAATTGGCCGGCTTTGAAGGCAAAGCAGCACATCCCTCACTGGTCAACTACGAGGACCAACGTCAGACCTTAAATGACCGTGCCATGGCCTACTTGGATATCAATTGTTCCCATTGCCATAGCGCAGAGGGTCCCGCAAGTACCTCAGGACTTTTTTTAAGCTATGGACAAAAAGATCCCTTAAAGCTGGGAGTGTATAAAACACCTGTAGCTGCTGGAAAGGGTTCTGGATCACACACCTATGATATAGTTCCTGGGGACGGAGATGCTTCTATCCTTTTGCACCGTATGAATTCTACCGAAATAGGGGTCGCCATGCCTGAACTCGGGCGAAGCAGCATCCATGCGGAGGGTGTAGCGCTAATCCGGGAATGGATCAATCAAATGGATAAAAAATAAAAAAGGGCAGATTTTCACCTGCCCTTTTCAGTTGTCCTAAGTTAAGTTACATGTTATCGCTGCTCACCACCGCAGAGAAGTATTCCCGATTCATGCGAGCAATGTTGGTGATGGAAATGCCTTTCGGACATTCTGCCTCACAGGCTCCGGTATTGGTGCAAGCTCCGAAGCCTTCTGCATCCATCTGAGCTACCATCTTTTCTGCTCTAGTTTTACGCTCCACCTGTCCTTGTGGCAATAGGGCCAGCTGGGAAACTTTGGCAGAGGTGAATAGCATCGCAGAGGCATTTTTACAAGCCGCCACGCAAGCCCCACAACCGATGCACTGAGCAGCATCCATAGCCAAATCTGCTACAGTTTTTGGAATGGGAATCTCGTTGGCATCAGGTACCCCACCCGTATTGACGGATACGTATCCTCCAGCCTGAATGATTCGATCAAATGCAGAACGGTTGACAACTAAGTCCTTTACAACAGGAAAGGCTTTTGCTCTCCAAGGCTCAATGGTAATGGTCTCCCCATCCGAAAACGAACGCATGTGTAATTGGCAGGTAGTAGTCTGCAAAGGTCCATGTGGCTTTCCATTGATGTACAAGGAGCACATGCCACAGATACCCTCGCGGCAGTCGTGATCAAAATGTACCGGATCCTCCCCTTTTTCGGTAAGTTGGTCATTCAAGACGTCCAACATTTCCAAGAAAGACATGTCTTTAGACACATGATCTGCTACGTAGGTAACAAATCCCCCTTTATCTGCCGCATTTTTCTGTCTCCAGATTTTTAAAGTCAATTTCATCGGTCTGCGCTAATTTTATTATCAGTCAAGTGCCTTGGATTTTCTAATTTCTAGGTAAGAAAAAGCCTACAGCTACTCAACCTTAATGATTTTCAATAACTTATTTATAGGAACGCTGGGTAAGTTTTACATTTTCAAAGACCAATTCTTCTTTGACCAGCTCTTCTTCTTTTCCTTCACCGAGGTATTTCCATGCTGCCACATAGGCATAGTTTTCATCGTCACGCAAGGCTTCTCCATCGGGAGTTTGGTATTCTTCACGGAAGTGGCCTCCACAGGATTCATTTCTGTTCAAGGCATCATCCACCATCAACTCACCCAGTTCCAAGAAATCGGCAACGCGATTGGCTTTCTCAAGAGTTTGGTTGAGTTCCTCGTTGGTACCCAAGACCTTCACATTTGACCAAAACTCCTTTTTCAAGGCTTGAATCTCTGCTTTTGCTTCCTTCAATCCTGACTCTGTTCGGGCCATGCCGCACTTATCCCACATGATCTTGCCCAATTTTTTATGGAAGTAATCCACGGGTTTGGTTCCATTGATTTTCAAAATACGCTCAATCCCCTGCTTCACTTCTTCTTTTGCACGAGCAAATTCAGGGTGGTTTTCGTCCACTTTGGTTGGGGCAAGTTGCGCCAAATAATCACCTACCGTGTAAGGAATTACAAAATACCCATCCGCCAAACCTTGCATCAAAGCAGAAGCCCCCAGTCGATTGGCTCCGTGTTCGGAGAAATTGGCTTCACCCAAGGCATACAGACCCGGTACCGTGGTCATCAAATTATAATCTACCCAAAGTCCACCCATGGTGTAGTGCACCGCTGGATAGATCATCATCGGCATTTCATAGGGATCCTCCCCGGTGATTTGCTTGTACATATCGAAGAGGTTGCCATACTTCTGTTCAATGATCTTGCGTGTATCCCGTTTGATCGCATCGCGAAAATCTAGGAAAACAGCTTCTCCGGTTTCGTTTACTCCGCGACCTTCGTCACATACATATTTTGCATTACGAGAGGCTACGTCGCGAGGTACAAGGTTACCAAAAGAAGGATACTTACGCTCCAAGAAATAGTCGCGCTCCTCTTCTTTGATGTCATTCGCTTTGATTTGCCCCTTTCTGAGTTTTTCTGCTATCTCTTGGGTCGCAGGCACCCATACACGCCCGTCATTTCGAAGGGATTCAGACATTAAGGTCAACTTAGACTGGTGGTCACCGGAAACAGGAATACAGGTAGGGTGAATCTGTGTAAAGCAAGGATTAGCAAAATAAGCTCCTCGCTTGTGCGCTCTCCATGCCGCAGTTACGTTGGATCCCATGGCATTGGTAGAAAGGAAGAAGACGTTGCCATATCCTCCAGTACACAAAAGAACTGCATGGGCAGCATGCGTTTCTACAGCACCTGTGATCAGGTTACGTGTAACGATACCTTTGGCTTGGCCGTCAATCACCACCAAATCCATCATTTCCGTACGTGGAAATAATTTTACTTTTCCATTGGCAACCTGACGGCTCAAGGCGGAATAGGCGCCCAACAACAATTGCTGTCCAGTTTGTCCGCGAGCATAGAAGGTACGAGATACCTGAGCTCCCCCAAAGGATCGGTTGGCCAAAAGTCCTCCATATTCTCTAGCAAATGGAACCCCTTGCGCTACACATTGATCGATGATTTTTACCGACACCTCTGCCAAGCGGTACACATTCCCCTCGCGAGCACGGTAATCCCCTCCCTTGATGGTGTCGTAGAAAAGTCTGTAGATGGAATCCCCGTCGTTTTGGTAGTTTTTGGCAGCATTGATTCCCCCCTGAGCTGCAATGGAGTGCGCTCTACGAGGGCTGTCTTGGAAACAAAAGGCCTTCACATTGTAACCCAACTCCGCTAATGAAGCTGCTGCAGAAGCACCGGCTAAGCCTGTGCCCACTACGATGACATCGTATTTTCTTTTGTTTGCCGGATTAACCAGCTTGCTGTTAAACTTGTGCTTAGTCCATTTTTCTGCCAAAGGGCCAGCAGGTATTTTGGAATCTAGTATCATAGGGGACTATTAATTAGCTGGTGAAATAAATATAAAGTGGCATAGATGCGAATAATGCAGGAACCACAACACAATATACTTGGCCTATGGCCTTGATTGCAGGAGAATATTTTTTATGGTTCAAACCTAAGGTCTGGAAAGCGGAGGCAAACCCATGTGAAAGGTGGAATGCCAAAAAGACCATTGCAAGTACATAACCTCCTACGAGCAATCCATTTTGGAATGCAAAGGAAACAATCTCAAAAAGATTCTTATAGGTCTCTCCTTCATACTCCACTGTAGGTACATTACCCCAATGCATTTGATACCAGAATCCTTGTAGGTGAACTACCAAGAAAATTAAAATGATGGTTCCCAAGACACCCATATTTCGAGAAGACCAAGCAGAATTGCTGCTGCCATTGGAAGTAGAATAAGATACCGGTCTAGCAGACTTATTTTGCTGGGTCAAAAAGATAGAATAGATCACATGTCCAATCACAGAAATGTAGGTCAGGTAGGATAAAAGTTTTACTCCCGGGTTGGTAGTCATAAACTTGGCATACATGTTAAATGCTTGCCCCCCATCGCCTTTAAAGAGAAGTAAATTGCCAGATACATGCCCTGTCAAAAATAAAATGAGAAAGAGGCCTGTAAGGGCCATTATCAATTTTCTACCTAAAGAACTTTGTAAGGTTTTAGTAACCCAGGTCATAAAATGCTTTGATTTGATTTAGACGAAATACTGCTCGAAAACGTTGCCAAATTTACATGCGAGATGGGTAGTATCCAATCTGTCTTTTTTTCTATTTTCTTATTTTAAACGATTCTAAATAACAAAGTTTTGTTCAGCGAATTTTCTTTTTTTTATGGACTTCCAACCCTCTGTTCATTTTTATTGTTTTAATTTTTGAAGGTTTTTCACCTTACTTCCATTTACTTCGTATAAAGGCAAGTAAAGGATGTATTTTAAATGAGAATTCTTCAGCCTTTGCTTCACTATTTTGAGAAAAAAATTGGTCATCATGAACAGGATGAAAATAGGTTTAATTTTTCCACTTTTTTTATTCTTCCTCCTATCATCGCTCAGCTCCGCATGGGCTACGCACATCCGTGCTGGAGAAATTATAGCGGAACGAATTTCAGTACAGACGCTAACCTACAGGATCACGGTGGTAGGGTACACCGATACCCGGTCTAGTGTGGTTTTTGGTCCAGGAAGAATAAATTTTGGAGATGGACGTGAGGAACAGCTCAATACAAAAAGTGATTTTTCTTTGGTAGAAGATCTTGGTGATCTGATTGAGAAAAATACCTTCGTAATCACCCATACCTTCCAAGGTCCAGGGAAATACAAAATCAGATTTCAAGAATTCAATCGCAATGACATGACCTTGAACATGGATAATTCCGTAGACACTCCTTTTTATGTGGAAACGGAAATTACCATAGATCCATTTATTGGGGTGAATAATTCCCCTGTATTGACTATCCCACCCGTGGACAATGGAGCAGTGAATGTTCGCTACATCCACAACCCAGGTGCTTTTGATCCGGATGGGGACAGTCTTTCCTACCTATTAGACATTCCCAAACAAGGATTTGAGCGTAATGTCAATAACTACCGTGATCCGGCGAGTGCCGAATTCAGCAAAAAAAGAGAGGATGGTTCTGTGCCAGCATTTTTGAGGATTGATCCCACCTTTGGGGATTTGGTATGGGATGCTCCTGGTACGGCAGGGCAATTCAATGTGGCCTTTCGCATCATAGAATGGAGAAAAATCAATGGAAAATATGAACAGATAGGCTATGTGGTCCGCGACATGCAGATTATCATTGAAAACTCTAATAATCGCCGACCCAAACTTATTCTTCCCCCGGACCTTTGTGTGGTAGCTGGTACGCTAATCAAGGAAATTATTCAAGGCCAGGACCCCGATGGGGATCCAATTAAGATTGAGGTTTTTGGAGAACCCATGGAAATAAACGCTTCACCGGCAAGTTACAGGCCCGAGAATAAATTTCAGCCTCAACCCGGAATTGTCAATTTCACCTGGCAGACCGTTTGCGCCCACGTCAGAGAAAGAGAATATGAGGTGAGGGTGCGCATCACCGACCAACCCAAGTCTGGGCCTAAATTAGTGGATATTGTTACCTGGAAAATCAAAGTAATTGGCCCACCTCCGGTTTGGGATCAATTGGAGCAACTTACGGGAAGAGAAGTTAAACTATCTTGGGATCCTTACACCTGTGCCAATTCTGCAAGTGAAATGCAAGTTTGGAGGAGGATAAATTCAGATCCATACCAACCTGATTCTTGCGAAACAGGCATCCGAGCAGGATACCAGCTGATAGGGACGACCAACATGACCACGCTTTCCTTTACAGATAAAAATGGCGGAGAAGGCTTAGCCCCAGGAAACACCTATTGTTATCGCTTGGTCGCTACCTATCCTAGTCCTAGATTGGGAGAAAGCATAGTATCAGAGGAAATATGCATCACCATAGATGTAGATGTACCTTTACTGACCAACGTAAGTATAACGTCTACCGACGAACAAAACGGGGAAATTTTTGTCAAGTGGACACCTCCCTACGATATAGACAAAACCCAGTTTCCTGGACCTTTTACCTACCAATTGATCCGAAGCGAAGGATTTACTGGTAATCAAAATCGAGTTTCTTTGGGTGTCACACCCGATACCCTTTTTACAGATAAAAGATTAAATACCAAAAATTTGGTGTACTCTTATAAGGTAGTGTTACTCGATAGAAATACGAAAATTGACACTTCCTCTTCTGCATCTTCCGTTAGATTAGAGCCCACCATCATCAATGAAGCCATAGAACTCAAGTGGTCCTATACGGTGCCTTGGAACAATTCAATTGCCAGTTACAAACATGAAGTCTACCGAAACCGAGCCGATGCGGCTGCCCAAGACATTACCAATTTTGTAAAAATTGCAGAGGTAGATGTGACTCAAAAAGGAAACGTCTTCCTTGACGATGGTTCCTTCAATGGAATAAAACTCAAAAAAGACTTAGAGTATTGCTATTATGTGGTCACTAAAGGAGCGTATAATGTAGCGGGACTGGTGTATCCCTTGGAAAATAAATCCCAAATCATATGCGCCAAACCCGATGACAATAGACTGCCCTGTGCTCCTGTTTTAACCTTTGATGGCCCATCCTGCGAAGCTTACGTTGCCGAGCAACCGTGCAACAACACGACTTACACCCATCAACTTAGTTGGAAACCAAATTTCAGTGGAAATTGTGATACCGAATTGAGTAGCTACCGCCTTTACTTTAATCCAGAAGGTCAAGAAGGAACATTTACTCGAGTAGGTCAATTTTCTGCTACAGCACTGAAGGCTACGCTCACTAAACTTCCCAATTACAGGGGATGTTATTACCTCACTGCTGTGGATAGGTCAGGCAACGAAAGTCCGAAAAGCAACATTGTCTGTGTGGACAACTGTCCCAACTATGTGCTGCCCAATACCTTTACTCCAAATGGTGATGGTCTCAACGATACCTTTATGGCATTTGATAATCCCTTTGTGCAGTGTCCACGATTTGTAAAGGGAGTAGAGCTATTCATTGTTAACCGCTGGGGCACAGAAATCTTCCGGTACAATTCTCTGACATCCAGTGAAAATGATCCATTTATCCGATGGAATGGAAAAGACAAAAATGGAAATGAACTTCCGTCTGGAACCTACTTTTATTCTGGTACGGTATATTTCGATGTTCTTGATCCTAGCAAACAGCAACAACAACTCAAAGGTACCATTCAACTTCTTCGGTAGACGTGCAGCAGTCCATTTTGCTTTTTGACGGGTATTGCAACCTGTGTAATGTTGCGGTAGACTTTGTCTTAAAGCGAGATGCTCATAATCAAATTGTCGTAGGCAGCTTGCAAAGCCCCGAAGGGAAAGCTTTGCTGAGGCATTTTAAATTACCAGAAGATTACCTCGCTTCTTTGATGCTGGTAGAGGCGGAACAGTACTTTGTGGGCAGTACCGCAGCATTGAAAGTAACCAAAAAATTGGATGGACTTTGGTTTTTGCTGTATCCCTTGATCTTTATTCCTCGTTTCCTTCGAGAGCCTATTTACGGCTGGATCAGTAAAAACCGATACCGATGGTTCGGAAAAAAACCTACTTGTAGAATCGCCACGAAAGAAGAGGAAGGGAAATTTCTAACTAAAGCTTCCCTATTTTTTAGAAGTATTGAATAAGCATCCAATAGATCGGCATCCCTAGAGTAAGGTTAAAGGGAAAGGTGATGGCCAAGGCCATGGGAACGTATACGCCCTCATCTGCCTCAGGGTTGGCTAGTTTCATGGCAGCAGGTACAGCGATATAGGATGCTGAAGCCGCAAGAATGGCCAGGATTAAACGATCTCCGGGAGCAGAGGCCAGCCAGTGGCTTGCTAGGGCAACCAAGACCCCATTGAATAGAGGAACAAAAATGGCAAAAAGGCTAGCCGTATAGCCTGATTTCAAAAAGGCTTTCAGTTTTTTTCCACTGGATATTCCCATATCTAATAGAAAAACGGCTAAAAATCCTTTAAAAATATCTGTCACAAAAGGTTTAATCCCTTCCGCTTGCTTCTCATCAGCGATTAATCCGATGAGAAGGCTTCCTAAAATCAATAGGACTGAGCTATTGGTGAATGCATGAAAGATAATTTTTCTGAGGCCACCATGGGATTTATTGGTAGAATATCTCCTCAATAAAATCACTCCAGAAACAATTGCTGGAGCTTCCATTAATGCCATTACGGCTACCATATGCCCTCCAAAGGTAGCTCCCTGAATTTCTAAAAAGGATGCTGCCGCTACAAAGGTTACTGCTGAAATAGACCCATAAGAAGCGGCGATAGCGGCAGCATTGGGAACTCCTAATTTTCTTTTGACCAAGAAAAAGGTGTAAAAAGGAGTAGCTGCAGATAGAATCACTCCAAATAAAAGTACTAAAATGATTTCCCCATTGAATGCGCTATGCGAAAGCTCCTGACCTCCTTTAAATCCAATGGAGAGCATCAAATACATGGCAATAAACTTGGCACTGGTGGCTGGGATTTCAAGGTCATTTTAAACTTGACCGCCAATATGCCCAAGACAAAAAATAGAAGACTTGGATTCGTTAAATTATTGAGCAGTATTTGAAAATCCATGGGACAAATATCCTTTAGAACAAATTATTAAAAAAGTAAAAACATAATTTTTTTTTATTTGTTATGATTTTTGAATTAATTTTACTTATGAACTTAACGTTGCACCAACTTAAGGCTTTTCAGGCCATAGCTAAGTTTCAGAGCATTACCAAGGCAGCCGAGGCCATGAATATGACTCAACCTGCGGTATCCATCCAATTGAAAAATTTACAGGAACAGTTTGAAGTTCCTTTAACCGAAATCATTGGAAAAAAAATACACATCACAGAATTTGGAAAAGAGTTGGTAGAAACGGCCCATAGAATTTGCGGGGAATTGGATCAGATAGAGGAAAAAATGTTGGAATTGAAGGGTTTACTCGGAGGGAAAATTAGGATTTCAGCGGTATCCACTGGAAAATACATTCTCCCCTATTTGATGGCTGATTTTGTGAAAATATATCCTGACATAGAATTTAGCCTAGAGATATCGAACAGATTTAATGTATTGGCTCAATTACAGGAAAACTCTACCGACTTGGCACTAGTTTCCCTTTGGCCAGAAGACCTGGAATTGGATAGCATTCATTTGGCAGAAAACCAATGGTTTTTGGCTTGCAATCCAGAAAATAAAAGCAAATATGCAGCATCCATACAAGCGGGGCAATGGGAAAAAATTCCTTTCATCTTAAGGGAAAAAGGTTCAGGTACCCGAACCATGATGGAAAAA
>Ga0194133_10000541_pt1 | contig 74789 bp, 66 predicted proteins | sample TA2KigOf40mmetaG_FD_155448 | JGI IMG/M metagenome (GOLD analysis project Ga0194133, IMG submission 155448) | Freshwater microbial communities from Lake Tanganyika, Tanzania - TA2015055 Kigoma Offshore 40m | ecosystem: Environmental > Aquatic > Freshwater > Lake | place: Tanzania: Lake... | reverse complement strand
GGGTTGAGGAACTGGCCGGTGATGCCCACCGTCGGGTTGGCGACACGCAAACCGGTGTTACCGACGAGGTTCGGGCGTTCCGCGTTGCCGCCGACGCCGATGATGCCGCTGACCGCAGTCTGGTCGGCCACCGTAAACGGAAGCCCAGTCTGCCAAGCCAGAGACCCGTTCACAGTCCATCCGCCTTAGCCGAAAAGCTGAATCGATTGCCAGCTGCCGTGAATTCTCCCTGAACTTGCGCTGCGGTGCCGCGCGCAGTGACGGGATAGCTTTGCCCTTCCAAAGTCAAAGTGCCTGTGTAAGAACCCGCTCCTGCATCACGCAACTGAAGCTTCAGCTCGCGGTTGCCATAGTTGCCAGCCAGTGATTGCGCCAGCGCGACCCCAGCCAGCAGCAGGCTGCAATACAACAAGCGCATGGCGCTAGGCCTTGCTGAATACCAGGCTCGCGAGAGTCCCTGTACTATCGGAGAACGACTCGACTTCAACACCGAGCGAGTGCAGAATGCTCAGGTACATATTGGCCATGCGGGCATCATCCTTGCGCCAATACTGCCCGTGCTTGAGGCCCATGTTGGCACCACCGGCAAGCATTGTCGGGAGGTTGTGCGAGTTGTGCGTCGTTGACGCGCCGCTGCCGTAGAGAACGATCGTGTTGTCGAGCACGCTGCCCTGACGATCCTGATACTTGTCGAGGCGGGTGAAGAAGTGATGCAACTGTTCGCTCAAGAACCGGTCGTACTTGGCGAACTGGAGCTGCCCTTCTTTGTCCGTGGCGTGCGAGAGGTTGTGGTGCGTCTTCGAGAGCCCGAGCTTGAGCGGGAACGTATCGCTGATGCCCATGCCGTCTTCGCGATTCATCATGAAGGCCACCGAACGGGTGATGTCGGCATCAAAGGCGAGCGCAATCAAATCGAACATCGCGCGGTAATAGTCGGCCGGTTCGCTTTCGTTGGTCGCATCCAGATTGACGTGCGAATAATCCTGCTTCTTGAGCGGAATGTCGATCCACTTCTCGGAGGCAATCAAACGCGACTCCACTTCATTGAGAGAAGTCAGATATTGTTCCATGCGCTCGCGGTCGCTCTTGCCGAGTTGTTTGTCGAGGGACTTGGCGCTATCCACCACGGCATCCACCAGCTTGATGCGGCGTTGCAGCTTGGCATGCTCTTCGGCCACCGAAGAACGGTCACCCTTGAACAATCGGTCGAACACACGACGCGGGCTGTTTTCGGCCGGAATCGGACGGCCTTCGAGGCTGTAAGAGATCGTGCCGGTTCTCGAAAGGAAGCCGGTGCCAGCATCGATCGAAAGCACCAGTGAGGGCTGGCGGCAGAATTGCTTCGTGTGGAGAGCCACGACCTGATCAAGCCCTGCGGAATTAAACGTGCCCGGCTTGGGATTGTGCAGCGGTGCCCCAGTGAGCCACATATCCGAACAGATATGAGGATCGGCCTTCGGCCCGCTCGGGTGATGCAATCCACCCATGAAGCTCAGCTTGTTGCGGAACGGCGACAACGGCTCGGTGGACTTACCGAAGACAAACTTCCCGTCCTTTTCGGCGGTTGGGAACCAATGCCAATCGGCAATGTCATGCTCGGCCTTCGGCAAGGACATGCCATTGGCAGTATAGAGGGCGCAGAAACGGCGCGGCAGTTGATCAGCAACTTCGGCACCCATCGCATCCAACACAGGTAGCGCCAGCGATACGCCGCCAATTCCCTTCAGGAATGCACGCCGGTCGATCTTGGTGAAATTGCTCATTTGCGTCTCCGTGATTTCTACTTCTCGAGAAAGATTTTGTTGTTCACAACGTATCGGACCATGTCTTGGACCTGATATCCACTGGCCTTCAGCTTTAGAGCATCCTGCTTAAGGTAGTTGACTTCATTGTACGTCAGCGTGCGACCGGTTGCATAAGTCGCCAAGTGCTTCAGGAAGCTGTAGGCCACCTGATCGATGCGGTCTTCGGCAAGATATCGACGGAGGTCATCGATGCCCTTCACTTCGGTATTATCGGGCAGCTTGGAGCTAACATCAGTGGGTTCTTTCTTCAAACGGCCCCCGGCGTCGAACTCTTCGAGCGCTACACCCCACGGGTCGATCTTCATGTGGCATTGCAGGCAGGCGGGCACGTTGCGATGTTGCTCCAGGCGCTGCCGCAACGTCATTCCCTTTTCTTCTTCTTTGAGCGCCGGCACATTTGGCGGCGGGTCCGCGGGCGGCTCGGCGATGATGCGCCGCGCCAACCAGGCTCCGCGCTTGACCGGGTTCGACTCGCGACCATCCGACAGGCCAGCCATAATCGAAGCCTGCGACAACACTCCGCCCAATTCTCTGCGCCCATGCTGGATCGCTACAAACTGGAATCCGCTTTCGGTCTTCGAAGCCAGATCGTAGTAGCTCGCCGTGGTCTCATTGCCGAGAATAAAGTCTGAAGCGATCAGATTCCGCACCGGCAAATTATTGCGGAAGAGATGGTTCATGAACTGCACCGGCTCCTGCTTTAACTGAGCGCGCACATCCTTGCCAAGAGTCGGGAATCGCTTGCGATCCGGCTCGAGCACCTGGAACTTATCGAGGCTCAGCCATTGCGAAGTAAACTCCTGGACAAACTTCGCGAACCGCAGGTCTGCCAGCATGCGATCCACTTCCGTATCAAGTTGTTTCGACAAGGTGCCATTGGCCGCCAGCCGCATCGTTGTGCGATCGGGAGGCCCATTCCAGAGAAAGTAGGACAGCTTTGACGCCAACTCGTGCTGGCTCAACATCTCGGGCTTCGGCGTGTTGCTCGTCTCAATCAGGAACAGGAACTGCGGTGAAGTGAGCACCACTTCGAGCACATCCTTCACACTCTGCTTCAGGTTGCCACCTGCGGCATAAGACTTGTCGAACAAAGCCACCAGCTTTGTCTCTTCGTCCGTCATCAGCGGACGCCGGTAGGCTCGCGTCGCAAAGGCTTTCACCACCTGACGGCCATAAGCTTTCGCATCCGCCTTCAATGGCGAATCGATAAAGATATTGCGATGCGAGGGAGGCGGCCACTGCTCATAAAACGGTCCTTCAAATTCGACGGCGCGCACAACAAGCCGAGGCATATCGCGGCCATCAGTATACTCGCTGCGAACGGCAAGTTCCTTCACGCCGGCGAGGTAATTTACGTTGTCCTTCTCCACATTCGGCGTCGGATAATTCGTAATCGTGCCTTCAAACGTGTACTTCGTAAGCGTGGTGCCCGGCACCGGCTGCGGCACGCCGACAGGCGCAAACGTGCTGCCGCAATCGCGACGGAACCCAAGATGCACGCCCAGCTTCGGTGAGCGCTTTTCAAACGCCGTGAACCTGGCGAGCAATGGCTGGCCTGCCTCGATCGGAGTAAACACGACACGCTCCAACTCGCGCATCCCGGTCAGCCTCGCTTTCACTTCAAGAGGGCCCGCATTCAGCCGGACCACAGCGAAGGCTGGCTGCTTCAACGTCGCCGAGAGCTCACGCTGCCCGAGGCTCAGCGTCACATCATAGGCCCGCTCCGGTGGCGCCTTCACGAACTGCCGGCCCTTCTCAAGTAAGGCCTGAATTTCGGTTTCACCGAGCGGCCGCTTATAGAGGCGCACTTCGTCGATGTCGCCGCGGAAGCTCGAGCCACCCTTCACAGCGCCAAAGCGCAGATCCAACTTCGGGTTATCCAGATTCGCGTTGCCAATCTTGCCCTTGCCCACCTGATACCCATTTACATACAACACGCTTTCGCCCGCGCCACGCCTCACCACGGCCGTAATGTGGGTCCAGACGTTTGGCCGGATCACACCCGGGATCGAAGTGATCTCGCCATTCGATTGGCTATCGGGCCCAGCGGTTTCAATCCGCAGCGAGCCACGATTGTCTGGCACATCGATGTACCAGCCGTGGGTCCAATCATAACCGCCAAAACTGATCACGCCACTGCGGCGATTCCCTCGCGGCCGAATCCATGCCGACACAGAAAACTCGCCCTCACCCACCTTCAACTCATCCTTGCGCGGCACCACAACCTGGTCGCCATCGGCCTCAATTGACACGGCCTTACCGAAGGGAGAATCGACATAACGGGCCTTACCCTCAAGCCTTCCATCCACCGCCCCATCCAACAGCCAGGCTCCGGCCAGACCTTCATTCAATCGGGACGCGTCCGACACTACGGCCGGTTCGACGAGCGGGGCGCTGTAAATGTCCACCTGATAGACGCCCGCCTTCGGGATCACCACTGTCTGCGGCGTCTTCATGTTGCGAGCTTCAATCCCGCCCTTGCCCACAGCTTCCCCTGCATCGAGTAACAACCCGTCGTCATACTTCGCCGCCGTCACCGTTACGCGGAAACGTCCAAAATCGGGCAGCTCGCGCAGTGAGATCTTGAAGTTTGCCTTGGGTCCATAGGTGCCATCGGCCACGAACTGTTCTTCGTTTGGAATCGCCGGCCGCAGTAGCAAGCCTTGTGGCACGGTACCATACGCCTTACCTTTCGGATAGCCGCCGCTACCCCGCATGTCGGCGAACACCGCATGATAGATGCTGTCGAAATCCCGCCATCCACGTACCGTGTCGTTGCCCTGGTAGCCTTCGATAAACCGGTACTTCGTACGCATATAGAAGGGGTCGAACGCAAAAGGCTTCACCGCCTTCAACTGCGTCACCATCACGTCGGCGTTTTCCAGCAACTCACTGCCCGCACCCAGAATCAGCTTCTCTTTGACAGGGTTGGGATTCACTCCGCGCCCCAGATCTACACGGAAGTTCTGAATCTTCGGCTTCACATTGGGGTCGACCATCGCTCGATCCAAAGCCTCGCCGGCTACCTCAAGGTAAGCTTCGATCAACAGCGGCGACATCTGCAGCGTTTCTTTGTTGTTGACGAATCCGTCCTTCGAGATCGCATCGGGCGGCAAAGCCTCAAGCAAATCGTCGTCAATCTTCAACAGCTCGCGCAGCGTGTTGCGGTATTGCTCTTTCGTCAGCCGGCGCACCAACCCATTCTTCGGCGCAGGCCGCAGTCGAGCCATCTCAAGCCCACGCCCAACCCATTCCGCAACGATCTTTCGATCCTCCACCGATGGCTTAGGCAATCCCTTCGGCGGCATCGTGCCGTTCTCAACGCGATGCTTGATCCCTTCCCAGAAGCGCACATGCTTGTCATCCAGCGACGCATCGAGATTGTCCACGCGCACTCCCGCCGTTGGATTATCCGCGTTGTGGCAAGCGACACAATTTTTCTGTAGAAACGGCTTGACGGACTTTTCGAATTCCGGCTCCAGCGACGGCGTCGCCTGAGCCTGCACGAATCGCGTGGTCCAGAAAATGCCCAGAACAGCGAGGACAAAAATGAAAAAGAAACGACGCTTCATGGAATCCACCATTATATGTCTTTTGTCCGGTTCGATATCATCTAGAGAATGGCCAAGCTCACCATCCTCAACAGTGGTTCCGTTTATGAATTCGAACCCGGCAACGTGCCCTACGGCGGACACGGCAAGCCCGGCTCGATCCTCGACCTGGCAATGCACTTCAACATCGGCCTCAACCATGATTGCGGTGGCAATTGCAGTTGCACCACCTGCCACGTCTGGGTGCGCGAAGGCGCCGAGAACCTGAGTGACATGGAACTCGACGAGCAGGATTTTGTTGGCATGGCCGTCGATAACCGCCCGGAATCCCGCCTTGGCTGTCAGACGATCGTCAAGGGTGACGTCACGATCGAAATTCCATAACAATTTTCCATCTCTTCGCCTTTTGAGGACATCGCAAATTCAGTATGCGTAATCTGCTCCTCACTCTTGCCTGCTCTGCATTGCTCTTTGCGGAAGGCCCAGCCGCTAGCGAATGGGCCTGGAAGATGGCCAGCCCCTTCGGCGAACTGAACGCAAAGGCCGTCATGACGATCGAAGGCGACAAGCTGACCGGGGCCTTCTGGCTTGACGATTCCCGCAAGCTCGAAATTCAGAATGGCAAGTTCGAAGACGGCAAAGTCACATTTACGCTGAAGCGCGAGCGCCCCTCTGGCGGAACGATGACCTATGAAATGACCGGCACGATCAAGGGTGATGCGATTGAAGGCAGCGCCAAGGCCGTCGAAATGGGTGCCACGCAAGCCTGGTCCGCCAAACGAAAATAGCGCGCCCTGAGCCGCTTCAAACGGTTCTTTCGCGTCTTCAAGCGAGAAGAAGATAGAAAGAACATCGGCTGGTTCCTGGGTCTGCATTCACTCGACTGTTGCCTCGGCTGGGTTTGGCAGTTGCTTGAGGCCCGCAACCGCGTGGCCCGTCTGGAACCAATTGATGCCTTCATTCTCGCGAATCGATTTGAGAAAACCTGAGTTGGGGGTGGGGCCTACCAGTTCCGCCCCCAGTACCTTTTCGAATCCAAAGCCAACAGTTGTAGTCACCAAAGCTGGGAACGAGATTCTCTCGTCACCACCCAACGCTTTCGCGCTGAAGCAGAACTTGGTCGTTTCTCCCCGGCTCCTCCACCACGATCTATATCGACCCCACCTACCCCAACCACATCAATGTGTCCAACGCCGGCGATGACTCCGATCACTCTGCGCTTGCCTTCGCCGCTCTTTCGCTTTCTTTCGGCATCTCAGGCATCGTGGTATCGCGACGCCCCCGTCGTGGTTTATCTTAGCTAGCATGACCCGTCGCACCCTGTTGGCCACCGCGTTCGCCCCGCCGCTGAACATCCCCATCATCGACACTCACATTCATCTCTTCGATACTGGCCGCCCACAGGGCATTCCCTGGCCCCCAAAAACAGACAAGGTCCGCTACAAGACAGCACTGCCGCCTCGCTACATCGAGCTCACCAAAAATCTCGGCATCGTCGGCGCGATTGAGCTGGAATGCAGCCCGCTGCTCGAGGACAACCAGTGGGTACTCGACGTCTGCGCACCCGCTCCGATCATGGTCGGCATGATTGGTAACATCTCGCCCAACCTCAAGACCTTCCGCACCGAGCTCGACAAGTACCGCAAGAACCCCCTGTTTCTGGGCATCCGCTACGGCAACCTCTGGGAGGGACACGACCTCTCAAAGGATCTCGATAAGCCCGAGTTCGTCGCTGGTCTCAAAGAACTCGCCAAGCAGGGCATGATCCTCGATTCTGCCAACCCAGATCAGAAGCTGCTCGAAGCCATCCGGCGCACCTCTGACCTGGTGCCAAATCTCCGCATCATGATCGACCACCTCCCTGGCATGGAGGCTCTCGACAAGGCCGACGCCGTGCTGCGCGACCTCGGCGGGCGCAAGCAGATCTATGTCAAGGTCTCTTCGGTTCTCAAACTCAAGAACACTTCAGGCAAGAGTAATGCCGTGCACTACAAGCCCGTCCTCGACGAGATGTGGCAGCGCTTCGGCGAAGACCGCGTCGTGTTCGGCAGCGACTGGCCCAACAGCGACGGCTTCGGCACCTACGATCAAGTGCTCAGCGTCGTCAGCGAGTACGTGGCAACCAAGCCGCGCGCTGTTGCCGAGAAATACTTCTACAAGAACTCTCTCGCCGCCTACCGCTGGAAGCCGCGTACCGATGCGCAAAAGAGGCTCGTCTAATGCGCGTCCTGCTGATTCTAATCGCCGCCATCGCAGCCGCTCAGGATTACCGCACGTGGCGCGACTACGGCGGCGGCCCTGACTCGTCACAGTACACGGCTCTCACCCTGATCAACAAGTCCAACGTCGCAAAGCTTCAAGTTGCCTGGCGCTACAAGATTGGCGAAAACAAGCGTTACAACTTCAACCCCGTCATCGCCGGGGATCGCATGTTCGTGATGGGCGCGGGCAGTTCGATCGTCGCCCTGAATGCCGCCGACGGCAAACCTCTCTGGACCTGGACTCCCCCTTCAGGCACGACCGCCATCACCAACCGCGGCATCAATTATTGGGAGAGCAAAGACGGCAAGGATAAACGTCTGCTGCTAGTCAGTAATCACATCCTGCGCGCCATCGATGCCACAACCGGCAAGACAATCGAATCCTTCCACGTTGATCTCCGCGAGGGTCTCGACCGCGACCCCAAGCTGCTTACGGTTCTGCAATCGCTCTCCCCCGGCCGCATCTTTGAAGACCTCATCATCGTTGGCTCGGCCACCAATCAAGGCTATGGCTCTGCGCCCGGTGACATCCGCGCCTTCGACGTACGCACGGGCAAGCTGGTCTGGACTTTCCATACAATTCCCCGCCCTGGCGAGTTCGGCTACGATGGCTGGCCGAAGGATGCCTGGAAGACCGTCGGCGGCGCGAACGTCTGGAGCGAAATGTCCGTCGACCCGAAGCGCGGCATTCTATTCGCACCCACGGCCAGCGCCAAGTACAACTTTTACGGCAAAGATCGCGAAGGCCATAACCTCTTCGCCGACTCGCTCATCGCGATCGATGCCCGTACCGGCAAGCGCCTCTGGCACTACCAGATGGTGCATCACGACATCTGGGATTACGACGATTCGACGGCGCCCAAGCTCCTCACAGTCCGCCACAACGGCAAGAACATCGATGCCGTCGCTCAGGTCTCCAAGCAAGGCTTCATCTGGGTGTTTGATCGCGTTACCGGCAAGCCACTCTGGCCGATCGAAGAACGCCCGGTCCCCAAGACGGACATGCCCGGCGAAACCACCTGGCCGACACAGCCCTTCCCCACCAAGCCCGAACCCTTCGCGCGCCAAACCTTCACGGTTGATGATCTGAGCCCCTTTCTCAGCGCCGCCGACCGAGCCAAGTTTCGCGACCAGATCCTCAGCGCGCGCAATGAAGGTCTCTTTACGCCGCCGGCCAAGCGCGGGGCCATCCAGATGCCCGGCAACAATGGCGGTGCGAATTGGGGCGGCGCGGCGGTCGATCCCTTCAAAGGTACGCTCGTTGTCGTCAGCAAGGATCTGCCGTGCTTACTCAAGCTCGACAAGCGCGAGAGCGAAGTCCCTGGCCTGAGCCCTGAAGAACGCTTTGAAAGTGCCTTCGGCTTCATGATCGCGAGCGACGGCCTGTCTGCGATCAAGCCACCGTGGACGTCTCTCACCGTTTACGACCTCAACGACGGCTCGATCAAGTGGAAGATCCCATTGGGAGAAGTTCCCGAACTCGCCGCCAAAGGAATCAAGAATACAGGCACCCACTATCCCAAGCTTGGCCCCATCGTCACCTCGACTGGGCTGATCTTTACCGGCACGCGCGACCGCAAGGTCCGCGCCTTCGACATCGACAATGGCAAACTGCTGTTCGAGCAGGAGGTCCCGATGGCCATCGAAGGCATCCCCGCCGTCTACGAGCTCAACGGCAAACAGTACATCGTCTTTTGCGCTTCAGCTCAGGTCGGTCTGATCCCGGCAACACAGAAGCCCATTGATGGCGAGTACATCGCCTTCGCGCTGCCTTAAGGCTCAAGGCGCTTCATAAGCCACTGTGTATTGAAACGGGCTGCCAAGCCCGAACCCAATACCCGCAACTAGCAAAACGCCCGTGGCGGTGAAGTCGAATCGTTCTTAAGCGCTAATCCCGCCCAGCACCGCAGCCCCTGCGAATGCGCCGATCAGCGGAGCATTTCGCCTGGCCCCATCGGAAGCGAGGACCCGTTGAACTTCCGCCCTCGACAAGGTTCGCGCTGTGCCGTTTTTCGATTGGATCTCAATGGCCGCATCATCAAACTTTGCAAAAGTAACCCTTCACGCTGGCTCGCTGTTGCTAGAGTTTGATCTTCAGCGTCGCTCCAGGGCGCAACACGCGTAGATTGTCCCAATCTTTCCGGCTCTGCCCCGCAACGGTCTGTGGCGTGAGCAGGCTCATGACGACCAGCAAGCGCAAGGTGTTCATCGAGTGGCCTCAATCCTTAAATTGCGGAACCAGACATCGCACGCATGATTCTGCAACGCGATCGCCGAGGCCCGCTTCGACTTCAACTCATAGTCGACCAGCTTCTCGCCATTGATCCAGTGCTCGGCACGCATCCCGCGCACCACCAGCTTCGCTGTATTGAATTCCCCAATCCGCATCGTCGCTGGCTTCGCGGCCGGGAGGAAGTTGTAGAGCGACCCACATTGCTTCAGCGGCCCCTTCTGCGCATCCGAATTTCGTGCATCATCCACCAATTGCATCTCCGGCCCACGTGCGCGAATGTGAAAACCCTCCAGCCCCTTCGGCTGCCAGCGATCAAACTTCTCCAGTTGATACTTTACGCCGCTATTGCCTTCGGCGAGCATCTTCCATTCAAACTCGAAGACAAAGTCCTCGTACAGCTTCACGGTCTTGATGTCCTGAAAAGTTTTGAGGCCGCCGATCGCCTGCAATCCTTCGGCATCCACCTTCCAGGAGGAATGGGGAAACTCGCTCCCGTCCGCTGCCACCCAGTCCTCCAGGCGCAGAGCCGCCAGCGGAGCCATCAAAAATCCGCGACGCGTCATCGCTTGGTCGGCACCGGTGCCGGTAGCTGTTTCTGCATCAATACCTGTACTTGTGGCACCAAGTTGTTAAAACTATCGAGCAACGCCGAGGCGATCACCTTGCCTTCGTTGGTCGTGCCCCAGCCTCCCAAGGCAGACCCGCCGAGCGATCCGATCACCAGCCCTCCTGCACCCAGGTCTGTCGCCCGCGCACTCCCTGTCGCGCTCGCCACCTGCTCACTGGTTTCGTTGTCCGTCAGAAACAGCACGGTTTGCGCTTCTTTGAAATGGACGTTCCCCAGCAGCCCGGCAAACTGCCCCACCACGGGCAGCCGCGAGACGATGCCGCCAAACGTATCCCCGGCATTCTTTTCGCTGAACACGATCGTCGTCAGCATCGTGTACTGCGCCTCGATCACCTGCCGCTTACGGATCGTCTGATCTTTGCGCAGCATGCCGGATTGTTCGAGTTCCTGCTCGCGCTTGGCCGCTTCAATTCCAGCCGAGCGATCCACCACCCGGAAGCATCCGCTCTGTTGCATCAACAATCGAACCAACGTCAACGGCGAGGGCAGCGAATAGCGCGACATGTATGCATAGCCGTTCGGGTCTTCCATCAACGCCACAGTCGCCACCGGCGCGGCGCAGCGCATCAGATCTTTGGCTGCGTTCTTGGCACCCGCGCTCCCAGCCGATCCAGACACCTCGCTGCCGCCCTGACCCTTCTCGCTCTGGCGGCAGGAACTCAACACCAACAAGATCAACAGGAGGATTCGCACTCCCTAAGTAATAACACCCCACTCCGACCCAATGGTGTGTGCCACCACTCGAGCATCGTCACCGCGCATCGAGGTCATGAAGCGCTCGATCGGCTCATTCACCGGTTCGCGACTTAATACAAACGTCTGGTGGTGCACGGGCATGATCCGCTGGGCCCCGGCCCAGTTCGCCATCTCGATGGCTTGCTCTGGCGTGCAGTGATTCATGATCCACGGGTCATAGGCCCCAATCGGCATGATCGCGAGGTCGATCGGCCGCCCGCCACGCAACTGCTCGAACAACCGCGTGTGGGCAGAATCCCCTGAGAAAAATACCTTGTAGCGGCCGCTCTCGATCACATACCCGTTGTAGCCGCGATGCGTATCGCGCCGCACGCGGGCGCCCCAATGTTTCACTTCAACGCCCGTCACTGTCACGGGTCCCTCTTGCGTACGCTCTCTCCAACCCAGTTCCCGCACGCTTTTCCATCGCGAGGCCGTCAACAGGTCTTGCGTCTCACGTGCGCAAATCACGGGAATCCCTTGGTTCGAGATCGCGCGCAAAGATGGCATGTCCCAATGATCGAAGTGCGCGTGGCTCAACAGCACCAGATCAATCTTCGGCAACTTTTCAATCGCCACCGCCGGCGCCACAAGCCGCTTCGGCCCCATTGTTCCAACCAGCAGATCAATGCCGCAACGGTTGCTGAAAACCGGGTCGGTCAGAATCGTGAATCCGTCGATCCGGATCAGCGTCGTCGCATGCCCGAGCCAGGCCACATGCAATCCCCGCTCCGGCCAGTCATCCAGCTTCGGAGTTTTTTCAGGCGCGGCAATCGTGGTGAACATCTCCTGACCAAACTGATTCCAGAAGATCGGCGCCTGTTGATACAACGCCAAGCCGGCCACCCCCAGGCCGCCCGACAAAAACACCTTGCGCCGGCTAATAGCCAAACCGCTCCTCCTTCCAAGGGTCACCGTGGTTGTGATAACCATTGCGTTCCCAGAAGCCCGGCCGGTCCTCGGCCATTACTTCGATCCCGCCCAGCCACTTCGCGCTCTTCCAGGCATACAGCTGCGGCACCACCAACCGGGCGGGCCCACCATGTTCAGGCGTCAAGGCCACGCCATCGTGATGCGTCGCCACCAGCGCGTCCTCTGACAAAAAGTCCTCAAGCGGCAGATTTGTCGTCCAGCCGTAGTCATAACCGAGCGCACTCACAAACTTCGCCCCCGGCTTCACGCCACCAGCCAGTTCAACCAGTGTCGCCACCGACACCCCGGTCCACGTATTGTCCAGCCGCGACCAGCGCGTCACACAGTGAAAATCGCTGAACACCTCAACTTTGGGCAGCGCGAGAAATTCCTCCCAGGTCAGCGACACTTCGCGCTCTACTAACCCGAACAGCTCCAGCCGCCACTTGGTCATATCGATCGGCGGCGTACCGCTGGCGTCAAGCACAGGCCACTTCACGGTCTGGCTCTGCCCCGGCGGAATCCGCCGGTCACGTTTTGTATCGGGAGAAATCATCATCTGGAGATTTGGATGAGCGCACCTTGCTTCGGGATGTCACCAAAATTCAAAACTGTCATCGGGCAAACGGTGATGCAAATCCCGCAGCCAATGCAGGATGAATTCTCGTTGTTCAATTCCTTTTGCTGCAACGCATAACTCATGACGTCGATACCCACCTGGCAGTTTCGCGAACATTCTCCGCAGGCGATGCATTTGTCGGTGGCCTCGATCTTGAATCGGCTCCAGCGCATCCTCGTGTAGAAGCTCGACCACACCTGCATCATCTTCGCCAGCGGGCACCAGTACCGGCACCACACCTTGCCGCCGAAGAACGGATAAAGCGCCACCGGGAGAATCCCCACCAGCCACGTATCCACCACAAGCCGGTAATACTTGATCCCCGTGTCAGCCGGTTCACGGAACGCCTTCACCACATCCTGCCCCAGCATCAGAATCGTTACAACAACGGCCGCACCCAACACAAAGAGATTCATTTGTTCCCAGCGGATCGAGGCCTTGCCCTTCGGTGCCAGATGCCGCCAATGATCCCCCAGCGTCTCGGCCAGCCCACCGCATCCGCAGATCCAGGAGCAGTACCGTTTGCCGTGCAACAACACCAGCACCGGCAAGAGGACGAAGCTCAAGATCACGCCCCAAACCACCCAGACCTGCGACGGATTCGAGAAGAACGTATAGAAGAACAGCGGCCAGGCGTACACAATCCCGTAGCTCCGCCAGGCGTTATTAGCGAAATTCGGATCCGACGCCAAACTCGCGCCCACCCACTGATACTTCACCGCCCAGGCAAACAGAAACTCCGGAATCAGAAAGAAGAAGATCCACTGAAACCCGATCAGTGAAGCAAACCGAGCGATCTGAAACTTGTCCTTGCGGTCGATGCCCCAACGCTTCATCGCCTGCAATCCAAACACCGTCACGACAGCCGTGTACAGGACGGTGTACCAAAAACTCCAGCACCGGCCAAAGAAGCTCATTGCCTCATAACCCCAGCCGCGGTAAGGCCAAAACTCCTCACCTTTACCCAGCTTGATGCCGTAAATCGAATACGCAATCGCAAAGGACACGAGCAAGCCCAACCACCGCTTCCAGTCCCATTCGTTTTCAAGCTTTACCCCCAGCGACTTCAAGAACGCCACGGGAAGATCCGCCCCGATCAAAACGAAGATCTGATCGTAATCGACGTCGAACGATTTCAGTTCTTCATTCAGCCTCACCTTGACGGGCGCGGCTGCGAGCCGCCTACGATTCTCAGCCGTCAACCGTTCTAGCGCAGCCCCGCGATGCATCAACGTCACGTCACTGCGCTCGCTCAACGCAATCGCTGCCTCAGCCGCCGAGTTACCTCCGCCCACCACCAACACCTTCTTGCCCGCAAACGCCCCCGGGCTATACAGCTTGTGCAACACCTTGGGATTGTCTTCGCCAGCCAGTCCCAGCTTGCGCGGGTTGCCCCGCAACCCCGTCGCCAGCACGACAAACCTGGCGCGATAAGTGCCCCGGTTCGTGGTCACCACCATCGGCGTCCCCGGCTTAACGCCCTCGATCGCCTCACCGCATTGCAACTTCACGCCCGCCCGCGCCACCTGCTGCTGCCACCGCTCCACCAGCTCTTCTTTTGGCGCTTCTTCAAACTCGAGCAGAGAGAAATTCACTCTGCCCACCGGCTCGGCGTAAATCTTCTTGCCCTCCGGGAAGTCACGGAAAGTCGCAGCCAGCTCTGACTTCTCCACCACCAAAACGCGATATCCCAGCGAGTGCAGCCGCAGCGCTACCGCCAAGCCAGCCGCCCCAGCCCCGGCCACCAGAACATCCAGTTCCGCATCGCCACCCGGTGTTTTCAACCGCCCGGCGAGATGTTGCGCCACTTCTTCGCCCTGTTCAATCGCCAGCTTGATAACAGGCGCTCCCGCCAGATCCCCCACAACAAACAACCCATCCACGGAACTCTCAAAATGCTCTCGCAGCATCGGTCTCCGCGTCGGCATATCAGCAGAACCCGTGATAGTACCGACTAGGGACGAGGCCCGAGAAATTATTGAGAGTTTTTCCACAGACTTTCCACTACCAACATGATGCGACAATTCGGTGTCCTCCGTCCTGAACTTCTGCTCTGCCTGGTGCTGTGCCTGATGGCGCTGCACGCCGCCGACGGCAAGGCCGAGTTTGTGGGCGGCACACTTTCCGCATTCAAGACTGGACAAGATGGCCGACTGGCTCTCGACACACCAGAGCAACTCTCATTCGGCAACAAACAGGTTTCGGTAACGATCCCTTACTCGCAAGTTCGCTCGATTGAATACGGGCAGAAAGTAGACCGTCGCTACCTCGAAGCCGTCCTGCTTTCCCCCATGTTTTTGTTGGCCAAGAAGCGCGACCACTTCTTGACCATTCACTATCGCGACGAAAAAGGATATGATCAGGCAATCGTCCTACGATTGCCACGATCGTCGGTTCGGCCCACGCTTGCGAGTCTCGAAGCGCGAACTGGTTTGAAGGTAAAGGTACAGGACGATGAAGCCCGGAAGGCGTACCGCGGCTAAACAGCTGCTCCTCGGTTTCGGTTGGTCAGGGATTGCTTCGGCAGCCGCAGATCCACCGTACCCTCCCTTCCCTCCTCCTCAAACTCCCCGGCTCGAGCCCGTCTCATCCATGAGTCCTCTGGATGAGGGCTTAAGTCAGCTCCTGCGAATCCGCCGGCTACATGTCCAGGAACTCTCCGGTGGCGAGGCGGCCAGCCAGATCCGCGACATGATCATCGCCGCGCTGCAAGCGACCGGTCTGTTCTCTGTCACCGAGAACCCCGAACGCGCCGACGCCTACCTCAAAGGCACCGCCGAAGACCTTGTCTTCAATGAACAATTCAGCTCCCAGGACAGCATCGGCATCCGCAGTGGCGTCTCAACAGGACGCGGTGGCTTTGCTGGACGCGCTGGTGAGCGGGCCGCCGCCTCCGTTGGCCTCAGCCAAAACGAAGAAGTGAAAATCAACGAGCGCAAGCACGAGGCCGTCGCCGCCGTGCGCATCGTCAACAAAGAGGGCGACGTTCTCTGGTCCACCACGCAGGAAAGCTACGGAGCCAAATTCCGTGGCGCCTCCGCCGATGTGGCAGACAAGATCACCCGCCAGCTCCGCGCCGACTTCGAGAAAGCGAAAAAACTACCAGCCCAAGTCGCCAAGACCAACGACTAGTAGCGCACCATTTTCCGCGTCCCAGTTTTACCCGCAATCACCTCGACACGAGCTACGCCGAAGTAAGCTGCCAGCACGCGGCAAAGCTCCTCGTTCGCCTTCCCGTCTTCAGGCACCGCGGCTACCTTCACCTTCAGAGCCCCATCCTCCATCCGCCCCACCACCTCGCTGCGGTTCGCCCGGGGAACTACTTTAATCGTGTCAACCAAATCTCACCCGCCGGGATCTCCCTTGGCCCATCCCATTCCACCTGCCGCCGTTGCCCCTTCACATCCACAAACGACACCTTCTCCACAACACAACTCCCTTGCCCGTAACACGCAAACACAACCGCCCCGAGATTCTGGATCGTAGTGCCTGGCGGCAACTCCGTCGCCAGCCGCATCCACCCGCTCCGCTCCACGGTATTGCCGGCCTTACCCAAATGACTCATCTGCACGCGCCTTCCCCCCGGCAACGCATAGCCCACCGCCACACGGCCGCCATCCTTTTGCGTCGAGCGAAACTCGGCATACGCGTAATTGGCCGGGTCGCTGATATCCTCGCCCCTCACCACACCGTAGGGCCGCAGCTTCCCTTCCCGCCGCAACTCCTCGCCCATCATCTTCCACGTCTCTGGCTTCTGGTCCATCACATACTCGCGCGAGTGCTCACTCAAATCCACCAACATCGGTGCCACATCAAACCGTCGCCCGCTCTTTTCGACAGCACCCGCCACCATGTTGTTCCTCGTCACCGGCCGCAAGACGGGCCGATCCCCCTCAAAAGGCCCTGTAAACGCCACATCCTTATGCCCCGCCCCTTGCACTTCCCGCCGCACTGCCTTACCCGTATCGTCCAACCAAACCTTGTAAACGTATTCGATGTCCGTCGCCCGCCCCCACCTTGCCATCAAGTCCCGCGTCGAGGTTCCGCCATCTTCGTTCGAGAAGATCACCGTGTAGGTGAGCGACTGCTCTGTCGCGTTCCACTCCGCATACATCGCCAGCGGAATGTCATTGTCTGTCCCTACCGTGTCGGCTCGCTGATACAAGATCGGCGCGTGTCGATTCACATCCGGCGTTTGCCCCAGCAGCGTCATTGCCAGCAGCAACAAGGCCGCCACTGTCTGCAAGAGCTTCCCACTCGGGCAAGGCTTCTCAAGAATTGCATCCACCATTTGTTCCTCCGCAGTGCCGCGCAACTCACTGACCGCGCCACTCAAAACAACCAGCTTCGGCGCACTCGCTGAATTCTTGATGGCACGAATCCGCTCGAGACCATCCGCCAAAGTAGGAATCCGCAAATCCATCACCACCACCTCGGCCTCCGCATCCGTCTCTACCACCTGATGCCCTTTGGCCTCCATCAGCATCCCCCGCAACTCGCGCTGGTCGCGGTCATCCTCGACAATCCGCACGCGCCCCACTATTCAAACACCAATCCGGCCATCACCATGTTGGGCATCGCCTGGTTCCAGGTCTTCGGCAAGTTGTCGAACGGCAGCCGGAACGGCTTCGTCTCCCCCGGCTTCAGCCCTCCCCGGTCATCCCTCACGATCGGAACCACCTCGCGCAGCACCTGCTGGTTGTAGGGGTCGTAAAACACGCAAGTCAGCTCCACCCGCTTCAAGGCCTTCCCGCCCTTGTTCGTCACATTCCCGGTGATTTCAACCAATTGCTGGCCGCCAAAGCTCTCGGCTGCCTTCATTTCCACGTCGCTCAGACCCAGCTCCCGCACGTAAGCCTTTGCTTCTGCAGGACTTGCCTTCGTTCCAGGCGCACCCGCCCCGCATCCCCACAACCCGATCAACCCAAAAACAATCGCTGCGATTCGCATCTCTACACAGCATATACGCCTGCCGCCGTCAACGAAACGAAAAATATCTTAGCGTTTCACACTCAGATAATGTTATAGTGCTTTTAGCGGTTCATATGGATTTCAATCGATTCACCGAAAAAGTTCAAGAGTCACTCCGGTCGGCGCAGACCCTGGCGATGCGTCAACAGAATCAACAGGTCGATGTGGAGCACGAGCTCGTCGCCCTGCTGGATCAGCAAAACGGCCTCGCCCCGGCCCTGCTCAAGAAGGCTGACCTGCAGCCCGACACGGTCAAGCAGCGCCTCGAGCGCGAGATCGACAAGCTCCCCAAGGTCTCCACCCAAACGGGTGGCCCCGATCAGATTTACGTCACCCAGCGCCTCACCAAGCTCTTCGCCGACGCCGAAGACGAAGCCAAGAAGCGCAAGGATGACTTCCTCAGCGTCGAGCACATCCTGCTCGCCGCTTTGGCAGACACCGGCGCTGCCGGCCGCATCCTCAAGGAGGCAGGCCTCAGCCGTCCCCGGCTTGAAGGAGCAATTCAGGGCGTCCGCGGTGCGCAGCGCGTCACCAGCCAGAACCCTGAGGAGACCTACGAAGCTCTCGAGAAATACGGCCGTGACCTCACCAAGTCGGCCGCCGAGGGCAAACTCGACCCTGTCATCGGTCGCGACGAAGAGATCCGCCGCGTCATCCAGGTCCTGTCACGCCGTACCAAGAACAACCCCGTGCTCATCGGCGAGCCCGGCGTTGGCAAGACGGCAATCGCCGAAGGCCTCGCCCAGCGCATCGTCCGCGGCGACGTCCCCGAGGGCCTCAAGAACAAGCGCGTCGTCTCGCTCGACATGGGCGCGTTGATCGCCGGCGCCAAGTACCGCGGTGAATTCGAAGAGCGCCTCAAGGCCGTGCTCAAAGAAGTCACCTCCTCGCAAGGCCAGGTGATCCTCTTCATCGACGAACTTCACACGGTCGTCGGCGCGGGCAAAACCGAAGGCTCCATGGACGCAGGCAACTTGCTCAAGCCCATGCTCGCCCGCGGCGAACTGCATTGCATCGGCGCCACCACGCTCGACGAATATCGCAAGTACATCGAGAAGGACGCTGCCCTCGAGCGCCGCTTCCAGCCCGTGCTGGTGGATCAGCCGACGGTCGAGGATACGATCTCGATCCTGCGTGGCCTCAAGGAACGCTACGAAGTCCACCACGGCGTCCGCATCAAAGATGCCGCGCTGGTCGCCGCCGCCGTGCTCTCCAATCGCTACATCGCCGACCGCTTCCTCCCGGACAAGGCCATCGACCTCGTCGACGAATCGGCCGCCAAGCTCCGCACCGAGATCGACTCAATGCCTTCTGAGCTCGACGAGATCTCCCGCCGCGTCATGCAACTTGAGATCGAACGCACGGCTCTGTCGAAAGAAAGCGACGATGCCTCCAAAGATCGCCTGGAAAAGCTCGACAAAGAGCTGGCTGACCTCAAGGGTGAGTCTGACGGCCTCCGCGCCCAGTGGGATCTCGAGAAAGGCGGCGTCGATCGCCTCCGCCAAATCCGCGAAAAGCTCGAACAACTGCGCGTCGATCTCGACCGCGTCGAGCGCCAGGCCGACTACAACGCCGCCGCGCGCATCAAGTTCGGCGAGATCCCCAATCTCGAGAAAGAACTCGCCGACACCGAAGCAAAACTTGCCTCAAACCAGGGCCAGGCGAAGCTTCTCAAAGAAGTCGTCGACGAAGAGGACATCGCTGCCGTTGTCGCCCGCTGGACAGGCGTCCCGGTCTCAAAACTCCTCGAAGGCGAAATGAAAAAGCTGCTTCAGCTTGAGTCCGAACTCCACGAGCGCGTCATCGGTCAGGCCGAAGCCGTCACCGCTGTCAGCGAAGCCGTGCTCCGCGCCCGCAGCGGCATCAAAGATCCCCAGCGCCCCATCGGCAGCTTCATCTTCCTCGGCCCCACGGGCGTCGGCAAGACGGAGCTCGCCAGAGCCCTCGCCGCCTACTTGTTTGACGACGAGCGGGCGATGGTCCGCATCGACATGACCGAGTATCAGGAGAAGCACAACGTCTCGCGCCTGATCGGCGCGCCTCCCGGTTACGTCGGCTATGAGGAAGGCGGCCAACTGACAGAGCTTGTTCGTCGACGCCCCTACTGCGTCGTGCTCTTCGACGAAATCGAAAAAGCACACCCGGATGTGTTCAACGTTCTCCTGCAGATCCTCGACGAAGGCCACCTTACCGATGGCCAGGGCCGAAGGGTCGACTTCAAGAACACGATCATCATCATGACCTCCAACCTCGGCAGCCACCGCATCCTCGATTACCGCGGCAGCTACGAAGGCGGCGAGTACGACATGATGAAGATCTCGGTGATGGAAGAACTCCGCAAGTTCTTCCGCCCTGAGTTCCTCAATCGCGTCGACGAGACAATCGTCTTCCACGCTCTCACCGAGGAGCACCTCAAGGACATCGTCGGGATCCAACTCCACGGCGTCCGCAAGCGCCTCACCGATCGCAAGATCGAACTGGTGCTGACCGATGCGGCTCGCGCTCATCTGGTCCGCATGGGCTACGACCCGACCTACGGCGCACGCCCACTCAAGCGCGCGATCCAGAAGGAGATCGAAACTCCCCTGGCCCGCAAGCTCCTCGCTGGCGAAGTTCGCGACAACACACGCGTCCACATCGACCACGATCGTTTTACCGGCAGCCTCAGCTTCACGACGGAAGAGTCTTAATGGACCGGGGGCAAAGCGCTTGCTTACCCCCGGATCACTGCTAGCCTAAAGTTTCATGGACGATTTGCAGTTCAATCAGGCCGAGTATTCTGGCCCAGCCGCAGCCGGCCCCTGCGCCAACTGCGGCAAAGGCATAAGCGACGAGTACTGGCACGCCAACGGACAGACCGTCTGCCCCGTCTGCGCTCAGTTGATGGCCGACATACAGCAAGCCCCGTCCTCTCAGCTACTCAGCAAAACAGCTCTCTGCGCTGCGGGTGCAGCCATTGGGTGTTCCATCGCCTACGCTGCGATCCTCATCATCACCAGGTACGACCTCGCCCTCATCGCCATCGCTGTCGGCTGGCTCATCGGCAAGGCTACCCGCATCGCCACGGCAGGCGTCGGCGGCCGCACTGCCCAATACATTGCCGTCGCCGCAACCTACATCTCGATCAGCGGCACGCTCTTCTTTCAAATCCTTTACGTCGCCTCTCAGTCGGGCAAATCCATCCCGACTGTCTTCGGCTACGTTCACCTGTTCATCGTCTCCATGGGTAGACCCTTCTTCGACATACAAGAAGGCTTCCAGGGCATCATCGGCCTTGTGATCCTCTTCTTCGGCCTCCAACAAGCCTGGCAACAGACTCGCGCCATCAACGTCTCCCTCGCTGGCCCCTATTCCGTCCCTGTCAATCCTTCGAACTAACCCATGGACGCACCCACCTTCTGCCACCAATGCGGCGAAAAACTCACACCTGGCGCACTTGCTTGCCCAGCCTGCCACCGCCTCGTCTTCGCGAGTGAACTCCAGCAACTCGCCGACCGCGCCCGCTCCACGGAAGCCGTCGGCAACACCGACGAGACTCGCGCCATCCTGCAACAAATGCTGCAGCTCCTTCCTCTAGGCACATCGCAATACGATTCCGTCACTGCCCGCCTGGCCGCACTACCCCCACCGAAGGATCATCCCAAGGCGGACGAGCAACCCTGGCGCAAGCTCATCACCAGCCTCGGCGTTGTCGGCGCACTGATCTGGAAGTTCAAGGCCTTCGCAATTCTCCTGCTCACCAAAGGCAAGTTCCTTCTGCTCGGCCTCACCAAACTTCCAACTCTGTTCTCGATGTTCGCCTCGGCTGGCGTCTACTGGGCTCTCTACGGCTGGCGCTACGCCGTCGGCTTGATCCTCAGCATCTACCTTCACGAAATGGGCCACATGTGGGCCTTCCGCCGCTTCGGCGTCCCGGCCAGCGCACCAATGTTCATCCCCGGCTTTGGGGCCTTTGTCCGCAGCCAGGCCCCCATCGCCACCGCCGGCGACGACGCCCGCATCGGTCTCGGTGGCCCCTGGTGGGGCCTCGGCGCCTGCCTTCTTTTCGAGGCAGCCTCGCAATACTTCGGCCAACGCTGGATGTCCGCCGTCGCCCACACGGGAGCGATCATCAACCTCTTCAACCTCGTTCCGGTCTTTGGCCTCGACGGCAGCCACGCCTACAAAGTCCTCGACAAATTACGCCGCGGCATGATTCTCGCGACAATGCTTCTCCTGTGGTACTTCACCAGCGAGACGATGTTCTTCCTCATCGCACTTGGCGCAACCTATCGCATGTTCACCAAGGATGTCCCCGAGCAAAACGACCAGGGCATTTTCTGGCAGTTTGTCGGCTTGCTCGTCGCCTTCGGATTCCTCAGCAACTGGACGGCCCACTGGGACCGCAACCTCCTCAACGGCGGTTAATCGCATGGAACGCGTCCCCTTCCGCGTCACTCACGCCGCCCGTCAATACGACCACATCCAAAAGCTCCCGGTGTCCCTCTTGCTCGACAACATTCGCAGCATGTACAACGTCGGCAGCTTCTTCCGCACCGCCGACGGCGCTGGCGCCGAAGCACTATATCTGAGCGGCATCACCGCCCGCCCACCCAAGAGCGCCATCACCAAGACCGCCCTCGGCGCCGAAGACTCCGTCGTCTGGCATCCCTCCTCAAGCGCCGTCGAAACCGTCGACACTTTACGCTCTCGCGGCTACGAAATCGCCGCGATCGAAACTGCAGTCACCGCCGTTGACCTCTACGATTGGCAACCCCGCTGGCCCGTGCTTCTCTTGTTTGGCCACGAAGTCGACGGCATCGGCGACGAACTCCTCAATCGCTGCGACACCTTTGTTCGACTTCCCATGCTCGGCCTCAAGCACAGCCTCAACGTCTCAAACGCTGCCGCCATCGTGCTTTACGAACTCCTGCGCAAGTACCGCCATGCCTAAGCTCATCGTTGGGTACCTCGCCATCTTCGTCAGCACGGCCCTCGCTTGTTTCTGGGGCTTCTGGGGCGCAGTCGAGAACTTCCACGAGGGCTGGTATTTCGAAAGCCTCTGGCACAATCTCCTGCTCGCCCTCGGCCAATACTTCGTCCCCATGCTGGGCTTCTGGGCACTCGCGCTGCTCAGCCTCAGATGGCCCCGCCTTGGTGCGTTGCTTCACGTCGCTCTCGCCTCCGGCGTTCTCTACCTCTTTGGCTGGCGCAGGCAAGGTGCTTGGTGGCTCTGGCCTCCGTTGCTGGGCCTCGCTGCCGCCTACTTCTGGTCGCGGCCCAAGCCGCATCTCTGGGTTACCCGCGCCGCCCTGATCCTCCCCGTGCTCACCGCCATCGGCTACGGCATCGGCCCCGCCTACCTTGCCTTCACTCGTATTCCACTCAGCACCACCGGCCCTGTCGTTATCAACAACCTGCTCTGGGCGCCTGCCGGCCCAGGCTAACCGCAGAAAATCGGCGGCTCCTGGCAAGAGGCTCACAACGCCTGCGCCGCCCCCTGGCGCCTGCCCACCGTTGAAGAGATGAAGGCGGCACTCCCGCATCACAAAGTGTTCCCCAGCCAAACCACCAAGGACGCGCCGCTCTGGAACAAGCACTCCCAAATCATCTACATGTGGACCGCTGGCAACCCCACCTTCGTTAGCTACAACGGCTGGGTTGTTAAGACCACCCACAAAGACCGCCGCGGCTACATCGGCTGGCGCTGTGTCCAGGATCGCTAAAGCTGATATGCTCTCAAGTGATGAATCGCAGAGAACTCCTTCAGCGCTCCGCTCTGGCAGCATTCCCAAGCCTCCTCAATGCAGCCCCGCAAACCTGTGAGGTTTGCATCTACGGTGCAACACCCGGAGGTATCGCTGCAGCCGTTGCAGCCGGTCGACTGGGCCACTCCGTCATTCTTTGCGAGTATGAAGACCACATCGGCGGCATTGTCTCAAACGGGCTCACCAACGCCGACATCGGCAAGCGCTAGGCCGTCGGTGGACTGTTCTATGAATTCACCCGGCGCGTCCTCGATCACTATCGCCGGCAAGACCTCGGCAACCCGAATCAACCAAACGTAAAGCTCTGCCGCGACGGCTATTGGTATGAAGCCAGCGTGGCTGAGAAGATCTTCCACGATCTGATCGGCTCCACCGGCGGCCGCGTCCGCCTGCTGCTCAGCCACGACCTCAAGAAGGCAACCGTTCGCAGCAACCAGTTAACTGCCATCCTGCTCGAAGATCTCAAGACCACCGCGCGAATTGAAGTCCGCGCAAAAGTCTTCGTGGACGCCACTTATGAAGGCGACCTCGCCGCCCTGGCCGGGGCCCCGTTCCGCACGGGCCGCGAAGGTCGATCAGAATTCAACGAACCCCACGCCGGTCGCGTCTACGTGAAATTCCGCGAGAATCAACTCCTGCCCGGCTCTACGGGAGAAGGCGACCAGGCCGTCCAAGGCTACTGCTTCCGGTTTCACGTCACCAACGTCCCGGAAAAGCGCATCCCGATCGCCAGGCCCGAAGGCATGAATCGAGCCGACTATCAGGCCACGATCGAGGACATCCGCGCCGGACGCGTCAAGCGCTTTCGCGACGTGATCCAGGTGTACGCAATGCCCAACGGGCGCTTTGAGCTCAACAGCGACCACCCGCACCCGGATACGGGCGCGCCCAGCGAATCGCTGGATCTCACCGAAGACAATTGGTCCTGGCCCACTGCCACCCAGGCCCAGCGCCGCAAGCCTTACCAGCGCATACTCACGCACAACGTCGGTCTCATTTGGTTCCTCCAGAACGACCCCGAAGTTCCCGAGTCCATCCGCAAAGATGCCCAACAGTGGGGCTGGCACCGCGACGAGTGGCCCACCAACAATCACATGCCGCGCCAGGTCTATGTCCGGCAAGGTCGTCGCATTGTCGGCGAGGTGACACTCACAGAGCTCGACGCCAACGTCGATCCGAAACTTGGCCGAACCGCTTTACGCAACGACTCGATCGCCGTCATCGAATGGGCCTTTGACCCGCACGGCCACCACAAATACGACCCCGCCCATCCCGGCGTGCGCGAAGGCTACTTCTTCGTCCTTCATGAACCGTTCCAGGTGCCCTACGGCATCCTGGTCCCAAAGAAGATCGATGGCCTGCTCGTTCCCGTCGCCTGCTCCGCAAGCCACGTGGCTTACAACGCCCTCCGCATGGAGCCCGTCTTCATGGCCTTGGGCGAGGCATCCGGCATCGCGGCTCACCTTGCGATCACGAAACGTAAACAGCTCCGTGCGATCCCTGTGCCTCTTCTACAGAAGCTCTTGGTCGAACGCAAAGGTGTCATCACGTTTTTTGAAGATCTCCCCTTTGACGACCCCGACTTTGCCGCCTTCCAGTGGTTAGGAGCCCGCGGCTTGAACCTTGGCTACCGCGCCACACCAGACAAGGTCCTCACCAAAGACGACCGCGCGGCCATGCGCACTCGCATCCCGGGCATTCCCGATACCGAGGGCACAATGCGAGAGCTTGCCCGGGCCGCTTACCGTAGCCTTGGCCCAAAGTCGATCTGACCTCGATCACCCAGCGTAACTTTTCGTACCTTGGCGGCGAATCGTAACCTGACGCGTATGAAACTCCAAACTTTACTCCTCGCCGCAACCATCGCCGCCACCGCGCAAACCAGGTCTCCCATCCTCCTCGAACTCTTCACTTCCGAGGGCTGCTCATCTTGCCCACCTGCTGACAGACTCCTCGAGTCCCTCGACCAACAACCCGTCTCCGGCGCCGACCTCATCGTTCTTGGCGAGCATGTCGACTATTGGGATGGCTCCTGGAAAGACCGCTTTTCCTCCCCGGCCTTCACCAAACGCCAGTGGGCCTATGCGAAGTACTTCGGCCTGTCCGGCGTCTACACGCCCCAACTCGTCGTCGATGGCCAAAGTGAGTTTGTCGGCAGCCACGGCGGCGACGCCAAATCCGCCATTCAAAAAGCGCTCATGAGCCAAAAGCATCCCGTCACGCTCAAGGCCCGATCAGACGGCAACACCCTCAAGGCCAGCGTTCATGTCGATGGTCTTAGCTCCAAAGGCGCCACCGTCTTTCTTGCTCTGGCTGAGAGCCAGGCACAGTCCAATGTGACGCGCGGGGAAAACGCCGGCCGTCATCTCAAACACATCGCCGTCGTCCGCTCTCTGCAAGCCATCGGGGACATCACCAATAACTTCGAGAAAGAGCTCGAACTCACCCTGCCGAAAAATCTCAACGGCCTTCGCGTCGTTGCTTTCATTCAGGACAAGGCCACGGGCCGCGTGCTCGGCGTCGCCCAGGAGAAACTCTCATGTTCTATTCACTGCTCCTGCTCGCTTACTTCGCCCCCAATCTAAACCCGGTCCAGTGGACGCTCACCGGCACGCCCAAGCAGCTCGTGCTTCATGCCAGCATTTCAGAGCATTACAAACTCTACTCACTCACCAAACCCAAAGGCGGCCCAATCCCGCTCGAAATCAAGTTCCGCGAAACCAATTACGTTCCGGCCATTCATCCCACACAACCGAATCCCGCGCATCAATTGTCTGGTGAGGTCGACTTCACAATCCCCCTGAAGCTGATCAAGCCCATTCCTGCTGAAGGATTGCAGCTTCATGTCGATCTCCGCTACCAATCCTGCAGCGACCAGATCTGCCTGCCGCCGACCCGCCGCGAGCTCGAAGTGACGCTTCACTCTGCGTCACACTAGGAGGAGATGAAGTTTCTCCTCCTTATGCTTGGCCTGTGCCTTTGCTCACAGGCACAGCCACGCACGCCCATCCTCGTTGAACTCTTCACCGCCGAGGGCTGCGGCGCGTGTCCTCCCGCTGACGAACTCATCACTGCCATCGATCAAATCCAACCCATACCCACTGCGAACCTGATCGTGCTCTCAGAACACGTTACTTACTGGGATACTTCCTCAAGAGACCGCTTCGCCTCCACTGCCCTTACGAATCGTCAGCTCGGCTACGCCAAGCTGCTCAAGATCGAAGGAGTCTACACTCCGCAACTGATCATCGATGGCCAATACGAATGCACGGGCGGCAATGGCCCTGAGGCCAAACGCCTGATCCTCGAAGCCCTCAAGCAACCCAAGCCCCAGATGGAAATCACTGCGAATCGTATCAACGGCAAGATCAAAACCAACGTTTCTTTCTTCGGCCTGTCCGGTGCGACAGTGCTGGTCGCGATTGCCGAGAACCTGGCTGAGACAAAAGTCTCCAAGGGTGAAAACGCAGGCAAGACGCTCAAACACACTGCCGTCGTCCGTGCCCTTCACACGATCGGAACCGCCGAGGGCCTACGCTTTGACACTACAGTCGATCTCCCCATGCCTCCGATTGTCGACAACTTCCGTGTCGTCGCCTTTGTCCAGGACAGCAAGACCGGCCGCATCCTCGCCGTAGCCCAATCCAAGCTCTAAGCTCATGCGTCTCAGCCTCATATTCGCGGCCACACTTTACGCCTTCGCCCCCAACCTGAATCCCATCGCCTGGTCCCTCCGCGTCGAGCCAACACACTTCAAGCTCCACGCCAGCATCGCCCAGGACTACAAGCTCTTCTCCCCAACCAAATCCACCCCTGGCCCCATCCCTCTCCAGATTCGAGTGCTTGAAGCGGCCTGGGTCAAGCTCGGCAAACCGGTCGCTACCCAAACCGGCGACACACTCACCGGCGAGACCGAGATCGCAATCCCCTATCGCCTCCGTCGCAAGCTCGGGCCGGATCCGCTCACAATCCACATTGAGGTCCGCTACCAATCCTGTAGCGACCAGATCTGCCTGCCGCCGACCACACGCACACTCGAGGCGAAATTACTTCCCGCGAATCCGGTTCTTTGAATCCCCGGTCGATTCGAACTCACTAATGTTGTCGAGAGTCGTCATCGCGATGCCCTGCAGTGCCTCGCTTGTGAAGAACGCCTGATGCCCCGTGATCAAAACATTGGGGAATGTCAGCAAACGCGCGAACACATCGTCCTGCAGCACTTGTCCGCTTAAGTCCTCAAAGAACAGCTCTGCTTCTTCCTCATAAACATCCAGACCCAGCGAACCAAGTTGCCCCGTCTTCAGAGCCTCGATCACTGCTTTGGTATCCACCAGGCCACCGCGTGAAGTGTTGATCAACATCGCCCCAGGCTTCATCTTGTCCAACGTTTCTTCGCAGATCAGATATCGCGTTGCCGCCAGCAGCGGGCAATGCAGACTCACAATATCGCTCTTGCGCAACACATCCGCCATCGGCAGATACTGCACCCCCATCTCTCTCACGCTCACATTCGGCGCAACATCATAGGCCAGCACTTCGCACCCGAAGCCAAGCATGATCCTGGCGAACACCTGCCCGATCTTGCCTGTCCCCACCACACCTACACTCTTGCCGTGCAAATCGAAACCCAGCAAGCCGTCAAGCGCAAAGTTCCCTTCTCTCACCCGGTTGTAGGCCCGATGAGTCTTGCGATTCAGCGTCAGAATCATCGCCACCGCATGCTCGGCCACCGCAAACGGTGAATAGGCCGGCACCCTCACCACGGCCACCTGATTCTTCTTTGCCGCCTCAAGGTCGATGTGATTGATCCCCGCCGACCGGGCCGCAATCAACTTCACGCCCAACACAGCCAGCTTCTCAATCACTTCCGCATTCAGGACATCGTTGACAAACACGCACACGCAATCATGGCCGGCCGCCAGACTCGCCGTATCCGCATTCAAATGAGGATCCAGGTATCGAAGCACATGCCCTTTGCGAGCGTTGTACGGATCAAACACGCCATGCTCAAAATCCTTCGCACTGAAAAACGCAACCTTCATAAAACGTCCGCAAACCCTTTCTTCAACTGCTTAAAGACCAACCCACCCGCCACAAACGCAGCCGCAGCCCAAACCGCGAGCATCGCGAATTCACTCCAATCCGGCATCCGATGCGTCAGCATCCGGTCACGATAAGCCCGCACCAGAAACGAAAGCGGATTGAGTGCCGGCAAAAATCGAAAGTGCTCCGGAATCTGCTCGATATCAATGAATATCGGCGTGATCCAGAACCACAAGCTCAACAACACCGTCACCACCTGTGCCGTATCCCGCAAATACACTTGAAACGCCGCCACCATCCACGAAAGTCCGATCGTGAAGAACCCAAGCAACACTACATAGGCCGGCAAAACCAGAGCGAACTCGCTGATTCCGCCATCAAAAACGATCACCGCAAACAAGGCAATCGCAAACGTCAATGCGTGGTTCACCAGTGAAGACAAAAACACGCTGACCGGAATAATCTCACTCGGGAAAACCGTCTTCGTGATCAGGTTCGAATGTTCGAGCAACGCAGTCGAACTTCTCGTCAATGCCTCCGAGAACAGCATCCATGGCAGGTAGCCCGTAAATAGAAAGATCGTGTAGTTTGATGTGCCCTGCCCTGGCGGCACGCCCATCTTCAAGCACACGTGAAAGACAAACGTCCAGCTCAGCAGCAACACCATAGGCTGCACAAGGCCCCACAACCAGCCACCCATCGAGCCGACATAACGGCGCTCGAAGTCGCGCCGCACCATCTGATAAAGAAGGCTGCGGCGTTCGATCAGATTGGTAAGAAAGCCGTAGCCAGGCAAACCGGACATCACACTTCAGGATAGAGGGTTAACGCCCCTTTTGGAGCGCCAACTTCGCATCTGCATCACGGCCCACCACCCGGTAGGCATTCGCCAGTGCCACCCAAAGCGATTTGTCAATATTTGCTCTTGCTGCAATCTCAAGCGGTCCAATCGCCTCTTGCGGTAGCTTTAGCGTCACCAAAGCCCGCCCCAGCGCTGCCTGCGCACTCACGAGCTTCGGATCCAGCTTCACCGCATCGCGATAAAACGGCAACGCCGCCTCGGGTCCATCCAGCTTCTCTGTGGAATCCCCCAACTCATATTCCAACGCCGCCTCGCGCAACCCGAGCGCCTTCACTCTTTGTAGAGCTTCTCGCGCCTCCGCATACCGCCCCGCCGTCCAAAGCCCTCGCGCAATATCCCGCTCGAGCCGCCGCAACTCGGGCGTTGGCCCCAGCGCCGCCAGCCTTTCAAAGACCACCTTCGCCTCTGCTTCTTTGCCCTGCGCCACCTGCGCCAGCCCTAGCCCATACCAGCCCCGCGGATTTGCCGTCTGCTTTCCCGTCAACAAGGCAAACCATCGCTCCGCCTCCGCCGCATTCCCACAAGCGGCCTCCGCTTCGCCACGCTGCTCCAGATATTCCGGTGTTGAGCTGAAGCTCGCCGCCTTCTTCAAATACGGCAACGCCGGGCACGCTTCCTTCAACTTCAACAACGCAGCCCCCGCAATCAAATTCCCTTGGGGCGAATCCGGCTGCGACTTCAAAAACACCTTTAGCTCGGCGACAGCTGGCCCATACTTCTTTGCGCTGTACAACGCCAACCCCACGTTGTAGCGCAACATCACTGCTTCCGGATACTGCTTGGCCAGCGCTCCGTACAAGCGCGCCGCCTCGTCAAATCGTCCCAACCGCATTGCCTCTCGCGCTGCCTCCGCCTGCCCCAGCAACAACAACGTCATCAGCCAGATCACTTGCACACTCCCTCCACCCAAACCGCCGTTGCGTCGAGCGCCGTCACTACCGCATCGAGGCAGCCATCGCCGCTCAGATCTGCCACCTCAAGCCAACGCCACATCCGCGACTCGCTCTTCAATTCCGCACCCATCTCAAACCGCTTGCCGCCACGATTCCAAATCACTGACAACGGCTCCCGAGCTGCTGCACCTTTGCCACCTTGCGGAGACAACGCGTCGCTCCGGCCCACAATCAAATCCACAAACCCATCCCCATTGAAATCGGCTGCCCCGACGCCCCATCCGCTCATCCCGCGCGTCACGCGCGCGAGGCCGGTTTCAATCCCTGCCTCCACCATCGTCTTGCCATTGTTCTTCAACAGCGGAAAGGTCTCTTCCTTAAGCGCCGTGTACACCAGGTCCGTCTTGCCGTCCCTGTCATAATCCAAAGCGGCCACACCCATCGCCGAAGGGCTCTTGCCGTCCGAGGGCACCGCCACGCCCCAATCAAATCCCTTTTCCACAAACTTCAATCCGCCCTGATTGACGAACAAGAAATTCCACTCGCGATCGTTCGTGACAAAGACATCCAGCTTCCCGTCCCCCGTCAAATCGGCAACAGCCAACCCCATGCCCTTCCCTTCATGCGCACCAATCCCCGAGGTCGCTGACACATCCTTCAACTTCCCGCCCCCAACATTCTCAAACAACTGATTCGCACTCGGCTTGTAATACCGCGGATGGCAATAATCCGGTTTTCCATTCACCACGCACTCCCGATCCCCCGCTGCCGACCAACGCACATAATTCACCACAAACAGATCCTGATCGCCATCCCCGTCGAGGTCGGCAAACTTCGCCGCATAGGCCCAACGGCCCCCATTCTCAATCTCGGTCAACCCGAATTTCCCGCCGCCCAGGTTGCGATACAACTCGATAAATCCGACGCCCAACACCACCAGATCCACCTTGCCGTCGCCATCCACATCCCCGGCCGCGGCCCCCATTGCATAACCCTTTTGCCGCAATCCCGACCCCACCGTCACATCCTCAAACTTCCCCCCGCCCAGATTGCGCAACAGCCGGCTCCACTGTTTCTCCGACTTCTTTTCGAGCGACGGCAACTCCGCCCCGTTGGCAAAAAACAAATCCGGCCGCCCATCCCCATCGAAATCCAGCACCGCCAGGCCGCCACCCATCGTCCCCGGCATGTACTTCCGCGCACCCTCGCCGCTCACCTGCGCGAACGGCAACTCATGCACGCGAAACTCAATCGCCATCAGCAACAACAACCAAGGCATACTTACGGTCCAGAATATAAGAATGGAATTGAAGAGCGTTCAACTCGCCATCCCCGAAGGCGCCAACCTCGTCTTTGGCCAGAGCCACTTCATCAAGACAGTCGAAGATCTCTACGAAGCCATCATCAACACAAACCCGGCTATCGAATTTGGCATCGCCTTCTGCGAAGCCTCAGGTGAGCGCTTGATCCGCGTAGAAGGGAACAACGAAGCCATGAAGGCGGCAGCGGTTGAAAACGCCCAGGCCGTCGCCGCTGGCCACACCTTTTTCATCTTCCTTCGCAACGGTTTCCCCATCAACATCCTCGGCCGCATTAAAGATGTCCCCGAAGTTGTCACACTCTTCTGCGCCACAGCCAACCCGGTACAAGTCATCGTTGCCGAATCCGCGCAGGGCCGAGGCGTCCTCGGCGTGATCGACGGTGGCAGCCCTCTCGGCATCGAAGGCCCTGAAGGCGTGGAATGGCGTCACGGCCTTCTCCGCAAGTTTGGCTACAAGCGCTAGGCGAGCCAGCCTCTTTTTAGTCCCGCGCGCCCCAAGCCAGCTTCAACCCAAACCCGATCATCAACGCACCAAACACGCGGTCCAGCACCCGCTCGGCGGAACGGTACTGCTTTCTCACTCGCTCCAGCGAAAACAACGTTGCCACCGTCGAGTACCAGGCCAGCTCATTAAAAGCGATGACACCCATCGCCGCCAGCTTCACCCACCCCGGCAACGCGGGGTCAAACACCGCTGCCAGGATACTGCCGAAGAACAGAATTACCTTGGGGTTCCCCACACTCGTGAGGAATCCACTCACAAAGCCCCCGCGCGAATTCATGTTCGTTTCCGCTGACACCGGCTTGCGCCACAACCGATACCCGATCCAAATCAGATAGGCTCCTCCGGCAAACTGCATCCAACGCAAAACCCAGGCGGCTTTCTGAAACAGCGCCTCCAGGCCAAGCATCGCGGCTCCTCCCCACAACAATGCGGCCAGGGTAGCCCCCAACACCGTTCGCATCCCTTCGGCGCGCCCATGCCGCGCCGCGGTCTGGCTGATCAGAAAAAACGTCGGGCCCGGGCTCATCACTGCCGCCAACTGCACGACAGCCAACGGAATTAAAACACTCAGCACTTCCACACTTCAAAAAGCTAACATGTGGAAAGTATGAAGACCGCTAAAATCGAGAAGCTTCTCGGCTTCGACACCCGCGCCCTGCACAAAGGCTACGACCCAGACTCGTCTACCCACGCTCGTGCTGTCCCGATCTATCAGTCCACTTCGTTCACGTTCGAGAACTCGCAGGACGCCGCCGAACTGTTCGGACTCCAGAAGTTTGGCAACATCTACACGCGCATCATGAACCCGACCACCGACGTGCTCGAGCAGCGCGTCGCCTCGCTCGAAAATGGTGTTGCCGCTCTGGCCGTTTCCTCAGGCCAGGCCGCTCAATTCCTCGCCATCACCAACATCGCCCAGGCCGGCGATCACATCGTCGCCTCCAGCACCCTCTACGGCGGCACCTACACCCAGTTCGACGTCAGCTTCCGCAAGATGGGGATCGAAACCACCTTTGTGGATCCCGATGATCCAGAAAACTTCCGCAAGGCAATCCAGCCCAACACCAAGCTCATCTACGGTGAAACGATTTCGAACCCACGGGGTAACATCCTCGACATCGAAGCTGTCGCCAAAATCGCCCATGACAACAAGCTTCCCTTGATCATCGACAATACCTTTGCCACGCCGTACCTTTGCCGCCCCATCGATCACGGCGCGGACATCGTCCTCCACAGCCTCACCAAGTTCATTGGCGGCCACGGAACTTCGATTGGCGGCATCATCGTCGACTCGGGCAAGTTCGACTGGAAGTCCGGCAACTTCCCCCAACTCAACGAACCCTCCCGCGCTTACCACGGCATGGTCTTCTCGGATGCCCTTGGCCCCATCGCCTACATCATCAAGGCGCGTGTCGAAGGCCTCCGCGACATGGGCCCGGCTATCAGCCCCTTCAACGCCTTCCTTTTCCTTCAGGGCGTAGAAACTCTCAGCCTCCGCATGGATCGGCATATCCAGAACGCACAGGCGGTTGCCGAACACCTGGAGAAACACCCCGCCGTCTCCTGGGTCAAGTACCCTGGCCTCAAGTCAAACGCCTATCATTCGCTCGCGCAAAAGTACATGCCCAAAGGTCCCGGTGCTGTTTTCAGCTTCGGCCTCAAGGGCGGTCTCGACGCCGGCAAAGCCTTCGTCGACAAACTCCAGATCTTCTCCCATCTGGCCAATGTCGGTGATGCCCGCAGCCTCGTCATCCAACCCGCTGCCACCACGCACCAGCAACTCACCTCGGCTCAGCAAATCGCTGCTGGTGTCTCCCCCGATATGATCCGTCTCTCAATCGGCCTCGAATCGATCGAAGACCTCCTTTGGGACATCGACCAGGCCCTCGCCTAGTCGAATTCGAATGGTTTCTTGGGCGGACCCTGATGCGGGTCCGCCTTTGCTTGTTTCAGTAGCTCATCAAACTTCTTGTTCAACACCTCACCCTGATTCTTCGTCGCGGCAAAGCTCTTCTGAAACGCCGCTTCCCGCTTGGCCGCCTCACCTTTCAAATTCTGTACCGCCTTGGCAAAATCCTCAATCGGTGCCGGTTTCTTCTTCTCCTCGTAGGTGATGACAGCCTCCGTCACGATATCCACCTTCAATTTCGCCTCACAGCAAGGACAGGTGATTTCCATCAGATTTTTCATATTGAAATGCTATCGCAAGCCGATAAGGAAACACTATATGAACCTCCCTTGTGTTGTCATCGGTCCAGATCGTGTGCTCACCAGTCAGTTGCTGCTGGCGTTTAAAGAACTGGGCGGCATAGCCGTTCTGCGTGATCTTGCGCAATACCCTCAGGATCGCGAAGCGATTCGCATGGTCCGCAGCATTGCGCCGAAGTTCATCTGCCTCGACCTTTCCGATAAAGACCGTAGCTTCGCCTTGATCGAACTACTCCAAAGTGAGTTTCCCGGCATCCAGATCGCTGTTTTCAATGAGACCGTCGAGCCTCAACTGCTGCTCAAGCTGATGCAGCACGGCATCCGTGAGTACATCGCGCCTCCCTTTGAAGCAGACCAGCTCGCCGCAGTCCTGATCCGTCTCCGCGACGCCGCACTCAAGCACCCCATCACCCCCTCTACCACCAACTTCGTTTACTCATTTCTGCCCTCCAAGCCCGGCTCCGGCACCACAACTCTCGCGATTAACACCGCCGTCGCCATGTCGAAGTACCCCGACGCCAATTCCCTTTTGATGGACCTTGATCTAAACAGCGGCCTCGTGCGCTTCCTGCTCAAACTTGACAACGAACACACGATCCTTGAGGCCGCCCGGCACGCCACCGCAATGGATGAAGCTCTTTGGTCTCAGCTCGTTTGCCCGGTCGGCAACCTCGACGTCATCCACACGGCTCGCATCACCCCAGGCATACGGATTGAAGTCGAGCAAGCCCGCGCGCTCATCGATTACGTCCGCAAGCAATACAAGGCCATCTGCGTCGATCTTTCCGGCAACATGGAGCGCTATTCAATGGAGATCATGCAGGAATCGAAAAGCACCTTCATCGTCTGCACTCCCGAGATCCCCTCCCTGCACTTGGCGCTTGAGAAATTCCAGTTCCTCAAGGCCGAAGGCCTCGGCGAAAAAGTGAAATTCCTCCTCAACCGTCATTCCAGGTCTGACCTTCTCCAGATCGAGCAAATTCAGAATCTGCTTGGCGCACCCGTTGCCCTCACCTTCGCAAACGACTACGGCGGCGTATCTCAAGCCGTCGCCGATGGCAAACAAATCGCCCCCAACTCCGAGCTCGGCAGGCAGATTTCGGCATTCGCCGGTCAACTGCTCGAACGTGCCGCCACTGCTCCTGACGACAAGGCGAAGAAGAAGGAAATCCGCGGGTTCGGCGAGCTCTTCAAGTTCGGTGCCTCGCGAATCGCACAACTTTCCGATAGCGAATCCAACGTCTAATCGCTAAAATAGGGATCTGCTTCGCCAGATGCCTCGCGCGTTTTTCTTAATCCTTCTCAATTTTCAGGTACTTGGCCTGCTCGGACAGGACCTCGCAGCCCTGACGCGTCTCATCGAATCCGAGCGAACCCGCCTCAAAATCCCAGGCCACGCCGCCGGCATCTTCTACAAAGGTGAAATCCTCTGGACACGCGCCGGCGGCACGGCCGACCTCAAAACCAACCGACCTGTCCAGCGCGACACGCCCTTTCGCCTCGCATCCATTTCAAAGCCCATGACTGCCGTTGGCTTTCTCCAGTTGCTTGAACTGCGCAAGGTCACCCTCGAAGACAACATCCGCAAAAACTGCGCTGCGTTTCCCGCCAAACCTCATCCCATCACGCTCGCCCAACTGCTCGGCCACCTCGGCGGCATCCGTCACTACCGCACTGGCGACCCGACCGACGCCAATAACGCCATTCACTTTCCCAACGTCATCGAGGCCCTCAAGAAGTTTTCCGCTGACCCGCTCGAACACGAGCCTGGCACCAAATTCCTCTACTCCACCTACGGCTTCAATCTCGTCGGCTGCGCGATCGAAGGCGCCTCCGGCATGTCCTACGAGCAATGGATGGCCGACAAGGTTCTCGCAACGGTCGGCATGTGCAACACGGCCCCCGACAACGGTCGCGGGCTATCCCTCCGCCGTGCCCTCGGTTACCGAAAGAATACCTCTCACGAAATCACCGAATGCGCCGTCAACGACAACACAGCCAAAATCCCTGGCGGCGGCTACGTCTCGAACGTCGAAGACCTCCTCAAATTCTCCGAAGGTCTCTTCCGCCAGCGTCTCCTGAAGAGCGAAACCATTGACCTGATGTGGACTGCAGGCAAGCTTCGATCCGGCTCTTCCACCGGCTACGGCCTCGGCTGGTCGATCGCCAAGGCTCCCGAAGGCGACCGGGAAATCTATCACACCGGTGGCCAGCAAGGCACCAGCACCATCCTCTACCTCCGCCCCGACCAGCAATTCGCCTTTGTCTGGCTCACCAATCTGGAGGGCGTCGACGACCGCCTACCCCTCTCCCGCCAAATCTTCAAACTTGCGACAACAAAACCTGTAACACCCGCCGGCACCGAACGTTAACCTCTAGTAGGCGCTCGAAATCTTGCAACCCATTTCCGACGAAGCCCTCATGGCCCGCGTCCGCGACGGCGATTCGTCTCAGCTCAGCATCCTGTTCGACCGGCACGGCGAAAAGCTCTTCCGCTATTGCTGGCGCATGAATCAGGATCGTCAGCTCTCCGAGGACCTCGTCCAGGAGGCCTTCTGCCGCATGCTGCGCTTCCGATCGAGCTTCCGCGACGGCCACAGCTTCCAGGCCTGGATCTACTCCATCGTTCGAAACCTGCAAATGGACCATTGGCGCAAAAAGCGCTTCGAAGCCGATTGGGACGAATCTTACGACGCTCCTGCTCCGGCGGCCACCAGCCTTGAGCAGCAACAACAAACCGATTTGCTCCATCAGGCTCTTGCCCAACTCCCGCCGAGCAAACGCGAGATCCTCATCATGGCCCGCTTTGAAAACCTCCGCCACGAACAAATTGCCGAAATCATCGGTTGCGAAACGGTCGCCGCTCGCGTTCGCCTCCACCGCGCCATAGCCTCTCTCAAAGACATCTACCTCGACCTCACCCAAAGGAGATCCGCCTGATGCAACCCCGCAGCTTTTGCCCAACTGGCGAGCGCCAACTGACCGCCTATCTCGAAAATCGTCTCCAGGCCGGCGATCGCGACGCATTCCGCGAACACGCGAACACCTGCGAAATCTGCAGCGCTGAGCTAGCTCTCTGGGACCAACTCGAGTCCTTGCCCGCCCCCGGTCCGAGCCCCCGATTCCGTACCAATTTCAACAACATGCTGGCCGCCGAACGCCCACACCAGTCCGGCCGGCCCTGGCTGCCCTGGGCTGCCGCCGCGCTATTCGCCGTTGGTGGCTTCTTCGCTGGCAACTATTCGGCCTCTGAGCGCCGCCAGCCGGAAATTACCGAACTCCGTGGCGAACTCCGCAACCTCCGTGGTCTGGTTGCCACCAGCCTGCTCCAGCAGCAAAGCGCGGTCCAACGGCTTCGCGGGGTCAGCTATTCGGTCGCACTCGACAACCCCGATGAAGACGTTGTCGCCTCCCTGGTCCAGACCCTCCGGTCTGATTCGAGCGTCGATGTCCGCCTCGCCGCAACCGACGCCCTCAAGAAGTACAGCGACCGCCCCATTGTGCGCCAGGCATTTATTGAAGCCCTTGCTTTGCAAGGCTCGCCCCTGGTGCAGATCGCTCTCATCGATGCCATGGTCGACTTCCGGGAAGGCCGCGCTGCCGGCGCCTTCAAAAGTCTCGCCAGCGACACCGCCACCAATCCGGCCGTCAAAACCCGCATCGCCACCGCCCTTGAGGAGCTCAAAGTCCAATGAATCGTCGTGCCATCTTCCTCACTCCGCTCGCCCTTCTCGGGGCGCAACAGCATGACTACCGTCACAGCAAGTCGTTTCCTCTGGCTCCGCAAACTCTCGACGTCGAGATTCCCAGCGGCAACATCAAGCTTCTGCTGAGCAATTCAAACCAGATCACAGTCCGGGCTGACATCCAGCTCACCGCACCCACTCCGGAAGATCTCGAACTCGCCAAGCGCGAAGTCCGTTTCGAGCCGCGCCTCGACGGCAACACCCTTAAGGTCTGGGTAGAAGCACCCGAGCAACGCCGCTGGCAACGCTACAAGCACCGTCACAATGTGGAGATTGAAGCGCCCGCCTCGACCCGTTTGCTCCTCAGAGGCATCAACGGCAGCATCGATCTCACCTGCGCGACGCAACCAACCAAAGACGTCTACATCAAGAACATCAATGGCGAGATCGTCCTCGCTTTCCCGTCCCAACCCAACGCCGACTTCGAGATCAAAACCCTCAACGGTCACATCTATTCGCAATGGGACATGACTCCAATCGCCGATATGTCAGAGACGAAAGTGACAGACAACGGCATGAAGCGTATTGTTAGCAGAAACCGCTTTGCGGGCGGTCGCCTCGGGCGAGGGGGGATTCACATCCACATCGAGGGACTCAACGGCGATATCCGCATCACCGACAGAAAGGCTTAAACACAAACACCCATGAAACTGGCTCTATTACTGCTCGCCGCCAACCTCTTTGCACAAACTCAAAGCGAAAAGCTCACCATCGCCTTCAGCGACCCGGCTCGTGCTGGCACAGTCAAAATGAACATCCTCCACGGCTCCATCGCCGTCAAGGCCCATGCGGGCAAGGATGTCCAGGTCGAATCCATTTCGACCTCCGAGAAAGAGACCGAACGAGAGGTACCGGAATCCGCCAGAGGCCTCAAGCGCCTCAACACGATCGGCTCCTCCATCACTCTCGAAGAAGAAAACAACGTCGTCACCATCTCTCTTGGCTGGAAATCCCGCAGCGAAAACTACACGATCTACGTCCCGGCAAAAACATCACTCAAACTCTCGGTCGTCAACGGCAAAATGCTCACCGTCGATGGTGTCGATGGCGACATGGAGCTGAACTCAACCAACGGCGGCATCCAGCTCAACGATGTTTCTGGCTCTGTCGTCGCACACGCCCTCAACGGCAAACTCTTGGCTAAGTTCAAGTCCGTCGATCCCACCAAGCCCATGAGCTTCAGCTCCATGAATGGAACGATCGACGTCACACTCCCGGCCTCGATCAAAGCCAACCTCAAGATGCAGAACTCAATGGGGGACATCTTCACCGATTTCGACGTGAAAATGCAGCCGACCTCCACCACCATTGAAAAGTCCGAGCCGCGATCCACTCCGCGCAACAGCAGCCGGGTCCGGATGAACACCAGCTCGTTGGGGACCATCAACGGCGGCGGACCAGACTACTCTTTCAAGAATTTCAACGGCAAAATTTACATTCGTAAGTCAAACTAGGGATTTCTTAACGGAGTCGGGCATTCTATTATCAAGGGAGCAGTTTTTGGTCGATACGCCTTAGAGAGGATTAGCCCGATTCCGTTTTGTCTTACATTAGTTGCGGTCTTCCTGCTATCGCAAGGGATTCTGTTTCCGGCGGAAACTGAAAACTTTCAGCTAAAGCAGCGGCCTCGTCTCGGCGCAGCCATGCAGGAGACCTGGCGCTGGGTGAACTTTTCCCAGCGCGACGGCCTTCCCAGCACGGACATCCTCCAGATCGTGGAATCCCCCGACGGCACCATCTGGGCCAACACGGGTGACGGTGTTGTCTGGTACGACGGATTCGCCTGGCACCAGCCTTACTGCCTCGGCGGCGCAAAAATCGAATCCCACCTCCGCATGCAACCTCTCGATAGAGATCGCATCCTCGCCACGGGAGATCGTCTCCCGGTCATTTACTCCCGCACAGACTGCCAACCGATCAGCTTCACTTTCAATGGCAAATCCGTTCGAGTTACAACCAGTGCGCCAGCGGCCGACGGCAAGACGATTGTGCAGACAAATGAGCGCAACTTCCACGTATGGGACGGTCGTCGATCTGCCCTCGGGGCGGTAGTCCTGAATGGAACCGAATATTTCGGCTCCCCACTCAGCTTCACTCCAGGCCGCCCAACCTTCATTGCCGGTAAGCAGGGCCTATTAAAGCTCGACCCATCGGGTTGGTCCGTCGCCCTGCCAGTCAGCACTCTTCCCAATCCAGATCACATCTCCGCTACAACGGTCCGTGCCGCGGCGGACAACACACTCGGCGAAGGCCTCTTCTCCGTTGGGTTCCCGCAGGCATGGCAAGGCGTTTGGGAATGGTCAAAAGGGGCTCAGCCTCGCCGCATCCCGCAATCAAGTGGCCTGATTGCAAACATCGTCGCAATCTCACGCCAGGGGGAAGCAATCGTCTCTTTTGATACGGAAGATGTCTGGATCAAACAGGCTGGCGTTTGGGAGCCTCTCCTGCCGACCCCCGCTCCTCTTCGCAACGCCAGGCATGTCTTTTTCGACAGCCAGGACCGTCTTTGGGTCGCAACCAGCAACGGCATCCACCTCTTGCGTTCACACCGTTCAGATTGGTCCAGGATACAGTTTTCCTCCCCAAACCGGGGCAACTACGTGCATTCTCTCTTGTCCGCCCGCGACGGCAAGCTCTGGCTTGGCACTTCCAAGGGAATTTCGATTGTCCATCCCAATGGCCGCATTGAGTTCATCTCTTCGGTCCTCGGTAAGTCTCTGAGTTTCGTCACTGCTCTCGCCCAGGACACTTCTGGCGCGATCTGGTGTTCCAGTGGTGCCGCCTTCGAAGGGGTCTACCGTTACTCCGACGGCCTCTGGCGCCACTTCGGCACGTCCGACGGGCTGGGGGCAACCTACTATCACAACCTCCACGTAGATCCGGACGGCCACCTCTGGGCTCTCTCCACGGGGCGGGGACGCGCGGATGCCCTTCGCGGCGTCTATCGGTTCGATGGCGTACGCTTCTCAAATTGGGATCAAATCGCAGGCCTCAAAGACCCTCGCGCTTATGCCATGGCATCCACGGCGGATGGCACCCTCTGGTTTGCTTCTTTCAGTGGCATTAGCCGCTTTGCAAAAGGAGTCTGGACCAATTGGACTACCCAAACGGGCCTTCGTCCCGGCGCCGTCTTTAACATCCAATCCGCCCGCCAGGGTGGCGTCTATTTTGTGGACCGGCGCAATGGCCTCGGCATGATACGCAAGGACGACACGGTCGCCTACGAGGATACCTCTGCGCTTTCAACGGGCCGCCATGGCTGGTCCGTTGTCGAAGACGCCGAGTCTAACCTTTGGGTCGCCACTCGGGCCGGCCTTGCGCTGCGCCGCAATGGTGCCTGGTCGAATCTTGCCCAGGCAGATGGGCTTAGTAATCCCCTCCTCTGGCCACTCGCCTTCTGGCGCGGTCATCTCTGTACCGGCAGCGATGGAGGTGGCCTGTTCTGCCTCGACCTGGATGTACTCAAACGCAAGCCACCGGTTGTCTCGCAACCCACGGCGCGCGTCGACGGTGCGACCGCTCAACTCGATTGGCGTGTCCACTCCAGCGAAGACTCTTCCGAATCGGCCAACCATAGCTCCCGTTTCCGTCTCAACGGAGGTGCCTGGTCGCCATGGCAGCCTGCCTCCTCCAGCACCCTTTCAGGGTTGTCCTATGGAGTCCAGCAGGTCGAACTCCAGTCTCGCGACCGCTTCGGATCCATGTCCGCCATCTCCGCTCCGCTGGCCTTCTCGATTAGCCCACCGCTCTGGATGCAGCCAGTCTTTCTGATCCCCGTCGGGCTCAGCCTCATCGCCGCCCTCATTGCGATCTATGGCTTTGTTTCTCGCACCTACAAGCACAACAAGCAACTCGCCGAAAAAGAAGAAAGCTTCCGCGCACTCATTGAATACAGCTCTGTCGGCATCACGCTCTGGGACCGCAACCGCCGGGTTTTCTACGTCAGCCCTGCCGTCACCATCATCCTCGGCTACGAAACCAGCGAGCTCATCGGAGAATTCCGCCCTGACCTGATCCACCCAGATGACCGCGACTCGAGCAACAGCCGCCTCTCGAGCCTCCTCGAAACTCCCGGCCAGACTCAACGCTCGCGCATCCGCATGAAGCACAAGAACGGCGAGTACCGTTGGATCGAAGTCATCTCGCGCAACCTGTTCGATAACCCGGCCGTGGGCGCCATTGTCACCAACCTCCGCGACATCACCGATTCCACCAACGCCGAAATCGCCGCAGCCGAAGCCCGCCAGAAAGCCGAAAACGCCAACCAGGCCAAGAGCGACTTCCTCGCCATGATCAGCCACGAAATCCGCACCCCCATGAACGGCATCACGGGCATGTGCCAGCTTCTGATCGAATCCAACCTCAACCGCGAGCAACAGGATTACGCCGAAACCATCTCTTACTCCGCTCAATCGCTACTCGCACTCATCAACGACGTCCTCGATTTTTCCCGCATCGAAGCCGGCAAGCTCACCATCGAGCGTGCTCCGCTCGACCTTGCCGAGCTCCTCAAAGAAGTGGCCCAGCTCATGAGGGTCCGTGCCGAAGAAAAACACCTCAAGCTGGAAGTCATCTACCCCAAAGACGCTCCACGCGCCTTCTACGGCGACGCACTCCGCATCCGTCAGATCCTCTTCAATCTCACCGGCAACGCCGTAAAGTTTACTCACGAAGGCGGCATTCGCATCGAAGCCGCGATCAGCTACAACGTCGGCAGCGCCTTCAACCTCGACATCACGGTCAAAGATACCGGCATCGGCATCCCCGAAGACAAGCTCCAGTTGGTCTTCCAAAAGTTCACCCAGGCCGACGTCTCGACGACGCGCCGCTACGGCGGCAGCGGCCTCGGTCTCTCGATCTCACAAAGCCTGGCGAGCCTCATGGGCGGCTCCATTGATGCCTCAAGTGTCGTTGGCGAAGGCAGTGAATTCCGCCTCCATCTTCAGCTCGACGCCGCACCGGAGAGCACGCTCCAACGCAAGCACTCCACCGTCGAAGCTCTTCAACCCCTCAGCGATTCCCTTGAAATTCTTCTTGTCGAAGACAACAAGGTTAATCAGAAACTCGCCTTGCGCCTGCTTGAGCGTCTCGGCTGTCAGGCCAGAGTTGCCGAGAGCGGCATTGAGGCCCTTGAACTTCTCGACACGCAAAAATTCGATCTCATCCTGATGGATTGCCAAATGCCTCTGATGGATGGCTATGAAGCCACCCGCCGCATCCGGGAGCGCGAACACTCCAATCGCCACATCCCCATCGTCGCCATCACCGCCAACGCCATGGAATCCGACCTTGAGAAATGCCTCGAGGCCGGCATGGACAGCTACCTCACCAAACCCATCGACTTCAACAAACTCAGGGATGCTCTGGAGACATGGGGAATAGATTACCGCGGCCCAAGAGCCACTTCGGATCCAACAGTCTCTTAACGTCCTTCATCGCCTCGATTTCGGCTTCGCTGTAGAGAAACGGCAAGAAGTGCCGCTTCCGCTTACCCAGCCCGTGCTCGGCCGCTACGGTCCCACCCAGTTCCACGCTCTTGCGCGCAAAGTCATCCATCAGCTTCTTGCCTTCGGCGATCAGTTCTTCGCTCGCTGGAAATAGGTTCACGTGCACGTGCGCGTCACCAATGTGCCCAAAGATCGCATGCGGAGCCGGAAACCGAGCCGCAATCTGGCCGCGATAGTAATCCAGCATCTCCCGGTTTTTTTCAACAGGCACACTGAAGTCCGATCCCAGCTTCGGAAACCCCATCTGCCGCACCAGTTGGATCACCCTCTCAGGCAGCGCATGACGAAACGCGCGAAACCGTTCCCGGTCCGCCTCATTCGATCCAAACCAGCTTTCCTCGCCCATCGCATGGTGCGCTTCGAGCCGCTCCACCCAGGCATCCACCGCGCTGTCATCCTCGACAATCTGCTCGACAATCACGCACGCTGCAGCCTTCTCCGGCAGGTCGTTGTACTTCTCGCGAATCAGATCGAGCGACGGCTTGTCGGCATACTCGAGCATCCGCAAGCCTTCGACACTACGCCAGGCCTCAACAGCATTGATCGCGTCTTCGTCTTTGGCGAAAAACACGATCCCGTTCAACAATTCCTTGGGCAGCGGCAGCAACTTCAACTCCGCCTCGATCACCACACCCAGCGTGCCTTCCGATCCCGTGAATAGATCGATCCAGTCCATTCCAGGCTCCAGCGGATACCCCGCCGAATGCTTCGTCGACCGCGGCCGGTGCACCGGCTTCACTCCAAAATCAATCTTGTCCCCGCGCCGCAAGTCGAGCACGCGTCCATCCATTAGCGCCACGCGCAGGCGTTCAATCCATCGGCGCGTCGCGCCGTACATAAAGCTCCGCGATCCGCACGCATTGCATGAGATCGTCCCGCCGATCGCCGCCATCGTCTCGGTTGGGTCGGGCGGATAAAACTGTCCGCTGCGCCGCGCGGCCGCGTGCAGATCCCGCAGAATCACACCCGCGCCACACACCGCGCGGCCCTCGTGGATCTCCATCTTGTTGAACTTCTCAAGCGAGATCGACCAGCCGCCCTCGGGCACCCGGCCTCCCGTCAGTCCACTACCGCCACCAGCAATCGTCACTGGCGTTCCACTGGCCTGAGCCTCGGCAAGGATCCCCACAAGCTCGGCTTCCGTTTCCGGAATCAGAATCTTCTCGGCATGGCCCTGATAGTTCGAAGCGTCTTCAAGGTAGTTCCACATCGCCTGCTAAACCTCCAGAATCACCGGCACAATCAAAGGCCGCCGCTGCGTTTCCTTGTTGAGGAACCGCTTCAGATCCGTCCGGATCTTCTCCTGCATCACGCCCCAGTCCGATCGTTCTTCCGCGTTCGAACTCTCCAGCGTCTTGATCACCAACTGCTTGGCATACGGCAGCAACTCGCTCGATTCCTCAAGCGACACAAACCCGCGGCTGATGATCTCGGGTAATCCTTGCACCTGCCCGGTCGCCTTTTCGATCGCAATCACCGGGATCACAAACCCGTCCTCGGCCAGATGCCGGCGATCACGGATCACCATATCCTCAACCACATCACCCAATGAACCCGAGTCGATACAGATCCGTCCCGTGTTGATCTTTTCACCCTTGCGCGCACCCTTCTCGTCGATCACCAGGCTCTCGCCGTTCTCGATGATAAAGGTCGACTCAAGTCCGTTGCCTTCAAGGTGCGAAGCCAGCTTGGCATGCCGCACCAGTTGCAGGTATTCGCCATGCACCGGCATGAAGTACTTCGGCCTCACCAGGTTCAAAATCAGAGTCAATTCCTCGCGGAAACCATGTCCTGAGACGTGCACGGGCGGCCCACCGCCGCCATAGATCAAATCCGCGCCACGTCGCGCAAAGTGATTCATCATCCGCCCGATCGGCTTCTCGTTGCCAGGGATCACGCGGCTCGACAATACCACCGTGTCGCCTGCCTTCACCGACAGGTTCTTGTGATTATCTACAGCCACCCGCGACAGGCTCGACATCGGCTCGCCCTGCGTCCCCGACACAATGCAGCACACTCGATGCGGCACCGTATCCATAATGTCCTGCGGCCTCAACAAGAGGTTATCGGGAATCCGCAACAACCCCAGATCATGCGAGATCTCCGTGGTCGCGAGCATACTCCGCCCCAGCAGCGCCACCTTGCGGTCATACTTCGCTGCCACATCGAGAATCTGCTGGATGCGATGGATCGAACTTGAGAAGCAGGAGAACACCAGCTTTCGCGTGGCACTCGCAAAAATCTGTTCCAGTCTCGGCCGCACAGCCTTCTCCGACTCGCTATAGCCTGGCCGCTCAACGTTAGTCGAGTCGCTCATCAACAGCAACACGCCCCGCTTGCCATATTCGGCAAAAGCGTGCAAATCGAAATGCTCGTCATCGATCGGCGTCTGATCGATTTTGAAGTCTGCGGTATGCAACACCACGCCCAACGGCGTCGTGATCGCCAGCGCGACGCAGCTCACTGTCGAGTGCGTCACCCGGATAAAGTGAACGCTGAACGGGCCAAGCTCAATCTTGTCGCCCGGCTCCACCTCGTTCAAGTCAGCGTCTTTGAGCAGCCGGTGCTCTTCAAGCCGCCGCTCCGCCATCGCCAGCGTAAAGGGAGTCCCATACACCGGGATATTCATCTGCGACAGCAGATACGGCACGCCACCGATATGATCCTCATGCGCATGGGTGAGAATCAGTGCCCGCACCATCTCGCGGTTGTCTTTGAGATACGCAAAGTCTGGCGTCACGACATCTACGCCGAGCAGCTCCGAATCCGGAAACATCATTCCGGCGTCTATGACAATCATGACGTCGTTATAGCGAAGGGCCATCGAGTTCATCCCGAACTCGCCAAGGCCCCCGAGAGGGATTACTTGTAATTTGCCTGTTGGCATTCTATTGGTTGCTTCTACCTAAGGATAAACTGTGGGGTGCATGAAAATTCTTCTTCTGGTCGCATTCGCCACGATCCTCACGGCACAGCCTAAAGGCTATCAGGCTTTGTTCAACGGCAAAGACCTCAATGGTTGGGAACCGCGTGGCGACGGCAAATGGATCGTCATCGCGAACGGCGTTCTGGTCGGACAGCGCGATTTCGATTCCAAGTCCCTCGCCCCTGGCAAGCGCTTCTCCACCGAGAAGGATTACCTGATGTGGCTCAACCATCAAGCCTGGCTTTACACAACAGCCGAGTTTGAACAATACGACTTGCATGTCGAGTTCTGGACGAAAGACCACGGCAACTCTGGCATCTCCCTCCACGACAAATCCCGCGCCCAGCACGCCATCGCCTTCCCGCCCGACTTCACCAAAACTCCCGCTCGCACCGCCTACGAGATCCAGATCAACAACAACTATCCTGACCCTCATCCCACCGGCAGTATCTACAGCTTCATGGACGCCCCTAAGGACGCACTCAAAGAAAACCAGTGGAACGCAATGGACATCTCCGTCCGCAAGGATGCGATCGTTGTCAAGCTCAACGGCTGCGAAGTCGCCCGCACCAAGCCTGACCCCAAACGCGCCTCAAGCGGCCCCATCGGCCTCCAGCTCCACGATCAGTTCTCCGTCATCCACTTCAAAAACATCTGGATCAAAAAAATCTCTTGACCCTCCCCTTACAGGAGGCTCTTCAATCAAGTTATGTTCGCCATCGGTGAATTTTCGAGACTCGCTCGCGTTACCGTCAAAACCCTCCGCCATTACGACGAGGCGGGGCTATTCAAGCCCGCTCACGTCGATCGCGACTCAGGCTACTTTACAAGGCTTCGCAACTCCCGCGTCTCAATCGCGTCCTCGTCCTCAAAGAACTCGGCTTTTCGCTCGATCAGATTGCACCTCTGATCGACGAGGGCATCAACGAGTTTGAACTGATGGGCATGCTCCGCTTGCGCCGCGCCGAACAGGAATCCAAAATCGAACAGGAGCGCGGCCGTATGATCGCGATTGAACAGATGATTGAAGAAATCGCCCGCGAGGGCACCCCGCTTGAAGTCGCGATCAAAGACTCCATGCCGCAGTGGATCGTAAGCACACGCGGCATCCTCCAGAGCTACCCCGAAATCGGTCGTCTCTACCCGCTGGTCTATCAGCAACTCGGCGCGAGGGCCATGCAGGGTACTCCCATCGCCATCTGGCACTGCCCGGCAAATCAGCCAGGCGACATCAATGGAGAGGCAGGGGTGCTATTCAACGAACCCATCGCCGTCTCAGGCGAGCTCAAGTGCTATCAACTCCCCGCGGTGCGCGTCGCCAGCTACGTCCACCACGGCAGCTTCGAGCAATTTCGCAGCGTCTACGATCGCCTCACCCTTTGGATGGAAGACACCGGCTGGCAACCATCAGGCTCCTGCCGCGAAATCTATCTCAGCATCGGCAACCCTGTCCGTCAGGACGACCCCAACTACGTCACCGAGATCCAGTTCCCTGTGGAGAAATCCGCATGAAAAAGAAAACCGCTTGGGCAAAACTGAAGTGCGGCAAGCAGCCCAAGATCGTCGAAGACTACAAAGACGGCCGCATGCTGCTCTCTTCGCCCGAAGAGGTGGAATCCTTCGTCGCCAAGATCCCAGCCGGCCACGTCATCACTCTGTCTGATCTCCGCAACCAACTCGCCAAGGCTCACCGTGCCGATCTCACCTGCGCCATGTCGACGGCCATCTTTCTCAACATCGCCGCTCGCGCACACGCCGAACGCGAAGCAGAAACAGGAAAGCCCGGAGTCCCCTGGTGGCGAGTCCTCCGGGCCAACGGCCAACTGAATGATAAGTTTCCCGGAGGCGCGGCCGAACAGGCCCGCCGCCTCCGCGAAGAAGGTTTAGTACTGCACTCTTAGCCCCATCTGCACGTTGCGCGGGCCCACATTCGTGGTCCCAGTCACAACCCCGAAGTTGGGACTCGAGATATCCGTATTGGCACGCCCGAACTGTGGTGTGTTCGTCATGTTGAACATCTCCGCGCGGAACTACACCTTGAAGCGCTCCAGAAACCGGAAGTTCTTCAAAATTGCCACATCCGCGTGATTGGTCGGGCCAAACCGGATGTTCGGAACCCACCGCGTCATCGTGCTCAGCTCGTACGTCCCCGGGCGAGTAAACGCCGCTTGGTTGAACCACTGGTTGGGAGTCGGATTCTCGGCGGCCGCCGTCTTCAGGTCAGCCACATTCGGCCGCTGCACCTGGAAGCCATAATTCGCCAGCGTGTTCGGGGCCGTAAAGCCCAGCGGCAAACCCGATCCGAATCGAACGATCGAGCTCACCTGCCAACCGCCAATGATGGCATTCGCCACAGGATGAAGATCAGTCAGGAACTTGCGGCCCTTACCCACCGGCATCTCGTACACCAGCGCATTCACAAAGCTCTGTGGCAAGTCATGAGCCGAGATCGATCGGTCGATCCTCTGGTTGTAGTAATCGCGCATCGTGTCGCCCACTTCCCAGCCTTGCCATTCGCTCGCGTTGTCGATCGCCTTCGACCACTGATAAGTCGTCAGCAAATTCAAGCCGCCCGAGATCTGCCAGTTGTAGCGGACCACCAGCGCATTGAAGCTCGAACTCGCCCCCGGCGTATCACCGCTCAGGTTCACTGCGGTGAACTGCGGGAACGGACGCAGCAGGCGGTTGGCCGGCACGGTCGCCCCGGCAAGGATGCCCGTTGGAATCACTCCGCGAAACGGATTCGGAACGGACGCATCGAGTGCCGCGCCACGCGAGAGCAGCGAAGTCTCGAGTTGATTCGCCTGCTGCCCGGTGCCGTACACCAGCTTGCGGCCCTGCGAGCCCGTGAAGCCCAATTCGAGCACCATGCCGCGTTGGATCTCGTATTGGAAATCGAACGAGAAGTTCTGCACATAACTCAATGGGTGAAGCCGAGGGAAGAAGTTCACCGAGTCGCCCACCTGTGTGCGCAATCCCTGGCTCGAACCAATCGGTTGATTCAAACCTTGCGGGAACGGGTTCCGCAACAGAGCTCCGGTGTTCGGGTTGAGACCGTCGCCGCCGTTAGTTGAGACCCAGGTCGTCGTCGTCGAGAAGCCCTGATTCGTGCCCCCGCCGGTCTGCGGATAAAACATGCCATAGCCGCCGCGAAACACAAGTTTGTCGGTCAGCTTGTAGGCAAGGCCAATGCGCGGAGCAAAGTTGATCCAATCCGTGTCCCAGGCAGTGCGGTTCTTCTCGGTCGCAAACACCAATCCACCCGTCAGCGGCAATCCCGCCGGCTGCGCAAGCGGGCTCGCAATGTTCGGATTGAAGTTGTTTAGCCGGTTGTAGCGCTCTGTACGTCCTAATTGTGCCTCCCAACGGATGCCAACGTTCAGGGTCAGCTTGCGGTTCACGCGCCAGGCGTCCTGAAGGTACAAGCCGTAGTAAGGCGAAGTGATCGCCGTCGCAGCCCCGATCGGTGCCGAACCGCTCGCGCCCACACCCAACAAAAGACTTGCTAATCCATCGCCCGTCGTCGTTGCCGCCACAGTCGCATTCGGCCCCGAAGTGAGTCCGCGCGTGAAGCTGAACGTCGGCGTGTTGAAATCCGTCAGGTTCAACCTCGCGATCTCGCCCATCCAGCCAAACTTCAGCGAGTGCTTGCCAAGTTCTTTCGTCGCATTCACCTGCAGGTTATGCGTTTCCCTGGGCACATTCAAGAAGCGTGGATTTCCAATATCGCCATAACCCTGCATCCGGAATCCGGGCAGCGTCTGCGGTTGAAACTGTGCAACCAGCGCCGCCGGCAAGCCAAGACTCGTCGCGTTCTGTCCCTGCGAGGGAGACACCTGATTCTCACGCCACCGTCCCGATCCAAGTAGGATGTTCAATACCCAGCTCGGCGAAGGCGTCAGCGTCGCCCCGATCACCGCATGGTGCCGCGGATTGACGTCGCTGAAGTTTGAGTCCGCGCCATTGCCGAAAAACTTCGGTGCCACGTTCTCCTGCCAGGCTTTCGTCATGCGGCCAAACATGGTGAACTTCTCGTTCTTCGCCCAATCGATACGCAAGTCCATGCGGTCGTTCACAGTGCGGGTCTTGTCGGCCAGCGCGAAGTTTAACGTGTTGGTCCTGACGTCGCCCGGATTGTTTGCACCCGGATAAAGTGCTAGCACTCGGGCCCCAACCGGATCGAACAGCGATTGCGGAATGATGTTGCCGGGAAACGCATCCCGCACAAACCCCGCTCCGTTCGGATTCGGCCTCGTCGTAAACGGATTGAAAATGGCCGAAACGGACCCATCCGCGTTGCGCGTCTCGGAAAAGTTTCCGCTCCGTTGTAACGCCGTCGGCACCGTCGTGATGAGCGTGTTCGGGCTCTGCTGCCTCATCCCTTCGTAGGTGCCAAAGTAGAAAAGCCGCTTCGACTTCCAGAGCGGCCCACCGATCGACGCTCCAAACTGGTTGCGTTGAAACACCGGCCGCGCCAACCGCGAGCGGTTGTTCGCCCACGAATTGGCATCCAGCTTGTTATTGCGCAAGAACTCAAAGAACGACCCGTGAATCTCATTCGATCCGCCTTTGGTGATCATGTTCACAGCGCCGCCGTCCGACTTGCCAAACTGCGCATCGAACTGATTGCGCTGGATGTTCATTTCCTGCACCGAATCCACCGAAGGCGAAGCGATCAACCCGCCCCAGTCCACCGCCGCCGCCGGCACGCCGTCGATCAGCGTCAACCCAGCCTGTCCGCGTCCGCCGTTCATCGAGAACCGGTTGTGGTTCTGATCCTGCGTCGCTTGCGAAATCCCGGTGCGTACCGCGATCACACCGGCATTGATGTGTACCAACTGGAATGGATTGCGGGCGTTCGTCGGCAGATCCAGCACCGCCTGCTGATCGAGCGTCACCGCCCGGTTTGCCGATTGCGTATCAAGCAGCGTCACACCGGCTGAAACCTCGATCGCCTGCGACACATCACCCACTTGGAGAGAGATGTTCAACTCAACGGTCTGATTCACGCGCAGCACCGCGTTCGTGCTCACTGACTTTTTGAAGCCTGGCGCTTCCGCCGTCACTTCATAACTGGCCGGGATCAACTGCGAGAAGATGTAGCTGCCATCGCCCCCCGACGTAGCTTGCCGGATATCACCGGTACCCTCGTTCTTGACTGTCATTTTGGCGCCCACAACCGCAGCGCCATTGGCGTCCGTTACGGTTCCGGCGATCGTGCCGGTAAATGTTTGGCTCAGCATTATTGAAGCTGAAATGAGAAAAAGTACTGCTACACGGAAGTTTTGGGTCAATCCTCAGACTCCTTTCGGCGAGACTTTACATCAAAAGAACGGAAGAATCAACTCCGTTAGCATGAAATTTGGACCTATGAAATTCTTTGCCTGTCTTTGTCTTGCCTGGTCTTGTTTCGCCGCCGAAACCCACCGACTAGATCTCAAGGGCGCCCTGCGCCGCGCCATGGAACAGTCCCCGGACATCCTCCTCACCCGCTTCGACGAAGCCAACGCACAGCAAGCGGTTCAAATCGCAAAAGACCCCTTTGCACCCAAACTCGTCGTCGGCAGCGGACTCGCATACACCTACGGGTTCCCGATGAGCATCGAAGGCAGCGCCCCCTCCCTCTTTCAGGTCAAGGCCAGCCAGAGCATCATCAACCGGCCTCAGAGCTACATGCTGGCCAAGGCCAAGGTCGAAGTCAAAGGGGCCCAGCAATCCGTTCAGATGCGCCGCGATGAAGTCCTCGAGCGCACGGCCAAGATCTACCTCGACGCCGACCGCGCTGTCCGCAATCTCAAAATCGTTACCGGCCAGATCGCCAACCTCGAAACAGTTTTGGCTTCGATTCGCGCCCGCCTCGATGAAGGCCGTGCGCTTCCAATCGAACTGCAACGCGCCGACGTCAACCTCAAGAAAGCCCGCCAGCGGCAACGCATCCTTTCAAGCGACCTCAAGCAGACCGAGCACACCCTTGCCTTCGTTCTCGGCTATGAATCTGAAGACCGCGTCCAGGTCGACGGCGAAAGCACACTCGATATCACTGTTGCCACAGCACCTGAACTCGCAATCCGCGAAGCCCTCGACAGCAGCCGCGAGCTTCGCAAGCTCCAGAGCGACCTGCAGGCAAAGACGCTTGAAGTTCAGGCCAACAAATCCGCCTGGCTCCCGCAGGTCGATCTGATCGCTCAATATGCCTTGTTCTCGCGGTTCAACAATCTCGACCAGTACTTCAACCGGTTCCAGTCGAATAACGCCCAACTCGGCGTCAGCTTCAAGTTCCCGATTGTTCCCGGCCCAGCCACCGCCGCACTCGCTGCTCAGGCCCAAAATGAGATCAGCCGCCTGCGCCTGCGTGTCAGCAATACTCGAAACCGGATCGAACTCGAAACCAGACGCCTTTATGAAGATTTGCAGCTTCAAAAGGAGAACCGGGAACTGGCTAAGCTTGACCTCGAAGTCGCCCGCGAACAGATTGTCATCAACCTTGCCCAACTCGAAGAAGGTAAAGCCTCACGCCGCGAGGTGGAGGAAGCCCGCTATCTGGAAGCCGAAAAATGGATCGCTTACTGGGATGCGCAGTTCCTCTTGGACCGAGCGCGCGTCTCTCTTTTGGCCGCCACCGGCGGATTGATGACGCTTGCGTCAAACTAATTCGCAAGAGTTCATCGCAACTTGGGATATTCTTGAGGGTTCAAACTGGTTAGCTCATGGTGCGCATTCTATTTCTTTTCACATTTGCCATTTCCGCCTGGTGTGCCACATTCGGCACGGTGACCCCGCTCACCGGCGGCGTCGCTGATATCGTGCTCGACTCGGCACGTCAGCGGCTCTACCTCGTCGGCGTTCCGAACAAGATTGAGATCTACTCGATCCCGCAACGACGCTTCCTCACTCCGATCACAACGGACTCGCTCCCGCTGTCTGCCGCTATGAGCCCAGACGGTAAGTCGCTCTACGTCGCCTGCCATAACGCCGCCACAGTCAATGTGATCGACCTCGACCAATTGGGAGTCGTCAATCGCATCAGTCTTCCCTCGCGTCCTGAAGGCATCGCAGTTGGTGGGGACGGCCGCGTTCTGATCACTACCATCGGCACCGGCGTCAATAACTCGCAAAACACATTGCTCCTGTACGACCCTGGTCTCACCGACTCCCGCAATCTGACTGCCCTGACCCTGGTACCGCCCACTCCCGCCTCCCCGGGCACAACGACGACGGGCCAGATCCTCCAGACCAACCGTAGCTTCCTCTCTACCTCTCGCGACGGCCGCTATATTGTCGGAGTCAATATCCCGAATGCTACCCTCCGCGCCGTATTCGTTTACGAAGTCAGCTCGAGCACGATGCTTCGCTCACGCATTGTCAACAACATCTCGAGCGTCCTCTCGGTCGCACCAGACGGCAACAAGTTTATGGCCGGTCTCAACCTTTTTGAGACCGATACGCTCGCAGTCCTCGGCCAGCAGAATCTCGCAAACGCACCTTACCCGATCGCCGCGGCAGTCAACTTCAACGTCCAGACCAACCAGGGCGGAAGCGTTTTCTCCCCCGATGGCCGCACGATCTACTCCGCCTTCAACATTGCCCCTACGCAGAACCCGCCTGCTCGCGCCAACGTCGGCCAGTTGCAAATTTCCGATGCCGACAACCTGCTCATCAACATGGGTATCCAGATGCCCGAGAACCTCGCTGGCAAGATGGTCATCACTCCTGACGGCAACACCATCTTTGCCATTTCTGAATCGGGCTTCGTCACCATTCCGGTCGGCCAGCTCCGCAACAGTCCGCTGGCAAGCCCAGAACGGGTCGCTCTTCTGCTGGCGAACGACCAGTGCGGAGTGACCGCCGACCAGCGCCGCACCTCGATTGTTGTGCGCAATATGGGTGCGGGCCGCCTTACGGCCACAGCCCAAATCCTGACGAACGTCACTGGCACCGCAGGGATCGGTGGTCCTGGTGGCCCTGGTGGTGGCCTCCCCGGCGGCGTTATTGTCGTGGTTCCGCTCCCCGGAGTTCCAGGTGGAATTCCGATCGATCTCGGCCGTCCTGTCGGCGGAGCAAACCCAGCTCCCAATCCAGCCGTCACTAATGCATCGCCTACGGTTCAGAACACCAACACCGCCGATGGGCCCACGATCAATTTCGGATACAACAGCAACAACCAGAACCTCGGCAGTACTGCTCCCACCAACTTCCTAGTCCAATCCCCAGAGGCAGTCAACATCCCTTCTCTGGTCCGCGTCTTCCAGAACAATCGCAACGCTGAGGCCAAAGGCGACCTTGTGCAAATCGATCAGGGCATCTCCGTTTCTGAAGGCCTGGTCGACATGGCTTACGACGCGAACCGTCGTCGTCTCTACATTGCCAACTCCGGCCTGAATCGCATCGAAGTATTCGATGAACGTGCGGGCCGTATGCTCGATCCGATCAAAGTCGGCCAGCTTCCGAGGTCGATCGCTCTTGCGAGCGATGGCAGTGCGCTCTACGTGGCCAACTCCAGTTCTGAATACATCACCATCATCGATCCGACCACCAATCGCGTGACCGGACGCCTCACCTTCCCCGCTCTGCCGGTACTCGCGAACGTACCGCTCCTCTACCCTTCACAGATCGCGGCCACTCAGCGTGGCTTGCTCGTCATGATGAACAATGGCTCGCTGTGGACAGCGATCGGCAATCAGCTCGTGCCTCGAACCAACTGGAATATTCTCGGAGCCAACAACCTTCCTGCGCCGCGCACCATGGCATCCACTTCTAACGGCGAGTTCACGATCCTGCTAGCGGGGAACGGTTCGGTGTTCCTCTACGACGCAATCGCTGACGACATTGTCCAGTCTCGTCAGATTTTCACCGGCACCCAGTTGCAGGGCTACTTTGGCCCGATCACAGCAGGTCCTCGCGGCTCTTACTACGTGGTCAATGGAACCGTACTCAATCAGTCGCTGACGCCGATTAGTGGCACCACCGCTCCCGGCCAGCTTGCGACGGCAACGATCCCCGCAGTCACGGCAGTCGGCAACAACCAGTACGCCCGCTTCTCGATGCCTGTCCGCGCAAATGCCACTGCGGTGGTCACCGCACTGCCTGCGGTCGAACTCGTAAACACCGATACGGGCCAGATGCTACGTCGGCTCCCGGCCCTTGAGGGCCCGATCGCCAGTGTCATCGGCACACAGCGGACCAACATCGATGGCCGCACGATGGTCGTCGACGCCTCTGGCAACAACGCCTACGTCCTCACGACCAGCGGCCTGCATATCGTCAGCCTCGAAGCTCCCAATCTGCTCGATCGCCCCACCATCAGCAATGGCGGCACCGTGTCTCTCGGCAGCTACACCACCGACCTCCCGGCAGGCGGAATTGCCTCGATCTTCGGGCGCGGCTTCGGCCCCTCTGGCGTGGCTTCCACCAACCCGCTGCCTACCTTGATTAATGGCGTTTGCGTCACCCTGAACAATACGCCGCTGCCCCTGTTCTCTACCTCCAGCGGCCAGATCAATGTTCAGATTCCATTCGACCGCGCCGCGGGTACTTTCCCATTGATCGTTCGCGACACCAACCGTAAAGTTGCCAGCCTGCAGCAGAACGTGCGCGTCGTCCGCGCAGCTCCTTCTGTTTTGGTCGACCCAGCCACAAAACAGGCTGCGATCTACGATTTAGAAGGCAATGCCATCAACGCGAGCAACCCTACGACTCGTGATCGCCGTCTCGTCATCTACGCCCTTGGCCTCGGCCCAACCAAAGGTACCCGTGTTGCCGCAGGAGCTGCCTCACCTAGCGCCACCCCGGCTGAAATCGCCGACCCAATCAAAGTGTTCTTCGGCGATAAGCGATACAGCCAGGCCGAAATGATCGTCAAGTGGGCTGGTCTCGTGCCAGGCTTTGTCGGGCTCTACCAGATCAACATCTACGTTCCTGGCGACCGCATGCGGGGAGACGATCTTGACGTAACGATCCGGGTTGGGACAGTGGAAAACCGGTTTATCGATGCAGTCCGGCCTTCGGTTGCCGTGAAGTAGCTGGCGGGGTATGTATAATTCTCTTGTGCGTTTTGCTTTTCTCACAACAGCTTTGATGGCGGCTCTGCTTCTTTCCGGTTGCGCCAAAGATATCAACAATAAGGAAGCAGTCAAAGAGGCAGTTCTCAAACGATTGACTACCGTATCTGGCCTGAATCTGGCTGGTATGGATGTTGAGATCACCAATGTCTCCTTTCAGGGAAACAACGCTGACGCTCAGGTTGCTTTTAAGGCAAAGGGCACAAATGACAGCATGCTGAACATGAGCTACAAGCTCGAGCGGCAAGGCGATATTTGGATCGTGAAATCTTCGAGTGGCGGAATGGGTGGTGGTGGATCGCAATTGCCGCCTGGCCACCCGCCGGCGTCTCAAGGTGGCAGCAAGTGAAACGCGTCGCGGTCCTCGGCGGCGGACCGGCCGGAGCCCATGCTGCGGAAAAGCTGGTGGCTTCCGGACTCGACACAATCCTGATTGACGAAAAGCTCGCCTGGGAAAAACCCTGCGGCGGCGGCGTCACCTACAAGGCGTACGAGAGGTACCCTTACCTGTTCGAAAACCAGACTCAAAAGAAGATCGTCACCGAGTCCTATATCGGTGCTTACAAGTCAGTTCCGGCGATGCTGGGCTTGAATCAACCGATCCTGATCTTTTCGCGCAAAGAGCTGAATCAGATGCTGCTCGATCGAGCCGAAGCGGCGGGCGCTCAAATTGAAAAGCAACGCGTCACGGGGATCGTCGAGCGCGAACACGGTTGGACGCTGAACACCAAATCAGGCAACATTGACGCCGACTATGTCGTTGTAGCGACGGGAGCCAGAAACCCGCTTCGCGAAATGGGCACCGAGTGGACGCCCGAGGACACGATGGTTGCTCTCGGATACTACATCCCGACCAATCAGGATCACATCGACATCCAGTTTCTCGACCGGCTCGAAGGCTACATCTGGATCTTTCCTCGCAACGGGCATCTCTCGGCAGGAATTTGCGGCAGAGGCGAGACGGCGCAGCGACTACGGCTGCGGCTAGAGCGCTATCTCGATGAGAAGGGCATCAACTGGAAGCAAGGCCAGCTCTATGCACACATGCTGCCTTCGCTTTCCCGCAGGCACTGGCGGACAAACCGGGTGGCGGGCAAGCGTTGGATGGCAGTGGGCGATGCGGCGGGTCTGGTGGATCCGATCACGGGAGAAGGAATTTACTACGCGATGCGCTCGGCCGATCTCGCAAGCCAGGTGATCACTGCAGGCGGCTTCGACCCGCTTACCTCGGGAGCGGTTTATCGCGGACGAATCGAAGACGACTTCCTGCTCGACCTTGAGTTTGGCGCGAGCTTTGCGCAGAAGTTGTATTTGGGACGCTTCTTCTTCAAGAGCATCCCGAGCTGCATTGTGGACTACATGAAGCGCAGCCCGAAGCTGTATGAGCTGATGCAGGACATCTTCTCCGGCACGCAGGACTATCTGACGCTGCGCAACCGGCTGTTCCGCAACCTGAACGGCACGGTGAACGAGGCAGTCGTCAACTTTATCTTCCAGCGCATCATCCCGGAGCCTCCGGTTGGCGTACGGGCCGAAGTCCGATAAGAACATGAAGAAAACCCGATCGACGAGCATGCTTGAGAGAGCGAGCAAGGTGATTCCTGGGGGCGTGAACTCCCCCGTGAGAGCGTTCCGCAGCGTTGGTGGCGGACCGCTGTTTATCAAGAAGGGCGAAGGCTGCCGGCTGATCGACGAAGACGGCAATGCCCTCATCGACTACATCGGCAGTTGGGGTCCGCTGATTCTGGGACACCGGCCGAAGTGTGTGATCGAGGCGATCGAGGCAGTGCTTGAGATTGGCACGAGCTTTGGCGCGCCGACCGAAAGGGAAATCCATCTCGCCGAAGCGATCCGCGACGCGGTGCCTTCGATGGAGATGGTTCGCTTGGTGAATAGCGGTACCGAGGCGGCGATGAGCGCGCTGCGTGTGGCGCGAGGATTCACCGGGCGTGATCTCTGTATCAAGTTTGAAGGCTGCTATCACGGCCATGTCGATTCACTGTTGGTGAAGGCGGGCTCTGGGCTTGCAACGCTCGGGCTGAGCGATAGCGCTGGGGTGCCACCCGCGTTCGCAGCCACGACGATCTCTGTGCCGTTCAATGACCTGAACGCGGTGGCAGCGGCGTTTGAGAATCACAAGGGCAAGATCGCGAGCGTGATGGTGGAACCAGTGGCCGGCAATATGGGTTGCGTACCTCCCGCTCCGGGCTTTCTTGAAGGCTTGCGGAAGCTGTGTACCGACAACGAGGCATTGCTGATTTTTGACGAAGTGATGTGCGGGTTCCGTGTCTCGTTTGGTGGTGCGCAGGGGCTCTATGGCGTGACGCCGGACATGACCGCGTTTGGCAAGATCATCGGCGGTGGGCTACCGATTGCGGCCTATGGTGGCAAGGCGGAAGTGATGAACTATGTCGCCCCGGTTGGACCGATTTATCAGGCAGGGACGTTGTCGGGAAATCCGCTGGCGGTGTCGGCCGGCCTTGCGATGCTGACCTACCTGAAGGAACATCCGGAAGTCTATACGACTCTTGAAAAACGGACGGCGGCGCTGTGTTCAGACAACCTGCCGGGCGTGACCGTGAACCGGGTGGGATCGATGTTCACGTTCTTCTTTACGACCGAACCTGTGTATGACTACGAGTCGGCGAAGAAGTGCGACACGAAGCGGTTCGCAGCGTTCTTCCATCACATGCTTGAGCATGGCGTGTATCTGGCGCCCTCGCAGTTTGAGGCTGGGTTTGTTGGCCTGGCACACGAGGACGCCGATATTGAAGCGACGCGCGAGGCGGCGCGTCAGTTCTTCGCTGCGTAGACCTCTTTGCCGCCCACGAAGGTGTGGGCGATCCTGGTGGTCAGAACTTCTTTGGGCTCGATCTTCATGATGTCCTTCTCGAGGACGATGAAGTCGGCAAGCTTGCCGACTGTGATCGAGCCCTTTTGGTTTTCTTCGAAGGCGGCGTAGGCCGGTGTGAGGGTGAAGCTCTCGAGAGTCTGTTCGCGGGTGAGCTTCTGATCGGGCTGCCAACCACCGGCGGGGAAGCCGGTGTGATCCTGACGGGTGAAGCTGGAGTAGAAGCCGTAGAGCGGATTGGGGTCCTCTACGGGGAAGTCACTACCGTTGGCGAGCGGGATGCCCATCTTGAGGTAACGCTGCCAGGAGTAGGCGCCTGCGATGCGGTCGGGCCCGAGGCGCTTCTCGGCCCAGCGCATGTCGCTGGTGGCGTGGGTGGCCTGCATGGAGGCGATCACGCTGTTGTCGACGAAGAGCTTGAAGTCAGGCAGGGCGACGATCTGCGAGTGTTCGACGCGGAAGCGGCGGTCGTTCTTGCCCTTGAGCACCATGGCGTAAGCATCGAGAACCACGCGGTTCGCCTTGTCGCCGATGGCGTGGGTGTTGACCTGGAAGCCCTTGCCGGCAACTTCCTCGATCTGATCTTCGAGGGTCTCTTTGGTAGTGACCATGAGGCCTGAGGTAGTCTTGTCGTCGCTGTATGGCTGCCAGAGAGCAGCGCCGCGAGAGCCGAGAGCACCATCAGCGTAGAGCTTGACGCTGCGAACGGTGAGGTGAGAACCGATCTCGTGGCCGGTCTTTGAATACTGCTGCCAGAGTTCGCCAGTGCCGCCGATCATGGCGTAGATGCGCAGAGGGAGGGCGTTCTCCTTGATGAGCTCGCGATAGGCATTGCGCTCGTCGACGCCAATGCCGGCATCGTGGACGCCAGTGAGGCCGAGCTTGACTGCGGCATCGGCAGCCAGCTTGAGACGGCGCTTGACCTGCTCGTAGGTGAGCGTGGGGATCTTGCGAGTGACCAGGCCTTGGGCTTTATCGATCAAGACGCCGGTGGGGTTGCCCTGCTTGTCGCGGATGATCTGGCCGCCGGGAGGATCCTGGGTGTCTTTGGTGACGCCAGCAAGTTCGAGGGCTTTACGGTTGGCCCAACCGGCGTGACCGTCGACGCGGGTGAGGTAGACAGGCCGGTCATTGACAACCTTGCTGATGTCGTCGGCGTTGGGGAATTCCCCGCCCCAGTTGGTTTGATCCCAGTTGCGGCCGCGGACCCATTCGCCAAGGGGTAGCTTATCGCCGGCACGCTTGACCATCTGGGCGACTTCTTCGCGGGTCTTGGTGAAGCGCATGTCGAAGGTCTCAAGCATGTCGCCGAGGCTGCGCATGTGGACATGGGCATCGATGAGGCCGGGAACAATAGCTGCACCCGTGGCGTTGATGCGACGCGTGTTCGGGCCGATGTGCTTCTTCATGTCCCCGCCGACGGCGATGAACTTACCGTCCTTGACGGCGAGACTGTTTGCGGCGGGCTTCGTCTTATCGACTGTGTAGATGGTTGCGTTCTCGACAACCAAATCGGCGACCTGCCCGAAGGCAGCTGAACCAATCAGGACTAAAATAAAAAACATGGAGAACAGTATGTCACAGCCGTGGAAGAACTATGCCGCATGGGTGGGGGCGGTGTTGGTAGCCGCACTGTTTCTGCTGGCCGGGGGCTGGAAAATGTCGGACCCGATTGGCGCGGGAGCCAAGCTGGCACAGGCTAAAGTGCCAGGATTTCTCAGTGAATTCGGAGCCGTGAGCTTTGGCATCGCTGAAACGTTTGCAGCCATATTGATATTGATTCCTAAATATCGAAAGCTGGGAGCCTGGCTGATCGGGCTGATGCTGATCGCGTTTATGGCGTGGATCGGTTGGTATTATTCGGCGCTTCAGGGAGAAGAGTGCAGTTGCTTCCCCTGGATCAAGAGAGCGGTCGGGCCCGGATTCTTTGTCGGCGATACGCTGATGCTGCTCTGCGCTGTGGTGGCGGGGTATTGGGCCAAGTGGAACATGGAGTGGAAGAAGCCGGCGGTGCTGCTGGTTGCCTTGACCGTGTTGGGCGTGGGCAACTATGCTTGGGCGATCAGCAAGCAAACGGGGGCGGTGGCACCGGAGAGCGTGCAGCTTGTGGACGGCACGACGCACTCGCTGCGCGAGGGGCGGCAACTGGTGTACTTCTTCGACCCGCAGTGCATGCATTGCTTTCATGCGGCACAGTCGATGTCGAAGCTGAACTTCACTGGGACGAAGACGATTGCGGTGCCGACGGAAGTGAAGCAGTTTGCGGGGCAGTTCTTGACAGATACGAAGTTCGAAGCCAAGGTGACCAACGATGCGGACAAGCTGAAGAAGGTGTTTCCGTTCGGGGATCCGCCGTTTCTGGTGTTGATCGAAAATGGCCGGCAGAAGGCGGCGATCAACAAGTTCGACGAGCCCGAGTTTACGAATGGCCTGGTGGCGTCGGGGTTCGCTACATTAAGTAAATGAGCACTCCGTCGAAGCTCGAACAGATTCAACAACTCGAGACTTCTTACCTCTTACAAAACTATGGGCGCTATCCGCTGGCGCTCGATCGTGGCAAGGGTGTCTACCTTTATGACGTGGACGGGAACAAGTATCTCGACCTGCTGTCGGGCATTGGGGTGAATTCGCTTGGCCACAATCATCCGAAGATCACGAAGGTAATCCGCGACCAGAGTGCGAAGCTGCTGCACACCTCGAATCTTTACTACCACGAGTATCAGGGCAAACTGGCGAAGAAGCTGGTTGAGATCAGCGGGCTGGACCGGGCGTTTTTCTGCAACTCGGGGACTGAGGCGGTGGAAGGCGCATTGAAAATCGCAAGGTCGCACGGGCATAAGATCAGCGCGGAGAAGTACGAAATCATTTCGCTCGAAAACTCATTTCACGGCCGGACGTTTGGAGCATTGAGCGTGACCGGGCAGCCAAAGTACCGCGCTGATTTTGAGCCGTTATTGCCGGGGGTGAAGTTTATCGACCGGAACGACGAGGCGGCACTTGTTGCTGCGTTTAGCGAGAAGACGGCGGGAATCATCTTCGAGGGGATTCAAGGCGAAGGTGGGATTCTACCCGTGTCGGAGAGCTTCTTTGCCAAGGCGAGGGAGTTGTGCGACCAGTACAACGCGATTTTCATCCACGATGCGATTCAGTGCGGAGTGGGAAGGCCGGGTAAGTATTTCAGCTATCAGTTGTTGAACAAGCCAGTGATTCCGGACGTGATCGCGTTCGCGAAGCCGATCTCCTGCGGGCTGCCGCTGGGCGGATTGTTGATGAAGCAGAAGGCGGCTGACGCACTCGGCGCGGGCATGCATGGGACGACGTTTGGCGGGGGACCGCTGGCGTGCCGTGTGGCGCTCGAGTTCTTTGAGATTCTCGATGAGTTGCTGCCGCAGATGAACCGTGTGGGTGGCTACTTTAGGGACGAGCTTGGGGAGTTGAAGAAGCAGTTTTCGTTCCTCAAAGAAGTGCGTGGGGCGGGCCTGATGATCGGGCTGGAGATGGACATTGTAGGCAAGCAGATGGTGAACGACGGCATCGCGAATGGGCTGCTGTTCAACTGCACGCATGACACGGTGTTGCGGTTCTTGCCTGCCTACATTCTGAAGGAGAAGCACGTCGATAAGGCGGTGAAGATCCTGAAGAAGATTTTCGCCAAATACTAGGAGTAGTGATGACGCTGTTGACCGTGCTTGTGATGATGGTCACTCTCGATGACGCGCGCAAGGTTTTAGAAGAGGGTGCGCGGTCGAAGGAGGGTGACCAGCGGCGGGAGACGGCGGTGGCACTGAGCCTGACGAGTGCGAAGGATCGGTCGATCTCGCTGCTTGAGGAGATGCTGAAGGATAAGGACTATCTGGTTCGGGTGGCGGCGGTGGAGACGCTTGGGGAGTTGAACGATGTCTCGCGGATTGGGTTGTTGAAAGAGCGGTTGAACGACGAGGTGCCGGAGGTAGCGTTTGCGGCAGCCAAGGCGTTGTAGGTGTTGAAGGCACCGGAAGGCCGCGATGCGCTGGAAGCTGTGTTTGAAGGGGACATGAAAGCCACCAGCAATTTCATGAAGAAGGAAATGCTGAACAGTTTGAGGCGACTGAAGACGCCGAAGAGCGCGTTTCTGTTTACGGTGCAGCATGGGATTGGGTTCGTTCCGTTGCCTGGGGTCGGGGCGGGATACGGGGCGATGATGGGGATGATGGGGAATGCGGAGTTTAGTGCGCGAGCGACTGCGTTGCTGCTGGTGTGTCGGGAGAAGAACAAGGCGTGCGATGCGATGCTGGCGGCTTCGTTCGCGGATGAGGATTGGTCGGTGCGAGCCGCTGGGGTGTATCTGGTGGCGAGCAAGAATATGCGTGCGTGGCAACCGCAAGTTGAGAGCTTGCTTGCGGACAAAAAGGACAAGGTCCGGTTGAGGGCAGCGGCTGCGGTTGTCCGACTTGACGCAACGAAACCTGTTTCCCGCGGAGTTGTGAAGAAGGGAATGGTAACCTAGAAGTATGTCGGGGCGTAGCGCAGCCTGGTAGCGCACCTGCCTTGGGCGCAGGGGGTCGCGAGTTCAAATCCCGCCGCCCCGACCAAACACACCTCTGGCGGCAGCCGCCATGATATTCAATTTTCAAAGATCAGTGGGCCCGCAGGCCCTGGTTGCGATTGGGTTCGTTTAGCGCGTTTTGCGTGGAGCGGGTTCGCTGGAGAGATCCAGCTGCGAGAGTAGATCCGCGGGGATGTCTATGGGTTCCGGCTCGGCTTCTCGATTTAGGATTGCTTTGATTTTTGGGTTCGTCGAAAGCAACATCGTGGCCATGAAGAATGGGTTCGTTTTCGTGAAATCGGACTTTCGCATTTCCGCGACGGGGAGCGTTGCGGGGATCGGGATGATGGTTTTCTCGTCCATGACGTAGAGCTCGTTGGCGACTTCGAGGGCAGCGATGCGGTCGCGCTGGAGCTTGCGGAGTTCGGCGAGGGCCTTGTCGGCGCGGCGCTCCATTGAGGTTACGAGTTTCTGGATGCGTTCCATCTGGGTGAACCAGTGGGGGTGATCGGGTTCGTTTGTCCAACGCGCCTGGGCTTCAAGTTCGTGCTGGCGCATGCGCTCGGATTGGTGGACGGCGTAGACATAGCGCTCGAAGGTGACGCGCTCGAGTTCGCCGTCGGGGAGGATTTGCTCGAACAGTTCGTTCTTGCGGGATTCGTAGCGAGAGTACTCGCGGGGGTTGTCTTCAAAAAGAACCGTTGGGTTGGGCTTGAGGCCGTGGGCGGCTTTTGGCATGGGGTTGACTCCTGTTTTGAAAATAAAAAAAGAGGCGCAAGAGCGCCTCTCCAGTTGGCAAGTTATCAGATGAGGAGTCGATTCCGAACTCGGGGTGGGCTAGTCCGTTGATTTCAATTGAGAAATAAATTGTGAACGGACTTTGTCGAGGGCCAGAAAAAGCAGCCGGGGAGTAGGAGTCAGGCCAACTGGAGAGGCTACAGGTTCTCGATCCCGGCTGGGGCCAAGTTCGGCGTATTCATCCTAATAAAGGGTGGCCCTAAAGGGGCTTGATCGTGGCATAAGTAATCGTATTTCTGAAACGATCGATTTGGCCTTGCTGTTGCGGGGGTTCTCGGGCACCTCTGGTTGTGGAGCCGCTGTCTTCGACGGATAGTAAAATGCACCTGAAAGTAATGAAATTGTCTATCGCCAGAATCGTATTCGCGCTTGCTGTTGCCTCAGCGGTGCATGGTCAACAGCCGGACCCACCCTTGTCACTCGAACGTATGGGAATCCTTTATGTTGGAGGAAAACCAGCTCCTATGGGAGGCGGGCGAGGAACCCCTGCGCAGACGCAGATCGCCGAGCAGGCGATGGTCCACTACTTCATCCCCTCCCAGCAGACCTACAGATCGCCGGTCATTATGGTGCCGGGGTTTGGGCTCACGTCGTATCTTTACCTTGGAACGCCCGATCAAAGGGCAGGCTGGGCGGAGATCTTCGCACGCAACGGGTTCGCTGTATTTGTTTTCGACGAGCCGAACAACGCGGTGTCTGGTTTCCCGGTCGGTCCGTTCGCTGCCGTCAGGGCAGGACAGGAGCCGCCACAGGCAATGCCGGGCCTCACACTGTGGTCCAACGAGTCGGTGTGGCGGAACTGGGGAATCGGCCCCCAGACCGATGAGTTCTTTGGCGACGCACGGTATCCGAGGGACATGTATCAGTTGTACGCTTCCATGACCCCTGTCTTCAGCGACGGCAGCGGAGGCAGGTTTGGGTATGAAACGAAAGCCACGGCCCTGACATCATTGCTCGAAAAGACAGGCCCGGCCATGCTGGTGGTTCATTCCGCCGCGGGAATGACGGGGTTCGAAGCGGCGCGTCGCCGGCCCGATCTGGTCACCGGTATCGTTGTGGTTGAACCCGTGGGTTGCCCCGCGGAGGCGGCCGATGTGCAGAAGATTCTGGGCGGGAAGTTCTTTTTCGGCGTCTTCGGAGATCACTTCGACGTGCGAGGAATGCAAGGCCGGCTCGACGCCTGCCGGGCAACGGCGAGTCTCGTGAGAGGTGCGGGCGGACGGGCGGAGGTCGTTTGGCTGCCAGAGGAGGGAGTGCGCGGCAACAGTCACCTGCTCATGCAGGAGAACAACAACGATGCCATCGCACGCCGGATTATGGAATTCCTTCGGCGTTGAGACTTCGGGAGATGCGTTCCGGCTGGCGGCGGGCAGCGAGCTGAAGAACCGATCGAGGGGATCCAGGACCATGCGAGGGATTTGTCCATCAAGCTGTGAAAGCCTGATGGCGAAACGGCCCATCGATAGTACCGGAATGTTCTGGCAACCCGACCTTGAAGGTGTTGGGGGGGTAACTTTTGTGAGGGGGATGAAGTCATGCTATGTTAAGTCTTTTTCTCTCAACAACTCATGCGTAACCGGATTTTTCTTTTCGTTGGGGTGCTCGTGTGCAGCGCCTTGCTTCAGACGGCTTGTAACCAGCAGCAGGCGGGGACCGGGGGTGCGCCTGGAGGCGGGGGCGGCAAGGGAAAAAAAGGGGGCGAGGCGCCGGTTGTCGTCGTAAAAGCAGTATCGAAAGATGTGCCGATGGACCTGGATGTGATCGGCAATGTCGAGGCGAGTTCGACGGTGAGCATCAAGCCGCAGGTGAGCGGGGAGTTGAAGGCGGCTTTCTTCAAAGAGGGTGACTTTGTGAAGGCGGGGGACAAGTTGTTCGAGATCGATAAGCGGACGCTCTCGGCGCAGTTGGATCAGGCGACGGCGAATCTGGCGCGGAGCGAGGCTCAATTGCGACAAGCAACCGCGAACCTAGCGCGGGATATGGCGCAGGCGGATTATCTGCGGAGTGTGGCGGAGCGCAATGTGATGTTGATGAAGGAGGGGATTGCGTCGAAGGAGCAAGGGGCGCAGGCTTCGGCACAAGCGCAGGCACAGAAAGAATTGACGGATGCGGACCGGGCGGCGATTGAGAGTTCGCGGGCCGACATCGCGGCGAAAAAGGCGACGCTCGATAATCTGCGGGTGCAGCTTGGGTTTACGACAATCACCGCGCCGATCACAGGACGGACGGGGACCCTGATGGTGAAGCCGGGGAATATCGTTTCCGCAAACTCGACTGAGCTGATGACGGTGAGCCAGATACAGCCTGTGAATGTGACGTTCGCAGTGCCGGAATCGCAGTTTACGAAGATCGCGAGCCGGTTTGGGAAAGAGCGCATTTCTGTGTTTGCGACGCATCAGGATACGAACGAGCCGCCGAAGGTGGGGACGTTGACGTTTCTTGAGAGCTCGGTAGATGCGACGACCGGGACGCTGCGGCTGAGGGCGTCGTTCCCGAATGCGGACCGGACGATGTGGCCCGGGCAATTTGTGCGCGTGCGCATGCGGCTTGGGGTGGTGGAAGGGGCCGTGGTTGTGCCGAATCAAGCAGTGCAGACGGGGCAGGATGGATCGTTTGTCTATGTAGTGAAGCAGGACCGGAGTGTGGAGAACCGGCCGGTGACGCTGGGTGTGCGGAATGGGATGGACCTGGTGATCGCGAAGGGATTGGCTGAGGGTGAGACGGTGGTGACCGAAGGGCAGTTGCGGATTGCGCCGGGCTTGAAGGTGAATCCACGGGCACCAGGAGCTGGGGGCGGAGGCGGCAAGAAGAAAAAGGCGGAGTAAGTTGCCATGAACTTTTCAGCGATCTTTATCAAGCGGCCGGTGGCGACGATTTTGCTGATGCTGGGCATCAGCATGTTTGGTGTGTTGAGCTATACGGTGCTGCCGGTAAGCGATCTGCCGAATGTGGATTTCCCGACGTTGAGCGTGTCGGCGGGGTTGCCGGGGGCGGACCCGACGACGATGGCTTCAGCAGTGGCGACGCCGCTCGAGAGGCAGTTCAGCGGGATCGCCGGCGTCGATTCGATGACCAGTTCGAACTCGCTCGGATCGACGAGCGTGACGATGCAGTTTGATCTTTCGCGCGAGATTGATGGGGCGGCTGTGGACGTGCAGACGGCGATCAGCGCGGCGATGCCGCTGTTACCGCCGGGGATGCCATCGCTGCCTTCGTTTCGCAAATCGAACCCATCCGATAGCCCGATTATGTTTCTGGCGATGACGACGAATTCGATGCCGAAGTGGAAGCTGGATGAATACGCGCAGGTGGTAGTGGGGCAGCGGATCTCGTCGGTGAATGGCGTGGGGTCGGTGAATCTGATGGGGTCGCAGAAGTATGCGGTCAGGATTCAAGTGGATCCGGAGAAGTTGGCGTCGCGGTCGATTGGGATCAACGAAGTGAGCGATGCGATCAAGAGCTGGAATGCGAATATCCCGACCGGGACCATGTGGGGGCCGCAGCAGGCGCTGTCGATCCAGACCAATGGGCAGTTGCCGACAGCCGAGGATTACGCGTCGTTGATCGTGACGTATCGCAATGGTGCACCGGTGCGGCTGGCGGATCTGGGCGTGGTGAGGGATGGTAGCGAAGACGAACGGACGATGGCCTGGAATTGGAATTCCAGGGATAAGAAGTTTACGCAGGGCGTGAACCTGATGGTGATGCGGCAGCCGGGGAGTAACGTCATCGAAGTGAACGATGCGGTGAAGAAGTTATTGCCGATGATTCGCTCGCAGTTGCCGCCGACGGTGGATCTGACGATGCGCAGCGACCGTTCGAAGAATATTCGTGAGGCGTTCGCGGATATTCAGATGACGCTTTTGTTGTCGCTGGCTCTGGTGATCATGGTGATCTTCCTGTTCTTGCGGAAGGCGAGCGCGACGATCATTCCGACGCTGGCGCTGCCGGTATCGCTGGTGGGTACGTTCGCAGTAATGTACTTACTGGGTTACTCGATGAATAACTTGTCGATGATGGCGATTATCCTTTCGGTTGGGTTTGTGGTGGATGACGCGATCGTGATGCTTGAAAACATCGTGCGGCATATCGAGCGCGGAGAATCTGTGATGGAGGCGGCGTTGCGCGGGTCGCGGGAGATCTGGTTCACGATCGTTTCCATGACGATTTCACTGGCGGCAGTATTCATCCCGATTCTGTTTATGGGCGGAATTCTGGGGCGGTTGTTTCATGAGTTCGCGGTGACGATTACGACAGCGGTGTTGATCTCGGGATTTGTGTCGGTGTCGCTGACGCCGATGCTGGCAAGCCGGATCCTGAGGCCGCATACGCCGGAGAAGCCGAGCCTGTTTGCGCGGATCATTGAGGCACCGTTGACGTTTGCGACCTTTCTGTATGAGACCAGTCTGCGTTGGGTGGTGAAACATCACTTTGTGATGGTGGTGGTGTTTGTCGCCATGTTCGGGGCGACAGTTTGGTTGTTTGAGCGGGTGCCGAAAGGGTTTATCCCCGAGGTGGACACCGATCAGATTTATGTGAACACCGAGATGGCGCAGGGGACGAGCTATCTGGCGATGCGAGGGTACCAAGAGAAGATCAATCAGATTCTGGCGGCTGACCCGGATGTGGAGAGCTTTATGTCGACCGTTGGCGGGTCGTTTGGACCGGGAGGTGGGAGCAGCAATCGGGGTACTCTCTACGTGGGGCTGAAGCCGCTGAAGCAGCGGAAGGCGTCGGCGGCGGAGATTGCGAACCGATTGCGGCCGAAGCTCGCGGCGGTGCCTGGCGTGAGGGCTGTGCCGACGTTGCCGCCGGCGCTGCGCATTGGCGGGCGCGGGTCGAGCTCGAGTTATCAGGTGACGTTGCAGGCGCCGGATACGCAGGTGCTGTATCGCGAGGGACAAAAGTTTGAGCGGGAAGTGGCGAAGCTGCCGAGTGTGCTCGATATCAATAGCGACATCCAGATGCGGAGCCCGCGCGTGAGGATCGAGATCGACCGCGATAAAGCGGCGACATACAACCTTGACGTGCAGATGATCGAGCAGGCGATTTACAACGGGTACGGTAATAACTTCGCGAGTACGATCTATGGAGCGCAAAACCAGTACCGGGTGATGCTTGAGGTGTCGCCCCGGTATCAGGCGTTCGCCGATATGATTTCGAAGTTGTATCTGAAGAGCGGGGATGGTCGATTGATTCCGCTGGAGGCAGTGACGAAGCGGACCGAAGATGTGGGGCCGCAGACGATCAATCACTCGGGGCAATTACCGAGCGTGACGGTGTCATTCAACTTGAAGCCGGGTGTGGCATTGGGCGAGGCGGTGGAAGAAATTACGGAGATGGCGAAGGAGAAGTTGCCTTCGAATATCAACTTGAGTTTTGCCGGGACGGCGAAGGTGTTTCAGGATTCGCTGGGCAATATGACGACGTTGCTGATTGTGGCGATTCTTGTTGTGTATATCGTGCTGGGCGTGCTGTATGAGAGCTTTATCCATCCGCTGACGATTTTGTCGGGGTTGCCGAGCGCTGCGTTTGGTGCGCTGTTGACGCTGATGATTATGAATGTGGAATTGAACCTGTATGCGTTTGTGGGTTTGATTCTGTTGATTGGACTGGTGAAGAAAAATGCGATTATGCAGATCGACTTCGCGCTGCAGGCGCAGCGGACGCGAGGCTTGCCACCGGGACAGGCGATCTTTGAAGGTTGCGTGACACGGTTTCGGCCGATCATGATGACGACGGCGGCGGCGCTGCTGGGGGCGGTGCCGATCGCGATTGGTTATGGGGCGGGCGGGGATTCCCGGAAGCCGTTGGGACTGGTGGTGGTGGGCGGGTTGCTGTTTTCGCAGGCCATCACGCTGTACCTGACGCCGGTTGTGTATGTGTATCTTGATCAGTTGCAATCGCTTTGGAAGAAGAAGCCGGCAGTGGCGGTGCAACAAACCACACTTGGTGAAGCTCATTCATGAATGTAAGTAAGGTCTTTATTGAGCGTCCGATCGCGACGACGCTGTTGATGGTGGCGATTGGGTTGTTTGGTGTGATTGCGTATCGCAATCTACCGGTCAGCGACTTGCCGAATGTGGATTTGCCGACGTTGCTGGTGACGGCGCAGTTGCCGGGTGCGAGCCCGGAGACGATGGCATCGGCGGTGGCGACGCCGCTTGAGGCGCAGTTCTCAACCATTGCCGGCCTTGCTTCGATGACGAGCATCAACACGCTGGGGTCGACACAGATCACGCTTGAATTTGACCTGGCGCGGAGCCTGGATGGGGCGGCTGTGGATGTGCAGGCGGCGATCACGCAATCGTCGCGCATGATGCCACCGGGGATGCCGACGCCGCCGACGTTTGCGAAGGTGAATCCGGCAGACCAGCCGATTTTATATCTGGCACTTTCGTCGACCTCGATGCCGCTGTATGGGTTGAATGAGTTCGCTGAGACGCGGGTGGCGCAGCGGATTTCTCAGGTGACGGGCGTGGCGCAGGTGTCGATCCTGGGGTCGCAGCGTTATGCCGTGCATGCGCAGATGGACCCTTATGCGATGGCGGCGCGGGGCGTCGGAATCAATGAAGTGGAGACGGCGTTGCGGAGTTGGAATGCGAACCTGCCGACGGGGACGATCAATGGGCCGCAGCGTGCGTTTACGTTGCAGGCAAGTGGGCAGTTGATGAACGCAGAGGCGTTTAAGCCGGTGATTGTGAGTTACCGGCGTGGGTCGCCGGTGCGGCTGGAAGAGTTGGGGCGAGTGGTGGATGGGGTGGAGGATGAACGGACTGCATCGTGGTTCTGTGACGATGCGGGATGCCGCAGGTCGATCGTGCTCGGGATTCAGAGGCAGCCGGGGACGAATACGATCGCGGTGACGGACGGGATCAAGAAGTTGATGCCGCAGTTCAAGAATGATTTGCCGCCTTCGGTGGAGATGAAGGTGTTCTATGACCGGTCGGAGACGATCCGCGAGAGCTACAAGGACGTGCAGTTCACGATGCTGCTGACGCTGGTTTTGATCGTGATGGTGATCTATGTGTTTCTGCGGAATTTCTCGGCGACGCTGATTCCGAGCCTGGCGCTTCCCTTCTCTATCGTGGGTACGTTTGCGGTGATGTATCTGTGCGGATATTCGCTCGACAACTTGTCGATGATGGCGTTGATTCTGGCAATTGGGTTTGTGGTGGACGATGCGATTGTGATGCTCGAGAACATTGTGCGGCACATGGAAATGGGTAAGCCGCCGATGCAGGCCGCGCTCGATGGATCGATGGAAATTGGGTTCACGATTGTGTCGATGACGATTTCGCTGGCAGCGGTGTTTATTCCGATTCTGTTTATGGGTGGCGTGCTGGGGCGGTTGTTCCAGGAGTTCGCGGTTACGATTTGCGTGGCGATTTTGATTTCGGGTGTGGTGTCGGTGACGCTGACGCCGATGTTGTCGAGCCGGTTTTTGAAGGCGCAGCATGGCAACAATTCGATGTTTTACAACGTGACCGAGAAATGGTTTGAGGCTTGGTTGCATGGCTATGACGTCAGCCTGAAGTGGGTGATGCGGCATCGATTCGCGACGATGGTTTTCTCGTTTGCGATTCTGGGTGCGACGTGGTGGTTGTTCCTGGAAGTGCCGAAGGGATTTATTCCCGATCAGGATACGGACCAGATGACGGTGATCACCGAGGCGCAGGAAGGGACTTCGTTTGCGCAGATGGTGGAGTATCAAAATCAAATCGCCGAGTTGCTGCGGCAGGACCCGGCGATTGATTCGCTGGTCTCGAATGTGGGCGGGTCGGCTTCGGCCACGCTGGGGGGCAATAACTACGGGCAGATTGTGGTGCATCTGAAGCCACGGCATGAGCGGACCGAGTTGGTGGACAAGATCATCGAGCGGTTGCGGCCGCAGATTTCGCAGTTCCCCGGGATGAAGGTGTATCCGCAGAATCCGCCAGTGGTGCGGATTGGTGGATTGGTTTCGAAGAGCCCATATCAGTACACGTTGTATTCGCCGGATAAGAAGGCGCTTTATGAGACAGCCGAGGAGATGACCGAGGAGTTGAAGAAGTTGCCGTACCTGTCGGATGTGACGAACGATTTGATGATCAAGTCGCCGCAGGTGAAGGTTGAGGTCGATCGAGATAAGGCGGCGAGTATGCAGGTGAATGTGACGCAGATCGAGAATGCGTTGTTCGATGCGTATGGGCCGAGGTGGGCGTCGACGATATATTCACCTGTGAATGAGTACAAGGTGTTGCTTGAGCTGATGCCGGAGTATCAGGCGGACCCGAAGCTGCTGTCGATGCTGTATTTCAAGGCGGGAAATAACAGTTTGATTCCGCTGGATTCGTTGGCGAAGGTGGAGCTGGATAGTGGGCCTTTGGCGATTAGCCATTATGGGCAGTTGACGGCGGTGACGGTGTCGTTTGCGGTGAAGCCGGGTGCTTCGCTGGGGACTGCGCTCGATGGGGTGGCGAAGGTCGCGAAGGAAGTGTTGCCCGAGACGGTGAGCGCGAGCTTCCAAGGGTCGGCGTCGGCGTTTTATGGTTCGCTGGGGAACTTGTGGATTCTGATGGGTGTGGCGATTGCGGTTGTGTATATCGTGTTGGGCATTCTCTATGAGAGCTTCATTCACCCGATTACGATTCTGTCGGGGTTGCCGAGTGCGGGGTTTGGGGCGTTGCTGACGCTGTATTTGTTCCAAATGGATTTGAGCATTTATGCGTTTGTGGGTTTGATCATGTTGATTGGCATTGTGAAGAAGAATGCGATTATGCAGATTGACTTTGCGCTTGAGGCGGAGCGGGAGGGGATGCGGCCGGCTGATGCGATTTATCAGGGTTGTTTGGTGCGGTTTCGGCCGATCATGATGACGACGATGTGCGCGCTGTTGGGAGCTGTGCCGATCGCGGTTGGCTATGGTGCTGGTGGCGAGGCGAGGCAGCCGCTGGGGTTGGTGGTTGTCGGTGGACTGCTGTTCTCGCAGTTGGTGACGTTGTATCTGACGCCGGTGGTTTATACGTATCTGGCGGTGCTGACGAAGCAGAAGGCTCCGGTGAAGGTGAGCGAGCCGGTGACGGCGTGACTTCGCTAGGCTTCCAGGAGGCGCCGGGCAGCGATTCGTGTTTTGCCTCCAGCCTTGAGGGTAGACAGATATTGGATCGCACGAGGGTTTGTCAGGGCGAGACCTGTCGAGTACTTTAGCTCCAGCTGCAACTCAAGGAGCTTTCCAAAGTCGGGGGAATCGTCGAAAGTGTCTGACGCGATAACGCCTTCGATTGCTTGAAAGATGGTCTTGGCGATGGCAGGGGATGTGGACGCAACTTGATTGAGGGTTTTCACCCATCGGGAAAACTTCACCACTCGAGACTGAGCGGCAACAATCAGAGCATTGGAGAGCTTTTCGAGATTCATCCTTGCATCAGAAAGCGTTGCCAAGAGGGCGTCCGTTGCCAATGCGGACTTGGCCAAGTTCTTCGCGGAGAGTGAAATGGCGATTAAGAGGGCCGCGGTTTCAAGGATCGGAACAGAAGGGTTTAACAATGGCTCAAGATACCCTTTGTTCGCCCACGCAGCAGTCCACCAATCGAGATTGCATGCAATCGCGCAGCAGCCCGCGGCAAACCAACACTCCATCGAGCGCGGACTGATGAGGGAGGTCCAGCGAACCATCTCGAGGGAACTCTCGCGATCGACTGTTGTGAGTTGCGCCGGCTCGAATCGACTTGGGGGTGACCAGTGATCGCTTAGTTGCACTCGAAGCACTGGATAGGTTTTTGCAAATATCAAGCGGATTGGATCTGGTTCCTTGAAGCCGTGAGCGCGAAGCGTAGCAAGGAGGTAATCCAGATGAAAAAGTGACTCTCTATTCTTGAGATCAGATTGTTGGGCTTTGGAAAGATGGCTTACTCGTTTGTCGAGCGCCGCGGGGTCGATTGCGCCGCTGCTGAAAGTAGGGAGACTCAACAAGGGTTCTCCCGCTCCGCGATTTTGATGGACAGCTCCCTGGGACATTTCATAGAGAAAATGTTCGAAAGGAGATGTTCGATGTCGAGAGAAAACAAACACGATTCCGGGGCTGCGGAAGGAGCCCGGAGGG